>CAAGKR010142014.1_pt1 | contig 16490 bp, 27 predicted proteins | sample 2556971 | NCBI WGS metagenome assembly CAAGKR01 (sample SAMEA5207829, study PRJEB30636) | soil metagenome | biome: forest; feature: boreal; material: soil | place: USA | collected 2011-09 | depth 1 m | reverse complement strand
TCAAACACTCAATTAATACTGCTTGTTTGTTTTTCTTATCAGCTAATATAGTAAATTCAACTTGTATATTTACAATTCGAGCATCAACTACATCAATCCAATCTCCAATTACTCTTTTATCTTGCAAGAATTCTTTTATATTTGCTTTTAACATCTCACTTGGAGAAAGCCAAATACCATTTATATCTTTAAATGCTGTTGTGGCTACTCCATTGGCATCCAAGCCCAATACATATAGTCTAGCTTTCTCTCCAATCCATAAAGAAGGTATTGCTCCTAACAATTGTAATGATACAGCATCCAATGTTGATGGAACTCCCGTCCCATTTATTGTTGCAGTACCAGTTCTTAGATTAGATAAGAAAGAAGTTATATCTTGTGCTATGGTTTGTCTTCCAATTGTTGTTGTTTCAGCCATCAAGTTAGTTAATAGTGTATTAACACCATTTTCAACTTGTTGAAAGTTTGCAACCATAGGTTTCATTTCTTCATAAGCTATTCTAAAAGGCCTTCCGAATGCTGGAGGCATAGTTTCTAAAATAGTTTTAACATCTTCATAAGTAACTGCTCTATCTTGCGCTGAAAATACCTTACCAGCAGTCATTCTTATCTCTTCTCTACTCAAAGCATCTTTACCGCCCATTGCTGGAATGTTATTTATAACTGTTAGAGAATTTCTAACTTGTTGTAAACCTCCCAAATTACCTGTTGTTGAAGGGTAAAAGCTTTTTGCCGCAATTGTATTTATTTGTCCTGTGATAACATTTGTTTTATCTCCACCAGTTACTCTATATTTTATAAATAAAGTAGAATTTGGAGGAGGAATCTCTCCTAATGAAGTATTATTTAATACTTGATTAAATGATACTGTGTTTGGATCGATGGCTGTTTGTATTTGATTGTTAAATGTTGCAAAAGAAGGAGAGCTTGATCCAAATGTTAGTGATAATATATCATTTACATCTCTTCTGGCAATGAATCTTCTTGGTATTGGGGAATTGGCTCCCAATTTAACAACCGGCTGTATATAGCTCGCAATTACTTGTGTTGATTGTTGCGATTGACTTAGTTCAATAAATTTAGTTTCTTGAGATAAAGCTTTAACTTCAAACCAAGCTTTGTTTGGGTCAACAAAATCTTCATCAATTGGTGCTATAAATTGATTTCCTGGAACATCCACAACACCAATCACTTCTGTAATTTCTTTATCATCCAATACTACAACTAAAAAAGGTTGAGCTAATGCATTTGATACAAAGAAACGTTGAATTCTAGTTTCTCCTGCAACTGCCACTGCTGTTTTAGTAATTGTATAATCTACAATAACATTATTTGCATCTAGATTAGGAATAATATTTCTATTAAAGTCATTTGCAAAATTAACTTCTTCTAATACTTCAAAACTAACTCCGCTATCAGAAGTTAAAAACATTCCTGGTTTAATAGAAAGTAATAATTCTGGATCTGGAGTAACAACTCCACTTAAATCTGTAAAATAAGGAACTCTTATTGTTAATGTTACTTGTGTTTGTGCAGGAACGAACCCTGTATCAAAGAATCCCAAATCTTTTGCAATCCTTACCAATGATTCAGCTGCTTGAGCTGTTGATAGAAAACTTTCGTTAAATGTTTTGTCAGTATAATAAGATAACATATCTCCTACATAAGCACACATCTCAAGATACATCATATCAACTGATGCATCATTAAAATAAGCAAATTTGTCCGAATGGTAAGTTTTAGCCCAAGTAATTAAATCAGCGCGCAAGGCGTTGAAGTCTCTTGATAAATAATTTATTTGTGTACCTGCTGTTGCCATTTATTTTTCTTTAAATTTCCATTTATAATTCCCTGCTGATTCTCTTTTTTTATATAAATTACAGCAGGCATTGATGCCACTATAAGAAACTCCTAAAATTTTAGAAGCTTCTGTCATTGAGGGCCATTCTTTCATTTCTTTTCCCGTTAAGTCTAATTGTATAATAGGTTTCATACAGTAAGTTTTTGAAATTCCTCTTTGAGCATTACGAATTTTCTCCCTGGTTTCAAAAGAAACTTCTTTCCCTTTATTGCCACGACCTATTTTTTCTTTATGTTCTTTGCTCAACTTTTTTCCGAACATATGACTCAATTCTCCTTTTTTTAAATGAAGCTTTAAAGGGTTCGAACCACGTTTTCCTCTCATTTTATTTTTTGTTTCTTCTGAGTGTTTATATCCGTTTGCTTTTCTTGTACTAACCATTTTCAAAATTTGTTCTTTAGTTAATCGGTTAGTGCCATTCTTTAAACGTGACGCCTTAGTTTTCACTCCAATTAATTTATACATAATTTTGTATTGCTTTATTTCTTCACTTGTTAAATTTTTATACCTTTGAAGCTGTGAAATACTTTGTTTTTGTTTTGTTTCTTTTGTGCTAACATGAAAGGATTCACTACCTCCGCCTATTTTAAGATTCATACATTCTACTTTTGCAATCTCATCTAAAGTAACTATTTCTTTTTCCAACTTAGATAATTCTTCTCTGTTTTCTCTCCAATGTAAAATTTCTATTCTAAAATTATCTTTACCATGTTTTTTTACACTTCTTCTTAAATATGTGCCGGAACCTAAATAACCGTCTTCTAAGTTGTTTGTCGAATGCATTCCTATATAATATTTACTATTCAACAAATTTGTTATTTTATAAATGTAATGATACTTTTTGTTGTCGTTTTTATTCATTATCTATCTTTTAATATAAATATCAGATAATTTCAAAAAGCGACCTATACGATTAGACTAAATGATTCGATATTTGTGATTGCTGTAGAAAATGTTATTGATACTTCTAATGTTGATACATTATCTTTAAATGTTTGTGATAATACTATATCTTGAAACATTACCCCGGCAAATTGTTGTTGTAATTCTTTTTTTAATTCTTCTGATAATCCTGCCAAAGCTGTCGAAGGAACTAATTTATGTACCAATGAAGGTAAAAATGATCCAATGGAATTTCCTCTGCGTTGGCCCTTCTCAGTTAAGAGAAAACTAGTTATCGAAGAACGTATGGCATCATTTGGGGTATACGTTCTTGTTAAAGATTTATTTTGAAAATCTTCTGAAAATGGAAATAAAAGTGACGCTGACTTTGGCATTATTAATGTGCATATGCTGTTATTGTTATTGTTCCTGAACCACCATAATGAATTGTTGCAATCTGATCTGTTAAATCAATTATATTAATAGGCATTGCATTTCTATCATTATAGTCTAATACAATAGTAATTATCGGAATATATCCCAATCCGTGCGTAAATGTAAAAGGAACTATATTTGTTGCTGTTCCTACACCCACAACTGTTTTTGCTGTTGCTTCTGCTACTATTTTTGCAACAGCAACACTCTTGGGAGATGGAGGGATACCAGGAGTCATTACTTGTGCTATTTGCACAGCTGATATTACTATTTTCTTTTCTATCCCTGCCTGTCTTGTGTCCATTTACTAATTTATTGAAATGTTATCCGAGTGACCTTCACCTTGTTGTTTCAATTTATCAAAATCAGTTTTTAATTTTTGATAAGCTGATTTAATGGAAGGTGCTTCTGGTGCAGGAGCTACTGGTGCTCCGTAATTACCAATTCCTGGAGATGTATTTAATAAAGTTACAATTTGATTCATTAAACTCATTAAAGAACTTTGCCATTTATAGTTTGGCTCACCAAACATTGGATGCAATTTCTTATTTGAATTACTAGATAACATTTGAAATGTTTGAGATAATAATTTCATATCCTCAGTCATCTCAATTTTTGTTTCTTTCTTATTAACACCTTCGTTTTGTATTAAAGTAGTTTTACCTTTCTCTAATAATAACTTATTTTTATCTTTCCCTCTTATTCCAACTTTATCTTTTAATTTTTTATCTTTATTCTTTAAAGCAGGTCTATTAGTATCTCCAGGAGTATTATTCCATTTAATATTAAAAGATGTTTCGGCATTTGACCAAGCTCCTTTTTCCATTTCTTCAGCCATTCTTGTGACATCGAAAATATCTGTTGAACTTAACTCTTCTACTGTACTTAACCATAATCTACCCATAAACGGTTGTTGCGGATCTAATAAAGCAACTAAAACAACACTTCCATTCTCTGGAGTATCAACCATTCTTCCATGTGCTGGAATACAATAAGGTAATTTATCATGACCGCTTGTCTCTGTAAGTTTTCCTTGATCATCTGTATAAAAAGGATCATCTAATAAAGGAATACGAACTCTAATTCTATTAGCATTCTTAGGATCTTCAGCATCTATTACTTGACCTAAATAAAAAGTCTTGGTGGTTACATTTTCTTTATGTCCACTAACTATATCAACGACTTTAGTTTTTACTTGGTCTAAAGGTCTACTTGCTTGAAACCTATTCGTCTTACTCATCTAAGTTAGTCTTTCTAGATTCTAATTCTGCTTTGATGGCAATCAATTCTTTATACATCACTTCCAATAAGTCGCATTCTTTTAATATGTTTTTGCGCATACCAGCAGCTTTCGATGTTAAGTTAGCAACATGTTTTAAAAGTTCTTCATCTGTTATTGTAGAATAATTATTCTTCATTATCTTCATCCATATAAGTGTCAATTGCACGCAATAATTTCTCTGGACTATCATCAGCACCTTTAGCTTGATCCATAACCTCTTTCATCTTTACACGATCTTTAAATAAATTAATAACTTTAATATATCTATCTCTCGCTTGTCCTTTTATTTTCAAAGCATCACCCAACATAATTCCAAATTGCTCTTTTCCAAGAACATTATTTATAACCTCAGTCTTATAGAAAGCAATATTTTGTTCTGTTTCCTCAATATCCTTTTCGCACGCTTCTAAAATTTTATTTAAAAGTATTTCGAGTCCTTGCCCATTTACTTCAATGGGATCATCACCTTTTTTTGCCATTACTTAATCTTTATATTTCCAAATATATCCTCCAGCTGTTTTTTGTCTACCACAGATACAGCTAGCTATGTCGCCTTTATTATTTCTAATTGCTTCAGCTCGACTAGGCCATTCTTTTTTTAAAATACTTTCTAGCGTTAGTTTTAGTATAAGGTCTTTCCTCAGTCCCAACACCAACATAGAAGATTTCTTGTTTAATAGGATTAACATGTAAATAAACACAATTGTTTATCTGTTTAGCCATTATTTTTAATAATAAATATAATCTACTTGATCTTGTTTATTCCTAAACCCTCATATTTTAGAAGAGCATTAGCAATATACGTGTGGAAGTCATAAAGAGTAGCTTTGAATTCAATTTCTAATATCATTGTTTGCTTGTCTACTTCATTAATCTTGGTTGATTGTAAGTAAGTGCAAACTTTTCTTTTTGCTTCTCCTAAATTAGTCATTAGAAATGCTTCACTAACAATGGAGTCTAAGGTTGATATTATTTTAACTTTAGCTTTTTTAGGCTTGGTTGGCAAAGAATCAAAAGCTAATAACTTATATTTCTTTAAGCTTCGTGCTACTACTGGTGGGTTCAATTGTGTATAATGACATAATAATCTTATGAATTCATTTTTTCTTTGGAATTCTAATTTATGCCAATTGGTAATCATATATTTTAACGTGTTGCCGACAATTAAATCATTTTTATTTAATCGCTTGGCTTCAATTGCTTTTTCTAATTGTAATATTAAAGATTGTCTTGTTTCTTCAAAGTCTCCTGAGTTTCTTCTTAAATCTGGAATGTGATCTCCCAATGCATTAACATCAAGCATTCCACCATGATGTGCAATTGCGCCATCATTAGCTATTTTCAATCCTAAAATAAAGTTTTTAACAACTGTGCCAAAATAAGAATATGCTTTAACAGGCTCTCCTGTCTTGCCAATTCTATCTGGTTTAAACTTTTCCATTTGGAATACTAAATGGAAGTAGGCATCTTCTTTTAATTGCTCTCTACTAATACCCAATACCTTTTGAAACTTAGGCATAGTCATAACACCATCCACTAATTTATCCAAACAAGGATTAATTATTTTTTTAAATAATTCATTTTTTTCCACTAAAGACAAGTTACCTGATAGATAATCTTTGATTGCTTGTTCTTCTCGTTCTCCAAAATAAGGTTCTTGTTTAACAGTATTAGGATTAGGTTTTCTTCCACGTTTTGCAGGAACCTTTATTGGTGTGATGTTTTCTTCCATTAGCTTAAAGTCCAGTAACTTGGCATAAAAATTAAAGTAAATTTTTCATTTGATTCATCTACTGATACTTCAGTTAGTATTACGTCTTGTAAATTTAATGATCTAAATAATAAGCCGTTTTTAAAAAAGCGAATTACAGCTTGATGTCTTCCTTCCATTAAATTATTAAGGATCATTGCCATTGGAACACCCTCTTCTGTAGTTAAAGTAACTTCAACAATGCATTCGCTTTTTACAACGCCATACATGGTTCTTTCATTTTTTACTTCAACTTTAGCATCAATAATTTGATCTTCAGTGAAGTTGATTGTTCCATCAATTGACATAAAATAAGAAGCAGTATTCGAAAAAGGTTCTTCAGTTTGATATATCTCTCGTCTCATTTGAGCGAAAGCTAATTCTAAAGCCTTTCTATCTTTGGATGGCAGATTAATATCAAGATCTTTTCCATAATCTTGGGGTTCTATACTATATTCGGGAGTAACTTTATATTCGGGAAGGATAGTTTTTAAGAGTTTCTTTCTTGGCATTAAGCAGTCAAATAATCAGACTGTGCTTTTTTGAAAAATTCCATTTTTTCTTCTTTGGGCACGTCTTTTAGTTCATAATCTTTTATACATCTTAAAGTAATTTTAGGAATCCCTAGAACGGGAACAGAAGAATGAATTAGACGACTTAAATATTCAAAGAAAGAATAGTATTTTATATCAGTTTTAAATTTGTATTTTGTTATTACACTTGTTGGTATTAATGCTCCATAAAGAATCAAATCAACTCCGCGCAATGCTAATGTTTGATCCAATACTCCTGCCTCTTCAGCAAAGTATGGTTTCCAAATGGATGCATTCAAGAATCCTTTAAACATTGGCTTCCCTTTATCATCATTACATAACTCAACCATAGGTAAATAAACAGTTTCGTTATCTTCTACATAAGCTTCTGTAACAGTTGCAGCTTGTTCCCTTAATATACTTCCATCATTTATAATACAGATGTGGGTAAATTCTCCTTCTTTTAAAGTAGAGACATATTCATTAATAGTTTCCTCTTCTGTTTTAGTCATCCAAGATAAGTCAGTAATTTTATCTCCAGCTCTAAGATTCAATTTAATTGAATCTGTAGTTGCTTGACTTGCTAATGATAAATCACCGTATGTTGTTATGATATAATTAATTTTCTTTTCCATTTCTTATTTTTTATTTATTTCTGCTGTAAAAACTTTAAACATTTCAAAGAATTCATCTTCTTTAACATTTTTTACTTCAACTTCGATTCCTAAATTCTCAGTGGTTTTTATTATCACCTCTGTTTTTTCTTTATCTTCCATCTTATTTTACTTCTGGTGTTAATTCTGAAATTATTTGATCTACCGTTTTCACTTCATCTGCGTGGAAATCCGTTGGCATGGTATCAAACGCCGTCTCTTCTAATTTCCCCTCGTCTACAGCTTGTTTAACAGCTGAAAACAATTTAATCTTATGTTGTTGTAATTCAGTATAAGCATCTGACAATTTAGTTTTAATAACTTCTACGTTATATTTATCTAAAATTGCTTTATCTGTTATTGGTTGAACATTATGCTCTAACCAATTTAAACAAAATTCTGCCAATGCTTCCACAATTCCAAAAGGATCATTTGAGGCAACCCAAACTATTCCTTGTTGCTCAGCCAAATGTTCTTGTCCTCTTCCGAAAACAGATATAACTGGTACTCCACAAGATATTGCTTCTAATGGAGGTGCAGGGTGCCCTGATTTCTCATCTTGAAAAACCATAACACATGATTGACGTAATGAAGCTGCATACTCATTTGTATCTAACTTCTTCATTACTTTAAATTGAAACATATCAAGCATTGGATACTTACTATAAAAAATATTAATTATAGATTGAGCATCTTCTCTTGAACGACATGATAATGCAATCTCTGGCATTATTTCATTTGCTGGAATTGGGGCAAATTCTTCTTGGTTAATATCATATCCAATTGTATGATAAGCTAAATTAGGCCAAAGTTTTTCATAATCTTCTCTTAATCCTTCTGATACACACAATACATCTGTGAATCCCAATGCTCCCCAGTTTGCACCTGGCTCTGCTGTTGCAAATCCACCATAACCAAAAACCATAACAACTTTATGTAATGTTTTAGTTTCTGCAAACCCAGTCATCACTGTCCAGAATCCTTCTGGAATGATAATTGTATCTGTTGGAGAGAAAGCAAATGATGGTTTAGATATTCTTCCATCTTTTTTCTTTTCACTTAAGTAAATTACTTTTGATTCTTTAATTAAACCTTCTTGTTTTAACCATGTTGGTCGGAATCCTTTTACTTCATGTAATATAATTGCATTATAACCCATAGCATTTAAGTATGCTGCGTGTTGATAAATAACTTTCACTGTAGAACAAGGGAAAGGAATATCAGGACACCAAAAAAGATAACGATTCTTCTTATCTCCCAATTGTTCAAAAATCTTATCTAACTTTTCATAGCGAGAAGCTTTACGTTCTTCTTCTGTTTGTTTAAGATCTTCTTGTTTTTTAAATCCTGCTTCTAATGATTTTGCGAAATCGCTTTTTGCACGTACTTTCTTACTCATTGTGTGTATTTATTTCTTTTTTTATTAAATCTAATACTTCTTGTGGGACTTCTCCCTTGCTTACCAATAAATCTAGTAATTCTTTTTCTGATAAAAACGCGGCTGCAGGAGGATAAAGTAAATTAATATCTAATTTCGTAGAATCATAATCAGGCAATACATAATGTTGTATTACATAACCAGGAATTTCTTTTGATTTGACGGCGTCTTGAACTTCTCTTGTTAGACGTATTCCTTCTTCTTGAGTACAACCCTCAACGCCAACTACTACTTTGAATATTAATAATTTTAATGGTTCCATAATTATATTTCTGTTTCAAAAGAAGTTTCAGATTCGGCTGAACTATATATGTCGAATGCGTCCACTTTATTAATAAATGTCATATAACCTTTTTCATTAAAAAAAACTTCAGCTTTAAAAGCAATCATTTCAGGCTTAGAAAGTGTTTCATCAATTGAGACTTCAAAGTCAAAAAAGCTTTCTGGAATAACACAAATACAATCAGCTGGAAGATAAGGATTTACAATAACAGATATTTTATTAACTGAACCTATCTCTTCTAAAAAACATAATCCTCTAACAGATTCTTTGTTTGCTTTATAATCAGCCATATTTACAAAACTTGCTGAAATCTCAGCGGAAGGCATTATTTTAAATCCTTTGGGAACTGTTTGAACAAATTTTTCTAACAGTAAACACCTCTCTGATATACCAAGGTTTTCAAAACTCCCAATACTTTCTTTTCTCTCAAGTGAACGGATGGCAATACAAAATGCTTCCATACTAAACTCCTCTGCAACTAACATTGTTGCTTCTTCAGAGTATTGTGATGAAGTATCCTCAAACACATCTTGTAACATTTTACTTACATGAGTTTTAAGTTCTTTAACACCCAAGCTTTTTAATTCTTTCGAATTACCCAAGAGTCCTTTTAGAAAATGCTTCTTTGCAATTTCTTTTGTTTCTTTATTATAATCCATTTTTCTTTTAGTTTAAGATTAAAAACAAATATGTTGACAAGGTCCTAAGTCTCCAAGATAATGCATTGGATGAGTACAAGGATAAAGATCTCCATTGAAATGCATATAACGTAAATTACCATAAGCATCAAAATATGTATGGCAACATGGCCCAATATCTCCCAATGGATGCATACGATGAGTGCATGGATATAAATCTCCTGCTGGATGGCAAGGGAAACCTTGCTTTGCTGTGAATGATGTTAGTGTCATTACAGACATACATAACATTGCTACTACTAAAATTTTCTTTTTCATTTATTTATTGTTTATTTGTTTTTCCATTTCCATCCAGAAGTTTATAAAGTTTTCTGAAGGTTGACCATACTTGGCTCCTTGGACTATTATTTGTTTATTATCTGTATAAGCATCCCAGCATCCAACTAAACCTTTTTTCACTTCATTTAATTCATCTTCTGTATTGGTGAAGATTACTTCTTTAATCATTATCCCTGAACGAGATAAGAAAGCAAATGTATTGGGAATCTTTCTTGCATTGGTACATCTATCAATTAATACAATATCACATAATTTAGTTTGCGCTGTATTAATTACAGTTACATCTGCTTTATTAGTTACTGAACCTTGACCATATAAATTATATGACCACTCAGAAATAAATTGTAAACGATGTTCGTTGTTATAAAAATATTTCTTTAATGTAATATCAAAGTCAGGTGAAGCGTTTGTTGGAGGAATTGCCATTGTTGCATAAAAGTCCGCAACCTTTGGGTCTTCCTTAACAGCTTTAGACCAAAAACTATTTTCATCTAATACATCTCCAGCTTCTAAATGTTGTCCAGAAGCCATCCCAACCAATACTTGTTCTTTAATCTTTAAAAACGTATCCTTGAATTCGGGAATACGAATAGAAAAATCTATAACAATTCCAATGCGTTTTCTTTTCTCCATTTGTGTTTAATCCTATTTACAGTTAATATGTTTAAATTATAAATTTCAGCTATCTCTTTTACGGTTTTATGTAATAAAAGTAAACAAATTTCTTTGTTTCTTTCGCTAGTGCGAGAACCACAATGTTTTAGTCTTGTTTCTTCACTAACTCGTTGGCCAATTCTAGCAACTCTTATTTTTTCTTTTGTATCGCTAGACATTTTATCAGTTCCATTTACTCTTCGAGTTTTCCAAACCTTATTAGCTATTAAGGTTTTATCTTTAGTTGGTTTATTTCTGTGTCTTTCTCTTTGAGCATTCGCCATATTAAATTTTTGAGATTCAGGAATTTTTTTACCTAACATAGAAAGACTTTTCTTTTTTTTAGTTTCATCTGACAACTTTATCCCATCTCTTATTTTAGCTATTGCGTCCACTCTAACATCCGTATCTCTCGTTAGACCTTTGTTCCAAGGTATAAGACCTACCATTCCATCTCCACCAATGGTTAAATTCACTAAAGGACCTTCATTTACTTTTCTTCTTCCTATTTGAGCTATGTATTTAATTTCCAATTTACACGCCTCTGACCATGATAAATTACTATGAATTATAATGATATCATAAATTTTATATTTATTAATTGTCCTATGCCATGCATCACTTCTACCATATTTACTATAAGGTCTTTTTTCATTACCTGCTCCTACGTAAAAAACTTCTTGCTTTATAGGATTAACGTGTAAATAAACGCAATTATTGTTTTGAGTCTTTTTCATTCTTCTTTTCTATTAAATATAGAAAATTCGAATAGTCTATCACTATTCCTACTTTGGGTCTACTCATTTAGTTTTTCTTCTTTTACAAATTTTTCTACTAATTGTTCTGTGTTATCATTACACATACTTTTAAAAGGACACCAGCCACAAGTTTGTTTTGCATCTGTTCTTCCTGAATGTTTACACTTTGGCAATTTACTTTGTTCGATTGTTCCAATTTCTTTAGCAACTCTCTTTACATCATTAACCATAAATTCCATAAACTCATCACTGATATTTATTTCATATTGTTGAACATCTGTTGGCACTCTTGCTAATGTTACAAATCTTGTTGTAATGTTTTCTAAAGGAATGCCAAACTTAGCTGCATAGAAATGTTTATATAAAGCTAATTGCCCAAAGAAACTTTTATCTTCTTGTTTCTTTGCTATATCCCAAGGTTTCATTGCTGACTTCCAATCTAAGATAAGATATTTATCATCCTTCTTTAAAACTAAATCTATTACACCTTTGAAATTAACAACTTTTTCATCTGTTTCGTAAAGAGGTTCGTACAATGGATATTCAACACCAACAACTTCCCATCCTTTATATCTTTCAAAGAAATCTAAAGCTTTTAATAAAGCTGTTCCTTGAGTTACAAATTGTCTTCCAAAATAAGATTTAACAATTTGCTCATTTGACTCTTCAGTTAAAAATTTAGCAAAGATTTTTTCATATAAGATCTTATTATGTTTCTTATTGATAATATCTTCAATGGAACTATGTAACGCTGAACCAAAAACAAGAAATTCGTTAGACCCTTGTGGATATTGTAATCCTTTCTCTAAGCCATGTCTAAAAGCACATGATGCGTATAGTCTGTATTCCGAAAAGCTGACGTGCTTTATTATTTTTGTCATTGTTAAATTATTTCGTCTACAACACCTAAATCTTTTGCTTCTTTAGCAGACATAAACCAATCAATTTTTCTTTTAAAAATCTTTTCAAGTTTAGGTTTTTTAATTTTTGTCTTCTTTAAAGTGATTTCTTCAATCATAGTTTGTAAACGTTGTGTTTCAATTAAATCTTCTTCCATGTCTTTCAATTTACCAGAGAATCCAGTAGATACTTGATGATATAAAGGTGTTGCTAATTCATATGCGAATCTTTTATGACCCGAAATCAAAATCATAAAACCACAAGACATAGCTGCTCCAGTTACTATTGTATGAACAGGTGTTTTAGATTTATCTATTACAGATAATAATCCAAAACATTGATATACTGCTCCACCATAACTATCAATATAAATTTTAATAGGTTTTGGAGTATAAGATAAACCATGCATTGAATAAAGCTTTGTCAATGATTCATCATCTTCATTGATTTCAATAATACTTTTAGTTAAAGCTACTATTGAATCTTGATCTACTTGTTTTGCAAAAAACAAATTTCGATCTTTTGGTATTGGTAGTGTTTCTGCCATAATTATAGTTTTCCGTCTCCACCATTGTCACGGCAAAAGCGCTGATAGGCACTGATAAAATCAATTTCGGTTTGTGATGATGGTCCAAATACTTGAACTACCAAAGGGAATTGCATTACTGTTGGATTGATTGCTTTTAACTTACCTGATTTATCATCAAAAGTTAATTTCTCAATCTCATGTAACATAATACGTAATTTATTATCTACATCTTGTGCACTCCATTCATCCCAACCAATAATAACTACTGCATCTAAGCCATGTAATACTTTTTGTAAATCACTTTCAGCTTTTGCTGAACCATAATTAACATCATCTCCATTACGAGAAGCTTTTTGTTTGAATACATATCCAATATTAGATCCTACTAAATCAGTACGATATTTTCTTATTAAGAATGTTGCGTATTCTTTTATTTCATCATCAACAAGAAATTTTTCCCCATTGGTTGGCCAATTTTCTAATGTTGCTGATTTAGGTGTGAAGCCAATTTTCACGGCAATCTCGTTGCCTGTCATTGTTGTTGTTGTATCTGTCATTTTATATAATATTTTCTAATTTAACTAATTTATTATTTAAGCGGCCAAGCACGTTTCTTTGGTCTTCTAATAATATTTGTAATCTTCCCAAATAACCAGGTTGGTGTTCAGAACAATCTTCAGTTTGTCCTGTTTGTACTGCTTTTAATTCACTTTCATCTATAAGTTTGTTTGCTAAAATATCCACACGAGTGGCTAAATCACACATATCTCTATAAATCATGGTTTGTTGTAAATATAAATCTTCGAGTGCTGTAAGTTTTTGTTCCATTATATTGTGTTTTCTAATTTTATAATTCCTTGTTCTATTGAAATAATCGTTTTTTCTGTTTCATCTAAGAGATTTTGCATATATCCTATTGTACCCTCTTGATAGAGACTTTCTTCCTCTTTCACCATTGTTTTTTCTTTTGAAGTTTCATCTACTAATTTCGTTCCCAATGCATTGACGCGGGAGTTTATATCGAAAAGTCTTTTGAAAAGATAAGATTGTTTACTTCTAATTTCTTCCAAAGGTGTTGCCTCTTTTTCTGTTGCTGCCATTGTTATTTTTTTAAACTGTTAATAAAATTATAAAATTCTGATCTGGATAAATTTGTATTATCCATAAACACTCCTGATAGTTTAGAAGTCATCATTGTGGAATCATGTCCTATTCCTCTGTGTGAGCAACAAGTATGATTAGCTTCAATTACAACTGCACAACCTAAATTTCCTTCACAAGCTTTATTAATATGATCGTGAATCATTTGTGTTAAATTTTCTTGAACTTGAGGTCTACGAGCGTAGAAATCTACAATACGGTTTAATTTAGATAAACCAATTACTTTTCCATCTGGTGTTGGAATATAAGCAACATGAGCTACACCTTTAAAAGATAAATGGTGATGAGAACACATACTGATTAATTTAATATTCCCTTGAAATACCATTCCATCATATTTTTCAATATTATCAAATGAAGTAATTTTAGGTTCTTCTGTATAACAACCTTTGATAAGATCATTTACAAAAGCTTTTGCGACTCTTCTTGGAGTATCGCTGGCATTGGGATCATTTGCATGATCTAATTTTAATGCTGTCATGAAGTTGCCATAATGTTTTGCTGCCTCTTCAATCATTTGTTCTTTCTGTTCCGGCGTAAGGGAAATGTTTTGGTGTGATTTTATTAAATCCATTGTTTAAGTTTTAAATTCACTTAAATATAAAATAAAAAAAACCCATTCTCAATGAGAACAGGTTTAAATTATAAAAATAAAACTTTTACTTCTTTATTGCCTTAGTAGAATCTACTTTTACAGAATCAATACATACTGGTTTAATAGCTGCAATGCTATCTGCCACTTTAACACTGTCTGCTTTTGCAACTGCAGCTTTTTCACTTGCAGATGGTCCACAGCTAATGATTGCTGTTAAAACTACTGCCACGATAATTAATTTTTTCATGATTTGTTTGTTGTTTTTAGTTAATATTACATGAATAAATACAGAAGTTTTAAATATTTTGCAAAAAAAAGGATGTCACTTGGACACCCTTCTTTTTTTCGGCAGAGACACTCAATTATTTTGTAATGGTAGTACGGATTGCAATTATTGAATCTCTTTTCAATGAACGTACATTCATCTTAATGAAATCATAATACGCGATTGTGGCTTTCCCTGTCACAAAAGGGGCTTTTGGTTGATTTACTGCGGGAACCAAAGATAAATCGGTTGTTCCTGCTGCGTAACGGATTGATCCGTCTGTTTTGCGGTACGTAAAAGCTACGATACCAGTGGAAAGTTTCTTTTCCAACTTTGCGTCTGAAGTTAATTTTTTTCCTGACATAGTTATGTTTTTAATTTATAATATAAAGATACGGAGAATATTTCAACGAACTTTCCTTTAATTTGTTTTTTTTGCGATTTGGCGCATATTTAATGTTAAAGAATATCACCAACATAAGGTAACCTTATAAATGTCATACGCAAGCAGACGAAAAGAAAGAATTAGTAAGATCATCTCTGAGGTTTATAAGAGAATAGATTCAGATATATTGAACGAAGCGGATTCACTTCCTGGTGTTAAAATAGGCATTGAAGATTTTATGAAGTCTGATCCTAATAAATTAGGTCCTTTAGCTAATAAAGCTACAATTAACGTTGTGGACAAACCAATACAAGAAGCTGATACACAAGAGATAGTTGATGTTACAAATGATCTTATTATTAAAGATCGTAAGGTTTACATTTTAGTTGATGTTGCAGGAATTGGAGAGCAAGTTCAATTTACTTCAAAGAATAAAAAATATACTGCCGTTGTTTCTGATGAGCCAAAAGGAACATCAGAAGATAAATATCTTCTTAAAGATATTAAATTAGTTAAAGAAAATGAGCCTGAATTAGAAGGACAACCTTTAGCTGCTGACACTGCAGAAGAAAAACAAGTAGAAGATACACAACAAGAACAAGCTGTTTATAATTTAAAAGCTTGGGCAACACAATTACAATTACAAATAGGTGATGGGGAAACTGCTCCTAATAGGGCTGTTAAGTTTACTTACTTCAGCCAAGAATCACAACAACCAATTAACATTTTAGTTCTTTCAAATGGTCTTATTAAAATGAGTGGCCACACCATTCAAGACTTTGAAGATCTAAAAGATATAGTAAATTTTCATAAAAACGGGTAATGGGAGAAGAAAATTCAAATGATTGGTCAGTTTGGTCAAGACACGTTCTTAAAGAATTAGATCGTTTAAATACTAACTATGAAAGTATTAGTAAAGAACTTGGAGAAGTTAAAGAAGAGCTTGCTACATTAAAGAATCAACAAATTTCTGTTAGCGATATTAAGCAATGGAAGAAAGAGATGGAAGCAGAAATTACTCCTGGCCAACTTAAAGAACTTAAAGATGAAGTTAAAAAGTTAAATACTTTTAAAACTGTATCTACCACAATATGGGTTATAGTTCAAATATTAATGGGTTTATTAATAACTTTTAAAGATAAATTATTT
>CAAGKR010301037.1_pt1 | contig 16509 bp, 9 predicted proteins | sample 2556971 | NCBI WGS metagenome assembly CAAGKR01 (sample SAMEA5207829, study PRJEB30636) | soil metagenome | biome: forest; feature: boreal; material: soil | place: USA | collected 2011-09 | depth 1 m | reverse complement strand
GCGACATGGACGATGTTGCGCTCGACGTCCTCGTCGATCACACCCACGGACTTCTTGTCCCGCAGGTAGTCGGAAAGGAACTCCGTCGCGACGTAGTTCTTGACCACCTTGTCCTCGAACACGCCGAAGCCGGTTTCCTCGACGGCGATCTGGGCCAGCTCCACAGCCGCTTCCAGCCCGGCGCTCACCATGGCCGACACGATCCTGTCGACTGCCGCCTGGTCAAGGCTGCGAAACGCACGCGCCGCCGACTGCGCGCGGTCGACATACGCATCGACCTCCGCAAGGCGGGCCCCGTCGGTTGCCTGTGGAACGCTCGCCTCGACCGCCTGCATGTGCATATCCTCCGCAGCGGCGGGCAGCTTCCGTAGGCTGACCAGGCCGCACAGCCGATGCTAGAAGGTGACCACTCGGGAGGGGAGGGTCGGATGGCACCAGTTCGGTGGGACCTCCGCCCACCCGTGGTGAGGAGACCACAGCATGGCAACCAGCGGCTCGACCGACACCACGAGCCAGGCGGCAGACCATCGCCCGCGCTCCGAGGCGTCCGGACTGCCGGTCACCCGTCCGCGTCCGGTTGGGCCGCCGGGTGATACGTGTTGACCATCACCCCGGTGGGGAACGAGACGCTGTCGATGAGGGTGAGGGTGCGCCTCGAGACGGAGTTGAAGAGGCGCTTGGTGCCGTTGCCGAGCACGATCGGATGGACCATGAGCCGGTACTCGTCGATGAGGTCCTGTCCGGTGAGGAAGTCGATCAGCTGGGCGCTGCCGCCGATGAGAAGGTCCCCACCCTCCCCATGCTTGAGCTTGCGGACCTCCTCGCCAACGTCGCCTTGATGATGGTGGCGTTCCAGGTCGCCGTGCCAAGGGTTCGCGAGGCGACGTACTTCGGCATGCTGTTCATCTTCTCGCCGAACTCGCCGGTGCCTTCCATCGTCGGCCATGCGGCCGCGAAGCCCTCGTACGTGATGCGGCCGAGCAGCAGAGCGTCGCTCGCGTATAGCTCTCGGGCCTTGAACTGCCATGCTTCTTCGGACCAGAAGGGGAACGACCAGGGGCCGGGCTCATCGATGTAGCCGTCGAGAGTGACGTACGTGCTGGCGATGACGTTTCGTGGCACTGGCGTGCTCCTTGGGTCGGTGTGAAGCGGGGGATGGCCCGTGGGGCGGCGAGGGTGCCCCGGAGCTTGCCTCCGCAGCCGGGTTGATCCTGTGCATGGTGACGTGCTCCGACCGGAGAACTCATCGGTGCCGCCCGCGCCCGGAGGGCGACTACGCAACCGGCTGACGAAGGATGGTCTTGAGCCGGCTGGGCTCGGCCCGTCGGGGATCACCCAGATAGATCTCGTGATGGTGCCCGGTGGGTCGCAGGTGCTGGTCGCGGATGAAGTCGTGGAGGCGGTCGATGTTGGGCTGCTCAGCCGCGTACGGCCCGACATGCAAGAGCTGCGCCGCGCACCCTTCCTCGAATCTCGCCAGCCTCGTTCGATTGACGCTGGGGCTGCTGCGTCCGCGCCGGTCGAGGATCTCGCGCGACCGGGCGATGATGCCGTCGTCCATGAAGTCGGGCTGCACGATCAGCAGTGTCCAGTGCAGCCCCGCCGGGTCCGTGTCCCAGAACGCCGTCTGTCCTGGTACCCACCACGGACCTTCGAGCGGCATGATCCTGTAGTCGCCAACAGGCCCATCGGACCGCAGTGCGAACTTGGTCGTATAGGTCAGGCCGTAGAGCGCCTGTATCGCGTCTTGGAATGCCGGCGAACCTTCCGGCAAACCCCGCCCATATCGATCATCAGTGCCGTGACGGCAGGCACCTCGATGATCTGCGGTGAGGCGGTGGCCTTGTACAGACCCCGATAGCTGAGCATTCCGTCGGCGGGCGCGACCTGGACGGCGCTGATGCGGTCAGCATCTGAGAGTCACGCCGAAGCTGACAAGGCCCGGATGTCACAAGACCCGGTGACGGTTGTGACGATGGACCCTGGCTGCCGGCATGCGATGGCCACACACTGAGCCGGTGGACGAAGCGAACGGTCGGCACCACGTCTGGGCGGAGCCCTTCCGGATCAAGGTGGTGGAACCGATCCGGATGACGACACCCGAGCAGCGCGACACTGCCATCCGGGAGGCCGGCTACAACACGTTCCTGCTTCGCTCTGACGACGTCTACATCGACCTCCTCACCGATTCGGGAACGTCGGCGATGTCGGACCGGCAGTGGGCAGCACTCATGGTGGGCGACGAGGCCTACGCGGGGAGTCGCAGCTTCTACGACCTGGTCGATGCGATGCGCGATGTGTACGGCTACCAGGAGCTTGTGCCCACCCACCAGGGCAGGGGGGCGGAGCACATTCTCAGCCAGATCCTCATCAAGCCCGGCGACACGGTCCCCGGCAACATGTACTTCACGACCACGCGTTGGCATCAGGAGCACGCAGGTGGCTCGTTCGCCGACGTGATCATCGATGAGGCCCACGATCCTTCGTCGACACATCCGTTCAAGGGCAACGTCGACCTCGACAAGCTGCGGACCGTCATCGCCTCAGTCGGGGCCGAGCACGTCCCGTACGTGTCCGTCGAGACCAACGTCAACATGGCGGGCGGTCAGCCGCTGTCGATGGAGAACCTGCGGGCGACGTACGAGCTGTGTCACCGCAACGGGATCCTCGTGATGCTCGACGCCACGCGCGCCCTCGAGAACGCCTGGTTCATCAAGCAGCGCGAGGCCGGGTACTCGGAGCGCAGTGTTGCCGACATCCTGCTCGAGATCTGCTCGTACTCCGATGGCGCCACTGTGTCGTCGAAGAAGGACAACCTGGTCAACATCGGCGGCTTCCTCGCCTTGCGCGATCCCGACCTGGCCGCCCGAGCGCGCTCCCTGTTGGTGGCGTACGAGGGTCTGCACACCTATGGCGGCATGGCCGGGCGCGACATGGCGGCGCTGGCTGTGGGCATCCGCGAGATGGTCGCGGGTGATGATCACGTGCATGCGCGGATCGGCCAGGTCGAGTACCTCGGCAACCTGCTCATCGCCGCCGGCGTTCCGATCGTGCGGCCGATCGGCGGCCACGGCGTGTATCTGGACGCGCTGGCGATCCTGCCGCATGTTCCCCAGGAGGAGTTCCCGGCCCAGTCCCTCTCGGCAGCCATATACAGGGATTCGGGTGTGCGGAGCATGGAGCGGGGCATCGTGTCGGCGGGACGCGATCCCGACACCGGTGAGAACCGCCATCCCCGTCTGGAGTTGGTGCGCCTGACCATACCGCGGCGCGTGTACACCCAGTCTCACATGGACGTGGTCGCCGAATCGGTGACCGCAGTCTGCGCCGAGGCGGACTCGATCACGGGCCTGGCCTTCACCTATGAGCCGCCGGAGCTGCGCTTCTTCCTCGCACGATTCGAACCCGTGGCGGCGCGCAGGCCCCTGCCGCCGCACATCGCCGGCGACCGCGACCGTCACCCTGTCGAGGCATGATCACGGCGCCGGCGGTGCGAACGCGGTCGATCGAAGCCGTCGCAGCCGACCTCGGCATCGCACCCTCCTTCCTCGAGCCGTATGGCGAGGGCGTTGCCAAGATCCGCCTGGGAGCGATCGATGCGCTCGCTGGAAGACCGAAGGCCAAGTACGTCGTGGTGACGGCGGTGACGCCGACCCCGCTGGGCGAGGGCAAGACGGTCACGACGATCGGCCTCGGCGACGGCCTGCGTCGCATCGGCCGCCGCCCCGTTCTGACGTTGCGTCAGGGCTCGATGGGCCCGACGTTCGGCATCAAGGGCGGAGGCGCCGGCGGTGGCTGCAGCCGTCTGGAGCCTTTCGACCGTGTGTTGCTCCACCTGACCGGCGACATGCATGCCGTGTCCGCGGCCCACAACCTTCTCGCCGCGCTTGTCGACAATCACCTCTTCCATGGCAATGCACTGGGCATCGACGCGCATCGCGTGACCTGGCCGCGCGTGCTCGACGTCGACGACCGGGCACTACGCAGCATCGTCATCGGGCTTGGCTCACGCCTGGACGGCGTCCCGCGCCAGGCGTCGTTCGACATCACCGCGGCGTCGGAGGTGATGGCCGTCCTCGCCCTGGGCGGGTCGCTCGCCGATGTGCGGGCGCGCCTCGGTCGGATCATCGTCGCCACCACTCGTGAGGGCGCTCCCGTCACCGCAGACGACCTGCACGCCGCCGGCGCCATGGCCGTGATCCTGCGTGACGCCGTCAAACCCAACCTCGTCCAGACGCGGGAAGGCACGCCGGCGCTTGTGCACGCGGGCCCATTCGGCAACATCGCCCATGGCAACTCGTCGATCCTCGCCGATCTCGTCGGCATTCACGCCGGTGACGTGCTGGTGACGGAGGCGGGGTTCGGTGCCGACATGGGAGCTGAGCGGTTCTTCAACATCAAGTCGCGCGTCAGCGGCTTGCGCCCGGATGCCGCAGTCGTGGTCGCCACGGTGCGCGCCCTCAAGGTGCACTCGGGGCGACACCACGTGGTGTCGGGAAAGCCACTGCCGCCGGCACTGGTGGATGAGCACCCCGAGGAGGTCATCGCCGGGGCATGCAACCTGCAGCGTCAGGTTGCCAATGTCAGGCGCCATGGTGTTCCTGCCGTCATCGCCATCAACCACATGCGGGGCGACCACCCGTCGGAGATTGACGCTCTTCTCGAGGTGGCCGCGGAGATGGGCACACCCGCGGCCGTGAGCACCGCCTTCGACGATGGGGGAGAAGGGGCGACCGACCTGGCCGAGGCCCTGGTGGCGATTCTCGACCAGCCCGCCGATTTCCATCTCCTGTACGACGGCGCGCTCCCCCTGTCCAAGAAGATCGACATTGTGGCGCGCGAGATCTACGGCGCTGCCGGCGTCGACTATGCCCCCGCGGCGCGCCGCTCTATGGCGGAGCTCGAGCGCCTCGGCTTCGGTGGACTCCCGGTCTGCATCGCCAAGACCCAGCTTTCGCTCTCGCACGACCCCGCACTCGTGGGGGCACCCTCCGGCTTCACGCTGCCGGTCCGCGAGGTCCACGTCGCCGCCGGCGCCGGGTTCGTCACCGCCATCGCGGGCGACATGAGCACAATGCCGGGACTGCCCACGCACTCCGCTGCCGAGCGGATGGATCTCGACGACAACGGCGCGCCGGTCGGGCTCTACTGACCCGCGGGTCGCCGCTTCGGAGTCCTCGGTTGCCGGCTTCGGATCGGGTCGAACCCGATCCAGTGGCGGTCCGCCCGGTCAGAACCCCATCGCCGTGGCCGGCTCACCGCTCGACGACGCGTCGGCATCACCCAACCCTGACGCGTACAGACCGCAGAGGGCGCGGTTGAAGGAGATGATGTCGCCGAACTTGGGATGGTTGGTGAAGAGAGCCATCACGTCGGGATGCTCACCGAGGACGTCGGCGACGAATCCGTCGAGAGCCCGCTTCGGTCCAACCTCGACGAAGACGCGGACACCGGCGTCGTACAGCGTGTGCAGGCCCTTGACGAACTGAACAGGCGACGACATATGCCTGGCAAGCAGGTCGACCACTTCGGGCACGGCCCCCTCTCCCATCGGATAGAAGTCGCCAGTCAGGTTGGCCACGACGGGCAGCGCCGGTGGACGCAGGCCGAGCTGGCCCAACGCCAGTCGCAACGGCCCTGCGGCCGCAGCGACGATCTCTGTGTGAAAGGCGTGGCTGATCGGCAGCGGCACCGTCGTGTGGCCGGCAGCGTGCAGTGCCTCCACAGTACGATCGACGGCGTCACTTGCCCCCGCGATCACAGCCTGAGTGTTGCTGTTGATGTTGACGATGACAACGTGGCCGTCGATTCCTTCGAGGATGCGTGCGATGTCCCCGAGCGGCGCGAGAACGGCAACCATCTTCCCGGGGTCGTCGACGTGGAGGTCGCTGACTGCGCGGCCGCGCGCAGTGACGGCTCGCAGGGCACCCTCGAATGAGAGTGAACCGGCCGCAGCCAGGGCAGCATACTCACCCATGCTGTGGCCCATCACCATGTCGGGGTGGACGCCGTAGGCGGCCAGGAGTCGAGTCAGTGCCAGGTCGGCCGCCAGGACGGCCGGCTGGGTCACAGCGGTCTGGCTCAGTCTCTCCCTCGCCGCTATCTCGGCGTCGGGAGCCATCTCACCGACGAATATGAACTCGCTGAGTGGACGGCCGAGCAGCGGTGTCATCACCCGGTCGGCTTCCGCGAAGGTCTCGGTGACGACCGGTTCGAGCTGCTGGAGCTCGTGCAGCATGTTGACGTACTGCGAGCCCTGTCCGGTGTAGAGGAACGCGACTCTGGGCCGGGGACCGCGCCCACAGAACACTCCCTGGGCATGGAGCATCCGCCACTCCGCAGCGCTGCCGGACTCGAGCGCGTGCACGGCGGCCGACGTCTTCTCGGCGAGATCCGGTGCGCTTGCGTAGTCGATGGCCACGCGCACCGGCGCGCTGAGGTCGGATTGGGCAGGCGCGGCCAGTGCCGGCACTTTACCGGCGAGTGCATCGGCGCACACGGCCCGCAGACGCAGGACGAGGCCCGAAACATCCGCGGCTCCGGCCACCAGGGCGCCGCGCAACGGTGCTTTGGCCGTTGTCGGAGCGGTTGGGGCGCGACCCTCATGCAGCTCGGGCATGGCCGGGACAGCAACGACCTTGAGGCGGGAGCCGTTCCCGTTTCCTGGGATGTACTCGTCCACGACGGCGTGGAAGTTGGTGCCACCAAAGCCAAACGCGCTCAGGCCCGCGCGTCGGACGCCACCTGGAGGCGAGTCCCACTCACGCAGCTCGGTGTTGACGTAGAACGGCGAGTGGGCGAAGTCGATATCCGGGTTGGCATGGGCGAAGTGCAGGCTCGGTGGCAGCACCTTCTCATGCAGGGCGAGCACCGTCTTGAGCATCCCGGCCGCACCGGCACCGGCCTTGAGGTGGCCGATGTTCGACTTGACCGAGCCGAGCGCCACCGACCCCGGGGCGAGTCCGCAACCGCCGAATATCGCGTGCAGGCTCTCCACCTCGACGACGTCACCGACCCGTGTCGACGTGCCGTGGCCTTCGAGGAGGCTGACGGTGTCCGGTGACACCCCTGCTTGACGCCACGCCCGCTCGATGGCCAGGCGCTGGCCCGCGGGATTCGGCGCTGTGATCCCCTTGCCCTTGCCGTCGCTAGCGCCGCCGGCTCCGCGAATCACCGCGTAGATGCGGTCTCCGTCACGCTCCGCATCGGCGAGGCGCTTGAGCAGGAACACCGCGGCGCCTTCGCCCATCACGAACCCGTCCGCACCCTCCGCATAGGGGCGCGTGCCGGTCGCCGACAAAGCTCCGATCTTGGCGAACTTGACGAAGAAGTTGACGCCCATGTTGCGATCGACCCCGCCTGTGACCACGGCGTCGACGTCCCCTCCGCTGAGCGCAGCGAGGGCGGCGTTGATCGCTGCGAGGCTCGATGCGCAGGCAGCGTCGACGGTGAAGGTCGGGCCGCGGAAGTTGAACAGGTTGGCGACTCTGCCGGCGACGATGTTGCCAAGCTCGCCCGGCAAGCCATCCTCGTTGGTCGCTGGGAAGCGGCGGCGTATCCCTGTCTGCATCTCGCTGAGGATTGCCGAGCGCACGTCCTCGCTCAGGGCCTGAAAGCCTGCGGCCGCTTCCAGCTCGGCGGCGAACTCTGGGAAGAAGATGCGCAGCGACGTGAAGTACTGCCGCTCGCCGCCGATGGCGCTGCCCAGGATGACAGCGGTCCTCTCGGGGTCAAGCCCGCGGGACGGGTATCCGTAGTCCTCGAGGGCGGCGCGCGAGCAGGCCACGGCCCACTTCTGCGCATCCTCCATTCTGTCGCCGACCGTGGGAGGGATGGGAAGGTGCCAGCCCAACGGGTCCCAGGTCCAGTCGCGCACCCACCCGCCGATCTTCGAGTACGTCTTGTCGGGCGCTTTCGGATCGGGATCGTAGTAGACGGCGGGATCCCAACGGTCGGCGCGGACGTCGGTGATGCTGTATCGCCCCGTCTTGATGTTGTTCCAGAAAGTGGCGACGTCGGGCGCGTCCGGAAGGATGGCTCCCAGTCCGACCACGGCGGCCGCGATTGGCTGACGTGTCTGGTCCATCACAGTGCTCCATTTCGGTTGTTGTCGCGGTTGCCGGATACCGGCCTCGACTCCGCGAAGAGTGCGCCGGCAACCACATCCATGTCCCCGAGCAGGCCGGCCTGCGACGCGTGCACCTCTCGCAGGCGGAGCGCGCCGGTGAGGTCGTCGCTGCGGCGGTCAGCGGGCTCTTCGGCTGCGTAGAGCCACTGAAGGCCGCCCTCCGCCACCTTCAACGCGGCGTTGCGCGCGAAGATGCGGGCGATCGCGGCGAGAACCTCGGGGGCAAAGCGGTTGTTGGCCTTGGGATGTAGCCGTCCGTCCGTCGCGACGGCCGCGCGGCGCGACAGGCTGGCGGCGCACTCGGCGTGCGCAATGAGCTCGCCAAGCCGGAAGAGGATGTGCTGGCTGCGGGTGAGACGGCTCGCGCGGGCGCGCTCGAGGAGGTCGGCGAGGATGTGAAGCGCCAACCCGGCGACGTCCGCTCCCACGTCGGGGTGCACAGCGTGCACCGCCTCCGCTCGAACGGCCTCGTCGTGGTAGTGGGAGCCATGGCTCTTGAGATGCTCCTGCCAACGGTCGCGGGCGATGGTCATCTCCATGATCTCCGAGGTGCCTTCGAAGATCCTCGTGATGCGGACATCCCGGGCTATCTTCTCCACGAAGTACTCGCGCGTGTAGCCGTAGCCGCCGAGCGCCTGTATCGACGCATCGGCTGCCGCATACCCGGCTTCGGTCGCCATGTACTTGGCGATGGCGCCCTCGGTGTTCAGTGACCCCGCGCCGTCGTCGAGGCGCTCGGCCGACTCCTCGATGATCGACCGCGCCGCCTCGAGCCTGACGACATTGGGAACGATCAGCTTGTGGGTGTAACCCTGCTTGTGGGAGAGGGGACCACCGGCCTGGAGCCTGGTGGGTGCGTATGCGATGGCGCGATCCAGTGCCGCCCACCCGGCACCCAGCCCGAGCGCCGCGACCATGACCCGGCTGTAGCCGAACACCCCCTGGGCGACCAGCAGCCCCTGCCCCTCCTCACTCCCGACGCGCCGGTCGACGTCGACGCAGACGTCGTCGAGGAACAGCGCCGCGGTATTGGAGGCTCGCAGGCCCATCTTGGCCTCCTGCTTGCCATGTTCGAAACCGGCGACGCCTGCGTCGACCAGGAACCACGTCGGTCCTCCGGGAGCGTTGGCGAGGACCGAGAAGGCATCGGCGATGCCGCCGTTGGAGATCCACTGCTTCTTGCCGGTGATCCGGTAGCCGGCGAGCTGCCCATTCTGGGTCACGGGGATTGCGACGGTGCTCAGGGCGGCGAGGTCGCTGCCGGCCTGTGGCTCCGTCGCTGCGTACGCCATCAGCAGACCCTGGTCTGCAATCCTGCCCAGCCAATCGGTCTGCTGCTGGGGCGTCCCACCCCGCAGGACAACGTCCCCCGGCATCGACCCGACGCACACGCCGACGGCGACTCCGAGGTCGATCGCCGCAAGCGCCTCGCAGATGCGGTAGACGTCGAAGCATCCTCCCCCCAATCCACCCTGCGCGGGCGGGATGAAGAGCAGATGGATCCCCAGCTCATCGCCATACATCGCCCGGAGGTCGGCCACAGGAGCCGCGTCTTCGCGATCGAGCTCGAGAAGCCGCTGATCGGAGAAGTGGCGCGCCGCGAAATCGCGCAGCGCCTGCAGGGTCATGGTCAGCGTATCGGCATCCAGGCTCATCGGTCTCCTCGGCTCGCGGTGTGTTGCCGCGACCCAATCACGCTCCGCCCCGGAGGACCTTGCACGCTAGGGTCGTAGGTCACGAATCTGGCCGGGACGAGTGGAAACATTGGCGCCAGTGAGGAAAGGACCAACGGCTCTGGTACTCCACCAACCGCGGCACCAGGATGAGGACAAATCCTCAGACAGGCGGGACACAAGTGGCACCAGGACTCGACTCCGACACGCTCGACCTCGCATTGCAGTCGATCCGCGACTTCGCCCACCACCGGCTCGACGACGAGACGCTGCGTGGCTTTGACGAGCGGGACGAGTTCCCCATGGAGATCGTCCGCGCCATGTGCGGCGACGGGCTGGGAATCCAGCTCCTCTTCATCGAGGAGGAGTACGGCGGCATGGGCGGCGGCGCGTTCGACGTCTATCGTGTCTGCCAGCAGATGGCCAACATCGACCTAGGGGTCGCCACCGGCGTGCTTGCGACGTTCCTCGGCAGTGACCCGCTGGTCTTCGGCGGGACCGTGGAGCAGAAGCGTCGCTGGCTCGGCCGCATCGCCGAGGACGGCGCACTCATGGCCTACGGCGCCACGGAGCCGGAGGCGGGCAGCGACCTCGGTGCGCTGCGCACCACGGCCACGCGCGTCGAGAAGGAAGGCGTGGTCGCCGGCTACCGGCTCAACGGGCGCAAGCAGTGGATCAGCAACGGAGGAGTCGCGGACATGTGCTCCGTGCTCGCCAATGCATCCGGCGGTCCGAGCTGGTTCGTGGTGGAAGCGGGCACCCCCGGCTTCGAGCACGGGAAGCCGGAGGACAAGCACGGCATCCGCGCCAGCAACACCGCTGCCCTCATGCTCGATGACGTCTACGTCGACGCCGACCATCTGATCGGCGGCGTCGAGGGCCAGGGGCTGCTCCAAGCGCAGATGGTCTTCGGATTCACGCGGCTGATGGTGGCCGCCTTCGGACTCGGCGCCGGCTGGGCGGCTCTCGACCGCGCCATCGCCTACTCGCTGGAGCGCATCCAGGCGGGGTCGCCGCTCGCCGAGAAGCAGGGATACACCCACAAGCTCATCGTGCCTCATGCTGTTCGGATGGAGGCTGCACGGGCATGCCTCGAGGAGACCGCCACACGCATCGACGCCGGCGAAGGCAGTCTCAACACGGAGGGCGCGATCGCCAAGTACCTGGCCACCGAGGCGGGGAACCTCGCCGCGGATGCCGCCATCCAGGCTCTCGGCGGGTACGGCTACGTGCACGAGTACATGGTCGAGAAGATCAAGCGCGACGTCCGCATCACCACGATCTACGAAGGCACGTCTGAGATCATGGAGATGACCATCGCGCGCGATCGCTGGCAGCTGCACATCAAGACGCGAGGTGAGCACTACCACGACGAAGCGCGGACGCTGGAGGCGCTGCATGCGCAGCACCCCGACGTCGGCGCCGGCATCGCCGCTCTGGCGTCGCATTCGCTGGCGGCCGTGCTGGAACGCTGCCGCGAGGGCAAGCTGACTCGCAACCAGCACATCCTGTTCCGTCTCGGTGAGCTCATCGCCCCGGTCGAGGCGGCCGCCGCCCTGGCCCGCCGCGCGGCACTGGCCAGTGAAGGAGGGCTGTCCGCCAAGGCTGACCAGCGCTTCGCGCCGGAAGCCCTCGCGACGATCAGCCGAATCTACGCGCGTGAAGCGGCGCTGATCGTCGCCGGACAGGGCATGCGCTGGGTGTGGGGCAGTGACGGCGCGTCCACGGATGCGCTTCCCGCGGTCGAGGCGCAGCTGCTCGTCGCCGACGCATATGGCGCGCAGGCAGGGCTCCTCACCGACATGGATCACCTGTCCGACGTCCTCTACAACCGCCTAACCGTTGCTGCGACCGAGAGCGCCCCTCTCCTTGCCGCAGTCCGCTGAGGGAGCCGCCATGGCTGAAACTCCACGCGTCGCCGTCGCCGTCGTCGGCGTCGGCGCGATCCTCCCCGATGCCCCTGACGCCAACCATTTCTGGGAGAATGTCAAGAGCGGCCGCTACAGCATCAGTGACGTCGACCCCCAGCGGTGGGATCCGGAGCTGTACTACGACCCGGACCGCAAGGCGCCCGACAAGACGTACTCCAAGATCGGCGGGTGGGTCCGCGATTGGGAGTGGGACCCGCTCGGGTGGCGGCTCCCCGTGCCACCACGGGTCGCCGAGCAGATGGACGACGTCCAGAAATGGGCGCTGAACTGCACTCGCGCCGCTCTGATGGACTACGGCTGGCCGGAGCGTGCCATCGACACCGAGCGAACTGCCGTCATCTTCGGCAACGCGATGGGTGGCGAGAAGCAGGCACGGACCTCTTTGCGTGTCTCCTTCCCGGAGTTCGCGCGGGAGCTCGAGCACAGCCAGCGCTTCAAGGCCCTTCCGACCGACGCGCAGGACACGATCATCGCCGAAGCGCATGACGCGATGCGCCGCCACTACCAGGACATCACCGAGGACTCCATGCCCGGTGAGCTGGCCAACATCGTGGCCGGGCGCGTTGCCAACGTCTTCAACCTTCGCGGGCCGAACTACATCTGTGATGCGGCCTGCGCATCTGCGCTGGCAGCGGTCACCGCCGGTGTCGAGGGTCTCATCAACCACCAGTACGACGCCGTCCTGGCCGGCGGCGCTGACGGCAATCTCTCCGCCACGACCTACGTCAAGTTCTGCAAGATCGGTGCGCTGTCGGCGACGGGGACGCGCCCGTACGCGAACGGCGCCGACGGATTCGTTCCCGGTGAGGGGGCCGCACTCCTCCTGCTCAAGCGACTTGCAGATGCGGAGCGCGACGGCGACCGCATCTACGCGGTCCTCCGTGGCCTCGCCGGAGCCAGTGACGGCCGGGGTAAGGGCATCACCGCGCCGAACCCGATCGGCCAGAGGCTGGCGATCGAACGCGCCTGGCAGGTCGCCGGACTCTCGCCCGCGACCGCGTCGCTGATCGAGGGCCACGGCACGTCGACCGCCGTGGGCGATCTCGCCGAGGTGCAGGCCATGTCCGAGGTGTTCGGTGCGGCCGGCGCCGCCGCAGGGTCGATCCCCATCGGTTCGGTGAAGTCGAACATCGGACATCTCAAGGCGGCCGCGGGTGCTGCCGGCCTGCTCAAGGCGGTTTTCGCTCTTCGTGACAAGATCTTGCCCCCCAGCATCAATGCCCGCGACCCCAACCCCGGAATCGACTTTCCCCACACCCCGTTTCGGGTCAACCACGAGCTTGCCGAATGGCCGGTGCCGAGCGGCGGCGTGCGCCGGATGGGTGTCAGCGCCTTTGGTTTCGGCGGCACGAACTTTCACGCGGTCCTCGAGGAGCACATCCCCGGGCGGCTGAACGGCAACGGCTCGCGCAGCTTTGCGATGAGCGAACCGATCTCCGACGCCTCCGGGCGGGTCAACGAGGCCACGCCGGGACCTGCGCCGCAAACGCCGATCGGGACAGCCGGAAAGGCACCGCTGCGCGGTGCGTTGGTCGTGGGCGCTCCGACGCCGTCAAAGCTTGCCGAGCGTCTCGCCGCCATGGCCTCGGCGCTCGCCGCCGGGACGGTGCCGTCGACCGGGCCCCCACTCGAGAGTGATCTGCACGCCACCGAACGCGTCGCCATCGACTATGGGGACGCATCCAAGCTGGCCGAGAAGATCGTCGGCGCGCTCAAGGCTCTGGCCTTGGAGGAGAAGGGTAGCGCCGCGCCGATGTGGAAAGCGTTGCGGTCTCGCGGGATCCATCGCGGTCACGGCCCGGCTGCCAAGGTCGCGTTCCTGTACACAGGGCAGGGATCCCAGTACGTCAACATGCTGTCGACGCTGCGCGAACAGGAGCCGATCGTGGCTCGGACGTTCGCCGACGCCGACCGCATCATGACCCCGTTGCTGGGACGACCGCTCAGCGACTACATCTTCGTCGACGCGAAGGACACCGGTGCCGTTGACGACGCTGAGCTTTCGCTGCGCGAGACGGAGATCACGCAGCCCGCCGTCATGGCTGCCGACCTGGCGCTGACCGAGCTGCTCGCAGCGTATGGGATCCGGCCGGACATCGTGATGGGGCACAGCCTCGGCGAGTACGGCGCGCTCATGGCGGCCGGCTGCCTGACCTTCGAGCACACGCTGGAGGCGGTCAGCGCCCGGGGCCGCGAGATGAGCGACCTGGACGTCGAGGACAGGGGCCTCATGGCCGCGGTGATGGGCCCGATCGCCGATGTCGAGGCGACGGTTGCAGGCATCGACGGCTGCATCGTGGCCAACTACAACAGCACGAAACAGGCGGTCATCGGCGGCGCGTCGGCGGCTGTCCGCACTGCGATGGAGAAGCTCGCCGGCGCCGGGTACGACGTCTTTCCCCTGCCCGTCAGTCACGCGTTCCACACCAGCATCGTTGCCGCGGCAAGCGGGCCGCTGCGCGCGGCGCTGGTGCGCCTGGGCCTGTGCCCGCCGTCGCTCCCCATCGTCTCCAACGTCACGGGCGACCTCTACCCGACGGGCCCTGACGCGCTGCCGCAGATCCTGGACCTGCTCGGCCGTCAGGTTGCCTCACCCGTGCAGTTCGTTGACGGTCTCCGCACACTCTTCCGCGAGGGCGCTCGAGTTCTCGTCGAGGTTGGCCCAAAGAAGTCCCTCCAGGGCTTTGCCGAGGATGTGCTCGGCGGCGAGGCCGTGGTCACGCTGTTCACCAATCATCCGAAGGTCGGCGACATCGTCTCCTTCAACCAGGCGCTCTGTGGGCTGTACGCGGCCGGTCTCGGAACCGGCGACGGCCCGAGTCAGCAAGCTGCCGAATCGCAAACGTCTTCCACCACCCCGTCTATGGAGCCTGCGGCAGCCATGACCAATCCCCCCATCGACCCTGTCGAGACCTACCAGCGCATCGGCCGGCTGGTCACCGAGCTGGTCAGCGCGGAGTCGGACGCGGGCGGCCTGCCTGCACCGGCAGCCCCCGAGCCCGTCGTCATCAGCGGCGCCGCCCTGGGGTTGCCGACCGAACACGTCTTCGATGACGGGAACGTGGCGCGGATTCTCGACGGCGAGCAGTTCATCGACGCCATCCCGACCAAGCTGCGTCAGGCGATCCTCGACAAGCGGATCACGCGGTTGGTGAAGCGCGAGAACGGCACCCCCACCTTCGACCTGATCTCCGATCCCAGCGATGTCGTCAAGCTTGCCGCCCGCGGCGCTGCCGTCGACCTCGTGGAGGAGTTCGGTCTCGCTCCCGACCGTGTCCTGGCGTTCGATCGGACCACGATCCTCGCCATCGGCGCCGGCATCGACGCTCTCCGGGACGCGGGCATCCCCCTGGTGATGCGGTATCGCGCGACCAGCAAGGGGACGAGGCTGCCCACCCGGTACGAGCTGCCGGACTCGATGCGCGACGACACCGGCGTCATCTTCGCGTCGGCTTTCCCCGGAAACGACTCTCTGGTCCACATGGTCAACGACTACCGGGATGACCGCGCGCGCCGCGATCAGCTCGAGCAGCTCCGCTCGCTGCGCGGTGTCATCGACGAGAAGGCCGGAGCCGCTGCCGTCAAGGAGATCGACGATCGCATCGTTGCCCTCGAAGCGGAGATCGAGAAGGCAGCCTATGCCTTCGATCGCCGCTTCCTCTTCCGTGCCCTGGCGATGGGTCACTCGCAGTTCGCCGAGCTCATTGGGGCGCGTGGGCCCAACACGCAGGTCAACTCGGCGTGCGCGAGCACGACACAAGCAATGGCGATCGCCGAGGACTGGATCCGCGCCGGGCGCTGCCGCCGCGTCGTGATCATCGCCGCCGACGACGTCACCTCGGACAACCTCTTGGAGTGGACGGCGGCCGGCTTCCTCGCCTCCGGGGCGGCGGCCACCGACGAGGTGGTCAGCGAGGCGGCTCTGCCGTTCGATCGACGCCGCCACGGCATGATCATCGGGATGGGCGCCGCTGGCTTCGTGGTGGAAACTGCGGCGGCCACGCGCGAGCGCGGCATAGCGCCGATCTGCGAGGTGCTCGGCACCGTCATCGCCAACAGCGCATTCCACGGCACACGCCTCGACGTCAACCACATTGCTCACGTGATGGAGACGTTGATCTCGAGCGTCGAGCACCGCTCCGGCATCGACCGAGCGACGATCGCTCCTGAGCTGGTGTTCGTGTCGCACGAGACATACACGCCTGCGCGGGGAGGCAGCGCCGCGGCCGAGGTGGAGTCGCTGCGCGCTGTGTTCGGCGAGGCTGCCGATTCCGTGGTGGTTGCGAATACCAAGGGATTCACGGGGCACCCGATGGGTGTCGGCATCGAGGACGTCGTCGCCGTCAAGTCGCTGGAGACAGCCATCGTGCCGCCGGTGCCGAACTTCAAGGAGGTCGATCCCGAGCTCGGCGCGCTCCTTCTTTCCAAGGGTGGGGCCTACCCGATCCGGTACGCGCTTCGACTGGCCGCCGGATTCGGGTCACAGATCGCGATGACTTTGCTGCGCTGGGTTCCCACCGCGAACGGCGTGCACCGCGCGCCCGACCAGCTCGGCTACGCGTACCGCGTGGTCGATCGCGTCGCCTGGGGGCGCTGGTTGACCGCGATCAGTGGCCGCCCCGATGCCGAGGTCGAGGTCGTACAGCGGACCCTTCGCGTTCGCGAGGAGGTTCATGCCGTTCCGGCTCCGCTCAGCGCGGGCACCGAGCCCGTCATGACCAGCCCGCTCCCCGCACATACGCCGGCAGTGGCTCCGGCGCAGCCCAGCGCGACCGTC
>CAAGKR010055614.1_pt1 | contig 16510 bp, 14 predicted proteins | sample 2556971 | NCBI WGS metagenome assembly CAAGKR01 (sample SAMEA5207829, study PRJEB30636) | soil metagenome | biome: forest; feature: boreal; material: soil | place: USA | collected 2011-09 | depth 1 m | reverse complement strand
TGCTTCGCGATGCGCTCGTTCGCGATCTCCTTGATCCGGCGGACGGCGGAGGCGCGATCGCCGGGATCGCCATGGAACCGCGCCCGCACGACTATCGTGGGCGTCCCCTGCAGCGCGCTCGTGCGGTAGCTGTACTTCATGTCGTCGAGGCTCGCGTTCCAGATGTCGCCGTTCAGATCGAGGAGCCGCGCGTCCAGCAGCGCGCTCGCCGTATCCGAGCCGAATGCGCCGGCGTTCCCGTGGACGGCCCCGCCGACGGTACCGGGCACCGTCGCCATCCACTCGAGCCCGACGATGCCGTTGCGCGCCGCGGCGGCGGCGACGCTCGCGAGGGGCGTGCCGGACGCGGCGTCGAGCACCGTCCCATGGACGGAGACGTCGCTCCACGTATTGGCGAAGACGACGCCGCGGATGCCCGCGTCGGCGACCAGGAGGTTGCTCCCGCCGCCGAGGATGAACATCGGCAGCTCCGCCTCGCGCGCGACCCGGACCGCACCCACGAGATCGCCCTCGCTGCGCACGCGGACGAAGTAGTCAGCCGGCCCGCCGATCTGCAGCGACGTGTGCCGGCTCATCGGCTCGGCGCGCGCGCCACCGAGCTCGTTCACGCCGGGCGGCCCGCGGCGAGCAGCGCGAGCAGCTGCTCGCCGACGGGGCGTACGTCGCCGGCTCCGAGGATGAGCACAACGTCCCCCGACCGCACGCGCGCTGCCAGCTCGCGGGCCGCTGTCTCGTCGTCCGGCGCGTACGTTCCGCCGGACCGCGCGGCCAGCCGGCGCGCCTCATCGCCACCCCCGTGCTCGCGTGCGGACGCAAACGTCTCGACGACAACGCGCTCGTCGGCTGTCCCGAGCGCGGCCACGAAGTCGTCGAAGAACGCCGCGAGCCGACTCGGGGTGTGGGGCTGGAACACGGCGAAGAGCCGCGCGCCCTGCCGGACCCGTGGCCGCAGGGCCGAGATCGACGCCCGGATCTCCGATGGATGGTGCGCGTAGTCGTCGATGACGACGACGCCGGCCGCCTCGCCGAGTGGCTCGAGCCGCCGGACGGTCCCGTTGAAACCGTGGAACGCGTCGGCCGCGGTCGACAACGGGACGCCGCACGCGACGGCAGCGATCACCGCGGCCGAGGCGTTGAGCGCGTTGTGGGCGCCTGGAAGCCGGAGGGTCACCCGGCCGCGCCCGGCCGGGCCGGCGAGCACGAAGGTCTGCCCGACGCCGGTATCGACGCGCTCGCCGATCTGGTAGTCGGCCCCCGCGGCCAGGCCGTAGCGCACAGTCCGGGCGGAGGCGAGCGATCGCGCACCCGCGTCATCCGCGCACGCGACCAGCGTGGCCACCTGCGCCGCGAACGTCTTGAACGCGCTGTCGTAATCGGCCTTCGTCGGGAAGATGTCGACGTGGTCGTGGTCGACGTTCGTCACGATCGCGACCTCGGGCCGGAGCGCCAGGAACGTGCGGTCGTACTCGTCGGCCTCGATCACGAGCGTGCGGTCTCGGCCGGCATACGCGTTCGTCCCGAGATCGCGCAGCGGCGCGCCGCAGATGAGCGACGCGTCCACGCCGCCCGCGCGCAGCGCCGTCCAGGTCAACGCCGTCGTGGTCGTCTTGCCGTGGGTACCCGCGATCGCGACGACCCGCTCGCCGCGCGCGAGCTCGCGCCACGCGTCCTCACGCTTCCAGACGAGGATCCCGGCGTCCAGCGCCGCCTTGACCTCGGGATTCGCCTCGCCGTACGCGCTCGACCGCAGCACGACATCGGCGCCCTTCACGTGCGCGGGATCGAACGAGCGATGCACCGTCGCGCCGTCGCGGGCGAGCGCCTCCGCGAGGTCCCAGCTACCGGTGTCGGACCCGCTCACGATGTGTCCGCGAGCGAGGAGGATGCGCGCGACGGCGGACATCCCGGTGCCGCCGATGCCCACGACGTGGATGCGCACTACGCGCAGCCGCCGAGGGCCAGGACCGCGCGGGCGATGGTCTCCGCCGCCGCCGGGCGGCCCGCGGCCTTCGCGTTCGCGGCCATCCGGGCGAGCCGCGCGGGATCGTCAAGCAGCCCGGTCACCACGGACACGAGCCGGTCGCCGTCGAGGTCGCTCTCCGCGAGGATGACGGCGGCGCCGAGCTCCGCGGCCGCGCGAGCGTTCGCGGCCTGATGAGCATTCATCGCGGCGCCGAACGGGATGAGGACCAGGGGCACGCCGAACGCGAGCGGCTCCGCGATCGACGACGAGCCTGCCCGGCCGACCACGAGATCGGCCGCGGCGAGCGCTGCGCCCATCTCATCGTGGAGGTAGCCGTGCGGCTGATAGCGCGCGCGGTCGGCCTCGGGCAGCAACGCCCGGCTGGCCTGGGCCCGCGCGAGATTCGCGGGGCCGGTGTGGTGGACGACCGACGCACGGCGCACGAGCCGCGAGAGACCGGACTGCGTCGCCGAGTTGATCCGCTCCGAGCCCTGGCTACCGCCGGTCACGAGGACGACCGGTCCGTCCGCCGGGAGCCCGAGCGCACGCCGGCCCTCGGCCTTCGTCCATTTGAGGAGCGATCCGCGGACCGGATTGCCCGTCACGGTCGCGCGGCCGCGAGGCACCGCAGTCATCGCGGGCTCGAAGGTGAGCCCGATGCCGGACGACCAGCCCGCGACCGCGCGGAGCGCCCGGCCGGGGATCGCGTCGCCGACCCAGAGGTAGATCGGCACGCGCAGGAGCCGCGCGGCGAAGAGGACCGGCAGCGAGCTGAAGCTCCCGCTGGTGAGCGCGACGCCGGGCCGGAAGGCGATCAGCTGGATGAGCGCATCGATCGTCGCGATCGGCAGCAGCAGCACGTGCAGGACGAGCGCCAGCCGCGAGTCCGGATCGCGGAGCGACGGCAGCGGGGTCGCGTGGAACCGGATGCCCGCCTTGCGGGCGAGGTCACCCTCGAGACCGCGCCGTCCACCGATGAACCGGAGCTCGACGGTCGTCAGCGCGACGAGCGCTTCCGCCACCGCGAGCAGCGGGCTGACGTGCCCGGCGGTCCCTCCGCCCACGAGAAGGACCTTGCACCGGCGCCCGGTCGTCCGCGCGCGCGACCGCTTGCCGTCCAACGTTCAGCAGGATACCGACGGCCACGAGACCGACGCAGATCGAGGAGCCGCCGTACGAGATGAACGGCAGGGTGATGCCGGTCATCGGCACGAGCGCCGTGACGACCGCCATGTTCACCCACGCCTGGAACACGAGCCACACCGTCACCCCGGTCGCGAGCAGCGTGCCGGTGGGATCCGGCGCGGACAGCGCGATCCGGACGCCTTTGAACGCGATGACGAGGAACAGGATGACGACCGTGAGCGTCCCGAGCAGCCCGAGCTCGTCGCCGAGCACGGCGAAGATCGAGTCGGTGTACGGAGCCGGCAGGAAGCCGAACTTCTCCTTCCCCGCCCCGAGGCCTTCACCGAGCGGCCCCCCGAGCGCCAGCCCGTAGATCGACTGGATCGTCTGGAAGCCCGCGCCCTGCGGCTCGCTCCACGGATCGAGGAACGTGACGAGCCGCAGGAGCCGGTACGGCTGCACGACCGCGACGGCGGCGACGCAGATCGTCGCGAGGCCGCCGAGCGCGGCGAACTCGACGAGGCGCGCGCCGGCCACGAAGTACATGGCGAGCCCGATCGCCACGACGACGATCGCGGTGCCGAGGTCGGGCTCCGCGATCACGAGGGCCGCGACGAGCGTGAGCATGGCCACAAACGGCACGGTCACGGACCAGCGGCCGACCAGCTCGCGCTTCGCGGCGAGCCAGAACGCGAGGTACAGCACGAGGGCGAGCTTCGCGAGCTCGGCCGGCTGCAGCCCGGCGAACGACGAGATGCGCAACCAGCGCGACGCGCCGCCGACCCGCGTCCCGATGCCGGGCACGAGGACGATCGCAAGCAGGAGGACGGCGATCGCGAGCCCGGGCAGCGCCAGGCGCCGATATCGGTGGTAGTCGATGCGCGCCGCGATGAGCATCGCGGCGAGACCGATGGCGACCCACGCCGATTGCTGGACGAGGAAGTAGCGCGGGTCGTCCTGCGCGTCGAGCGCCTTGATCCCGCTCGCGCTGTAGACCATTGCGAGCCCGATCCCGAGCAGCGCGAGCACGACCGACAGGAGCATCAGGTCGTAGCCGGTGTGGGTCGGGAGGCGGAGCCGCTTCATACCCGGGTCGCCTCGAGGCCCCGCACCGCCGCGCGGAACGCCTCGCCCCGCTCCTCGTACGACGAGAACATGTCGAACGACGCGGCCGCGGGCGACAGGAGGACGACGTCGCCACGCTGCGCGATGGCCGTGGCCCGCCGCACGGCATCCTTGATGCCCGTCGCGCGCTCGACCGGCAGCTTCTTCTTCGTGGCGCCCGCTCGATCGAGCGCGCCTGCGATCTCGTCCGCCGCCTGACCGATGAGCACCGCGCCGCGAGCGCGCTTCACCACCTCGCGCGCGAGCTCGGCGTAGTCGGCGCCCTTCGAGACCCCGCCCAGGATAAGCACGGCCGGCCGGTCGTACGCGGCGATGGCCGGGATCGTCGCGTACGGGGTGGTCCCCTGCGAGTCGTTCACGTAAAGCACCCCGCCGATCTCGGCGACCGGCTCGAGGCGGTGCGGCAGCCCGGCGAACGCCCGCAGCACGTCCGCGATGTCGGCGGCGCCGACACCGTGGAGGTCACCGACGATCGCGGCGGCCAGCGCGTTGGCGACGTTGTGCATGCCGGGCACCTGGAGCTCGCGCTCGTGCATGAGCCGGGTCGTTGCACCGCCGTCGACGAGCGCGAGCGTGCCGTCCGACTCCCGGAACGCACCGCGTTTCGGCCGCAGCGACACCGAATAGCCGCGCACCTCGGAGGGCACGCCGGTGTGGAGCGCGACCGTCGTCGGATCGTCGAGGTTCAGCACCGCGACGTCGCGCGGACCCTGCCAGGCGAGGATGTTGCGCTTCGCGGCGACGTACGCGTCGCGGGTGCCGTGATGGTCGAGGTGATCCTCGAGCACGTTCGTGATCACCGCGACATGCGGGCTCCGGCCGAGCGTCTCGAGCTGGAAGCTCGATAGCTCGAGCACGACGATGTCGTCGGGCTTGATGGTGGAGAGGCCGTCGATGATCGAGAGGCCGATGTTGCCTCCGACCACGACGCGGCGCGCGCCGCGGCGGAGGATCTCCGCGACGAGGGTGGTCGTCGTGCTCTTCCCCTTCGTCCCGGTGATGCCGACGATCGGCGCCGGGCAGAGCCGAATGAACAGGCCGATCTCCGTCAGCACCGGGATGCCGAGCTGGATCGCGCGCTGCACGGTCGCGGACCGCGGCCGCACGCCGTTCAGCACGAACACGTAGTCGGGATCGGCGAGCGCGGCATCGTCGCTCGACGGGCCGAGCACGAGCTCGGCCGGCGTATCACCAAGTCGCCCGATCCCCTCGCCAAGCTTTTCGCGCGCGAGCGGATCGGTGATCGTGACGTGCGCGCCGTTCGCGACGAGGAAGCGCGCGATGCCCGAGGCCGTGCGGCCCTTGCCGAGGCCGACGATGGTGACGCGCCGGCCGCGGAAGTCATCGGGGGCGACCTCGGGATCGAAGGTGAGGCTCAAGGCCTCGGCCGCCCGATGATGCCGAGGCCGGTCCCGTTCTGGCCCTTGTCGCCGCGGTAGCTCCAGACGTCGGCGCCCCCGCTCTGGGTGCACACGTCGCACCGCTCGATGGTCCGCACGCCGGCCTGCTCGAGCTGCTGCGCGTTCGCCGACCAGAGGTCGAAGACCGGCCGCCCGTCGGGACCGGCGAAGAGCAGGTCACCGCTGTCCGCGCCGAGCCGCTCGCGGATCGTCGCGGCGCGCGTGGCGTCGATGACGTAGCAGCAGGGCCCGATCGATGGCCCGATGGCCGCGACCAGCCGCGCCGGGTCCGCACCGTTCCGAACGAGCGTCTCCACGAGGCGGACCGCGATGCGCTTGCTCGTCCCCTGCCAGCCCGCGTGCGCGGCGCCGATCGGTCCGCCCGGATCGGCTACCAGGATCGGCACGCAATCCGCGGCCGCGACCCCGAGGAGCAGACCGGGCGTCGCCGTCCACATCGCGTCGGCCTCGGGCCACGGCACACCGACGTCGTCCGCGTGCACGACCGCGTCGCCGTGGACCTGCTTGAGACGGATCACCCGGTCGAAGCCGAGCCGCTTCGCGAGGACCTCGCGGTTGCGGTCCTGCTCCTCGAGCGAGTACACGCCGCCGGCCATGCTGCCGAGGGCCCGGGTGGTGAAGCCGGCGACCAGACCGAGCGCGCCGAGCGCCGGCGAGCGGAGGATGCCGTCGCGCTCGACCCAGGTCGTTTCGAGGAGGGTCATGTGACCGGTGTCGCGAACGCCAGGATCGCGGCCACGATCCCGGCGAGCGCGCCGATGAGCCAGAACCGGATCGTGACCTTCTCTTCTGGCCAGCCGATCAGCTCGAAGTGGTTGTGCAGCGGAGACATCCGGAAGATGCGTTTGCCGCGCAGCTTGAAGCTCCCGACCTGCAGGATGACGGACACCGTTTCAGCCACGAAGATCACGCCGAAGACCGGCAGGAGCAACACGAATCCGGTCGTCAGGGCGACGATCGCGAGCGTCGCGCCGAACGCGAGCGCGCCGGTGTCGCCCATGAACACCTCGGCCGGGTGGACGTTGAACCACAGGAACGCCAGGAGGGCGCCGACCATCGCGGCGCAGAACACGACGAGCCAGGGGTAGCCGCGAGCGGCCGCGATGAACGCCACGGACAGGAATGCGAAAACGCAGGTGCCGCCACCCAGGCCGTCCATCCCATCGGTGAGGTTCACCCCGTTCGAGGTGGCCATGATCACGAACACCGCGATCGCGACGAAGGCGATGGCCCCGATCTCGACCTCGCCGACGAGCGGGAAGAAGACTCCGGTCACCGCGAAGTGCCGTTGGATGTACACCGCCGCGACGACCGCCACGCAGAATTGCCAGACGAGCTTGTGCCGGCCGCGGATCCCGAACCCGTACCGCACGTTCACCAGGTCGTCGATCGCCCCGAGGAGGCCGACGGCGAGGAGCGCGCCGAGCGGCACGATCGTCTGCGGCACGAAGTCGGCCCGCTGGGCTTCAGGTAGCACGGCCAGCACGATCAACCAGAGCCCGGTCACCACGAGGATGACCAGCGCGCCGCCCATCGTCGGGGTCCCCTGCTTCACATGGTGCGCCGCCGGTCCTTCCGGTCGGATGTTCTGTCCGATGCGGAAGCGGCGGAGCAGGCCGATGTAGGGTCCGCCGAGCAACAGGCCGAGCAGGAACGAGGCGAGCAGCACGCCGAGGGCGAGGATCGCCACCTAGGCCGGAGCTTCCGTGCGGACGAGCGCGTCGGCGAGCTTGTCGAGGGCCAGCGCGCGTGAACCCTTCACGAGGACGGTGTCGCCGGGCCGAAGGAGCTGCCGCAGCCGCACGAGGGCCTCACCGCCGTCCGTGGCCCGGTGGACGTCGCGCAGTCCGTTGCGCTCGGCGGCAGCGGCGATCGTCGCCGCGAGCTCACCCACGGCGACGAGCGCGTCGGCGCTCTTGGCGACATCCGCCCCGACCGCCTCGTGCGCGCCGACGGAGAGGCTGCCGAGCTCGAGCATGTCGCCCAGCACGGCTACGCGCCGTCCGCGCACGTCGCGGAGCACCGCGAGCGCCGCGTGCACCGCCGCGGGGCTGGCGTTGTACGAGTCGTCGATGACCACGAGGCCCGCGGCGCGGCGGACGCTCATCCGGTGCGCGGGCCGCTCGAGGGTCGCGAGGCCGACGGCCGCCTCATCGAGCGGCACGCCGAGCACGACCGCGGCGCCGATAGCAGCGAGCCCCGTCGTCAAGAGATGACGCCCCGGGAGCGGCAGATGCGCCTCGGCCCGCTCGCCCGACGCGTGCACGACGAAGCGGATCCCGTCGAGCCCGAGGTCGCGGACGTCGGTCGCTCGGATCTCCGCATCGGACGATTCGCCATACAGGATCACGCGCGCGCGGGTGCGCGCCGACATGCCCCGCACCCGCGGATCATCGGCGTTCAGGAGCGCGACGCCGTCTGCGGGCAGCGCTTCGATGAGCTCGGCCTTCCCGCTCACGATGGCCTCGACGTTCGGGGTGCGCGCGAAGTGGACCGGGATCTCCGGGATCGTCGTGACGATGCCGACGCGCTGGCGCACGAGCCGCGAGAGATCCGCGATCTCGCCCGGGACGTAGAAGCCGAGCTCGATGACCGCCACCTCGTGGGTCGGCTCCTGGCGGAGGAACGTGAGCGGTACGCCGATCTCGTTGTTGTGCGAGGCGAGCGTCCGCAGCACGCGGTACCGGGCACCGAGCGTCGCGGCGGTCGCCTCCTTCGTGGTCGTCTTGCCGACGCTGCCGGTGATGGCGACCGCGGGGATCGGGCGCTCGTCGCGCACGGCATCGGCGACGGCACGCAGCGCGCGCAACGCGCTCGGGACCTGCACGAGCACGGCGTCGTCGGCCAGGTCCGGTACGTCGCGCTCGACGACCGCCGCGCGCGCGCCGCGCGCGAGCGCGTCACGGACGAAGTCGTGGCCATCGCGCTGATCGCGGAGCGCGAAGAAGCATTCACCGCCCTCGATCAAACGGGAGTCGTAAGCGCCGCCGGTGAATGCCAGAACGGGGTCCGGGCTGCCGCGCACCACCCGGCCGCCGCTCGCGGCGAGCAGTCGTTCGAGCGTGAACAACGTCGTCGATGCTACGGCTCCGCGGATCTTTAGGGCCTGCGGTCCGGCTGGATGCGCGCGTAACGGAGGATGTCCTGCGCGACTCCCTTGAACGCATCTGTGGCCGTCACCGTGCCGAGCAGTCGTGACTGCGGCTTCTCGAGGACGACGAGCACGACGTACTTCGGGTCGTCCGCCGGGAAGAAGCCCGCGAACGAGCTCACGTACTGGTCGCTGAGGTAGCTGCCGTCCGGACTCGCGATCTGCGCTGTGCCCGTCTTGCCCGCGACGCTGAATCCCGGGATGGCGGCGTTGTGCGCGATGCCGTCATCGACCGTGGACAACAGCATGTCGCGGAGGGTCGCGGCGGTCTCCGGGGTCACCACCTGGCGAACGGGGACCGGCGCGGTGCGGTGCTCCCCGTCCGCATCGCGCCGGCTCGCCACCACGTAGGGCCGGTAGAGGGTCCCGCCGTTCGCCAGGGCCGCGTAGGCCATCGCGAGCTGCAGCGGCGACACGCTCACGCCTTGACCGAACGATGCCGTACCGACGTCGACCGGGTACCACTCGGCGAGCGGACGCACGGTGCCGCTGACCTCGCCGGCCAGGTCCACCCCGGTCGGCTTCCCGAAGCCGAAGCGGGCGAAGTAGTCGGAGAGCCGCTGCGCGCCGACCTTCTGCCCGACCCACGCGGCGCCTGCGTTCAGCGAGCGCTCGAGGATCTGCGCGACCGTGGTCGGGCCGTACGCCTTGCCGAGCGCGTTGTTGAGCTTGCGTCCGCCGACGACCGTGTAGCCGACGTCGTTGTACCAATCGGTCGGCTTCACGACGTGCTCGTTCAGCGCGGCCGCGATCGTCATCGCCTTCATCGTCGATCCCGGTTCGTATGGCCACGCGATCGCGCGATCGCGGAGCGCCTCCGGGTCCGCGACCCGGACCGCGGCCGGGTCGTACGTCGGCGCGGACGCGAGCGCGCGGATCGAGCCGTCGGTCGGATCGACCACCAGGATCGAGCCGCTCGTGGCGTGTTCCTTCTTCATGGCCGCGGCGAGCTCCCGCTCGGCTGCGGTCTGCGCGACCAGGTCGATGGTGAGGGTGAGGTCGACGCCGTTGTGCGGCGCGACGGCCTCGCGCAGGCCGACCGCGAGATCGCGGTTGGCCGGATCCCGCTCGACGACCAGCCGGCCATCGGTCCCGCGAAGGGCCGCGTCGTAGTAGCCCTCGACGCCGGTGACGCCGTCCCCGTTGTCGTTGACGAACCCGAGGACCGACGCGCCGATCGCGTCGTTCGGGTAGAGGCGCTTCGGCTCGTTCTGGAATCCGAGGCCCGGCATGTTCAGCGCCGCGATCGCGTTCGCCGTCTCTTCTGGGAGCCAGCGCTGGATGTAGAGCCACTCGGCGCCCGAGTCGAGCGCCGCGCGGATCGGCACGGGGTCGCGCCCCAGGAGCACGCCGAGGGCCTGGGCGGCCGCGGCCTTGTCCGGGATCCGCGCCGGCAGCGCGTACAGGGACCGGAGCTCGACGGTGGTCGCGAGGATCGCGCCGTTCCGATCGCGGATCACGCCGCGATGGGCCGCGACGACGAGGTCGCTGCGGACCTGATCCGTGGCGCGCGCGAGGAGCTCCGCGCGACCGAAGGTCTGCCAGTACGCCAGCCGCCCGGCGAGCACCAACGAAGCGACGGCGAAGAGGGCGAACAGCAGCCGGAGACGCCGGGGTCGTACCGTCTGCACCCTTCCTCCGTCGCGCGCGGGCTTGGGCTAGCGCTTCGCGATGAGCGGTTGTGCGGAGATCACCGGAACGTACCGCGCGCGCAGCATGCCGAGACGCTGGGCGTCAGCCGCGATGCGCGCCGGCGAGTCGAGCCGTGCGCTCTGGACCTCGAGCAACGAGTTCTGCCGCCGGAGCTCGTCGCGCGTAGCTGCGAGCTTCTGCACGTCATACCCCGCGACCGAGAGTGCCGTGGTCTGCGACACGTAGACGACGGCGAGCGCGAAGCAGAAGACGATCGCGGCGATGGCCGATCCGAAGATGCGTAGGTCCCACGAGGCCGTGGCAAATGTCCGCCGGGATGCCTCGCGCCGCAGCGGGACGGCCGAGACAGCGCGGCGGCGGCGGGCCTTGCCCGGCGTCGCCGAGCCCCATTCAGGGGACGCCGAAACAAGCCGAACCGCCTGGGACGCGATCACGAGCCGAGCTTCTCGGCGACGCGCAGCCTGGCGCTGCGGGCGCGCGGGTTGCGCATCGTCTCGGCGTCAGCCGCCATCAACGGCCGACGGGAGACGACGCGCAAACCCGCGCGGTGACCGCAGACGCAGGTGGGGAGGTGGGGAGGACAGATGCAATCGCGCGATTCACGGGCCATGAATTGCTTCACGGCACGGTCCTCGAGCGAGTGGAACGCGATGACCGCGAGCCGGCCGCCCGGAGCGAGGACCCGCATCGCAGCCTCGAGGCCTCGGGCGAGGTTGCCGAGCTCGTCGTTCACGGCCATGCGCAGGGCCTGGAACACGCGTGTGGCCGGATCGATCTTGCCGGGACGCTGCGTCTTCACGCCGGCGACGAAGCGACCGAATTCGTCCGCGGCGATGAACGCCCCGCGAGCGCGCCGGCGCACGATCGCGCCCGCGACGCGCGCGGCCTCGGGCTCCTCGCCGAGCTCGGTGAAGATCCGCCGGAGGTCGCGCTCTTCCCAGGTGTTCACCAGGTCGGCCGCCGTGAGCTCGAGTCGCGGGTCGGACCGCATGTCGAGGGGTCCTGAGGCGCGAAAGCTGAAGCCACGTTCGTTGTCGGCGAGCTGGATCGACGAGAGGCCGAGGTCGAGGAGGACCCCGTCGATGCCGAGGAAGTCGTGCTCGCGGGCCACGTCGTCGAGAACCGCGAAGTTGGCGTTGACGAGTACGGCGCGATCGTCGAAGCGCGCCAGCTCCCGTCGCGCGATCGCCAGAGCCGCAGGGTCGACGTCGAGCCCGAGAAGCCGGCCATCCGGCGCGGTGCCGTCGAGGAGGGCACTCGCGTGTCCCCCACCGCCGACCGTGCCGTCGAGGAAGCGGCCACCTTCATGGGGAGCAAGCTGGGCAAGTACTTCGGCCAGAAGAACCGGCTCATGAGCCCTCCCACCACTAGATACCGAGGTCCGAGAGGCTGTCACTGATCGACCCTTCGACCTGGGCGAGACGGGCGTGCCACCGGTCGGGCTCCCAGAGCTCGAGCCGGTCGTTCGCGCCGATGACGATCGCGTCGCCGGTGAGCCCGGCGTACTGGCGGAGGTGGGCGGGAATGCTGATCCGGCCTTGCGCGTCGAGGTCCGCTTCGTGCGCCCCCCCGACGAGGAAGTGGACGAAGGTCTGGACCGTCTTGTCTGTGCGCGGCCGCTTGCGGATCTCGGCGTTGATCGCCTCCCACTCACTCGTCGGGAACACGGCGAGGCATTCGTTGGTCCAACGCGTCACGACCGCTCCCTCTTTGAAGCGGGCCCTGAACTTTGCGGGGACCGCCAGCCGACCCTTCTCGTCCAGCACGTGGGAGAATTCGCCGGCAAAGTACGTTTCCAACTCGCTTGAGCGCCCTTCCGATTCCGGGGACTGTTGGTTCCCCACCAGTCCCCACTACTCACCACGCGGATGCACTTTGGCGCCACTCGAGCGTGCTGTCAATAGGTCGGACGCTCAAATTCAGGGCGATGCGCTGTTGAGACCACGCATCGAATGGATGTTCCATTCGATGATGGGTCGCGATCGAGGCGCCAGCTCTAGCTCGGCAGCACTCGATCGACGAGATCTTCGACGCGACGGCTCGCGCGTTCCACGATGGACTTCGGCCGGCCGGGCTCGTGCTCGCCGAACCACTCAAGGACCGATGCGCCCCAGGTGAACCCACCGCCGAACGCGACCAGGAGCACCTTGTCGCCGCGACGCAGGCGGCCTTCGGCCGCGGCCTCGCAGAGCGCGATCGGGATCGACGCCGCGGACGTGTTGCCGTACTTCTGGATGTTGACGAACACGCGCTCCATCGGAAAGTGCAGCCGCTTCGCGACGCCTTCGATGATCCGGAGGTTCGCCTGATGCGGGATCATCAGCTGGATGTCCTCGAGGCGGAGGTTCGCCTCGGCGATCGCCTCCTCAGCTGCGTCGGCCATCGACTTCACCGCGAGCTTGAACACTTCCCCGCCCTGCATCGAGATGAAGTGCTGCCCGAGCTCCAGCGTCTTCGCGCTCGCCGGCTGCTTCGCTCCGCCTGCGGCGACCATGAGGAGCTGCCCCTTCGAGCCTTCGCTGTGGAGCACGGCCGACTCGATCCCGACCGACGCGTTCGACGCCTCGATGACCACGGCGCCGGCCCCATCGGCAAAGAGCACGCAGGTCGAGCGATCCTTCCAGTTGAGGAACCGCGACAACGTCTCCGCGCCGATCACGAGCGCGTTCTGGTACGTGCCGGAGACGATCATGCCGCGTGCGATCGCGATCGCCGACACGAACCCCGTGCAGGCCGCCTCGATGTCGAACGCACCGGCGCGGTCGGCGCCGAGGGCGTCCTGGACCATGCAGGCCGTCGCGGGGAACAGGTAGTCGGGCGAGCACGTCGCGACGATGACCAGATCGAGGTCCTGCGGCCGCAGGCGCGCCTTCTCGAGCGCGAGTCGGCCTGCGCGGAGGGACATCGTGGAGGTCGTCTCGCCCTCAGAGGCGTAGCGGCGCTCCTTGATCCCGGTGCGGCTCGTGATCCATTCGTCGGAGGTGTCGACGATCTTCTCGAGGTCGAAGTTCGTGACGACCTTCGACGGCGTGTAATAGCCCCAGCCGGTGATGACCGCGTTCTGCCCCATGGCCCTAGGCCTTCGTGTCGCGCTCGACGCTCGTCCGCCGGCCCACGTCCTCGAGCATCTGCGTCACGCCGCCCTCGTATGTCTTGAGGAACTCATGCGCGTCCAGCACCTCGTCGAGCGACACGGCCGGCCGGCGCTTGCGCTCGGGCCGCCGGGTCTCCTGGACCGGGCTCACGTTCGCCCGCTCCTCGTCGACCATGACGAGCAGCTTGAACGAGGTGTTGCACTTCGAGCAGGTGACCCGGACGATCCACGCGGACTCGAGCTTGCCGAGCACGCGGATGTCCGAGCGCGCGTGATTCTGACCGCACACGCTGCAGTCGTAGCCCTTCGCCTGCTCGCGCAGGAATCGGAGGATGTTCACCTTCCGGCCGCCACTGTACCGACTCGTGCGGCCGTCCGAATGCCGAGGCGCGATGCGAAGAATGCGAGCTGATCGGCGTAGTCGTCCACCTGCTTGTCGAGGGGCTTTCCGATGCCGTGTCCCGCATCGCGATCGACGCGGAGGAGCGTGATCGCGTCCGGCTCGTCGCGCTGGAGCCATTGCAAGAGCGCGGTCATCTTGCGCGCGTGCCCGGGATCCACCCGGGAGTCCCCTTCCGCCGTCGTGAACAACACCGCCGGATAGCGCGTGCCCGCGCGGGTGTTGTGGTACGGCGAGTACGCCCGGAGCCACCGAAACTGCTCGGCGTCCTCGGCCGAGCCGTATTCGGCGATCCAGAACCGGGCGATGAGGAAGTGCTGGTAACGGAGCATGTCGAGGAGCGGGACCGCGCATACGACCGCGGCGCACACATCGGGACGCTGGGTCAGCGCGGCGCCCACGAGCAGTCCGCCGTTCGATCCCCCGGTGATGCCGAGCCTGGACCGGCTGGTCCAGCCGCGCGCGACCAGATCGTCCGCCGCGGCCGCGAAGTCGTCGAACACGTTCTGCTTGTTGCCGAGCATCCCCGCACGGTGCCAGCGCTCGCCGTACTCCGCGCCGCCACGCAGGTTCGCGATCACGTAGAGCCCGCCCGCCTCGGCCCAGGCGGCCACGCCGGCGCTGTAGAGCGGCGTGCGCGAGATGTTGAACCCGCCGTAGCCGGTGAGGATGGTCGGGACGTCGCCGCTCGGAGCGACGTCTCGGCGGTGGACGAGGAACATCGTGATCGGCGTGCCGTCCTTCGACGTGTAGGTCTCCTGATCGACGGCGATCGAGTCAGCGTCGAACGATGCCGGGAGTTCGAGGCGCGCGACCGTCGCGGTGGTCCCGTCCCGCGCGTCGGCCACGACCGCGACCGGCGGCGACGCGAACGACTGGACCGTGTAGCCGAAGCGATCTCCGGCCGGGTCGGCGGCGGGTCCCGTCACCGACGTGAGGCCGCCGAGCTCGATATCGCGTTCGCGGCGCCCGGCATGCGACCAGATGGCGAGCCGCGAGGACGCACGCTCGAGGGGGTGCACGATGACGCGATCGCGGGTCACGTCGAACGACTCGATCGGCTGCTCGGACTCGGGCACGACCGTGCGGCGCGCGAGCGTCGACGGATCGATCGCATCGATCCGGTAGTTCGGGCTACCGACGTTGGTCCTGAGCCAGAGGTGGCCCGCGGCCATGAGCGCGACGCTGAGACCGTCGGCGCCTTCCACGACCGGCACGAGCCGGGCATCGGGCCTCGACCGGTCGAGCAAGTAGACGTCGTTGCGCGTCCAGCCCTCGAATGCCGACAGGGCCACCCAGCGGCCGGCGGGGTCCACATCCACCCCGACGATGGTCTCCTTCGGCCTGCCGTCGCCGAAGATCTTCGGGTCGCGCGCCGGATCGTCGCCGAGGCGGTGGAAGCGGACGCTCCGGTAGTAGTGCTCGTCGCCCTTCGGAACGGATCCGAGGACCGGATGCGCCGTGTAGTAGAACCCGTCGGCGACCCATGAGACCTTCGAGCGCTGGGTGTGTGGGATCTCATCCAGCAGGACGCGTCCGGTGTCGACGTCGATGACCCGCAGGGTCGACATCTCGGTCCCGCCACGCGACAGGCCGTAGGCCACAAGCCGGCCGTCCAGCGACGGGTACCACCAATCGAGGGTGATCAGACCGCCGGCGTCGAGCGCATTCGGATCGACGACGACGCGCTCGCGGCCGTCCTCCTGGACGTAGAGCGCGCTCTGGGGCTGGCCGGCGGACCGGCGATCGAAGAACGTCCGATCGCCGGCGGGACGCGGAACACCAAGAAGACCAACGCCGAGCAGGTCCCGGAGGCGTCCCGCGAAAGGCGCGCGCTCGGGTACCGCGTCGAGCGCCCCGCGGGTGCGCGCGTTCTCCGAATCGGTCCAGGCGCGGGTCTCGGCTCCGTCGCGCTCGAGCCAGCGGTACGGATCGGCGATGCGCTCGCCGTGGAGGATCTCGGACTCGTCGCCTCGCCGGGCGGGTGGCGCTGACGGCAGCCGTCCCATCTGGAAAGCCTAGCCGGGACGGCCCTCTACCCGCTCCGCTTCAGCCGACCGGTCCGCTTCGCGTACCGCTCCGCAGCCACGAACGCCCGCAGGCCGATCGGGATCGACAAGATCCCCACGAGGAGCGCCGGCCAGACGAGCGGCCAGAGCGACGCGAGGTCGGCACCGTCGAGCAGCGCTCGACGCATGCCCTCGATCACGTACGTCGCCGGCGAGATCACCGAGAGCGCCTGCAGCCACGCCGGCAGCACGCTCGTCGGGTAATAGACCCCCGACACGAGCAGGACGACGGCCTGGACGATGTACGCCATCTGCAGGCCTTTCTCGGTCCAGATCAGCGGGAACACCGCCGACGCGATGCCGAGGCCCATGAACGCCACCGTGCCGACCGCGAGCATCACGATCGCGGACAGCGCGTTCGCGTGCGAGAGATCGACCGGGATGAACAGCATGACCGCGAACAACGTCGTGACGCTGAATACGACCGCGCGAACGATGGTGCCGCCGGCCATGCCCGCGAGGTGCGTGAGCCGCGGGACGGGCGCCATGAACGTGTACTCGATCGTCCC
>CAAGKR010203291.1_pt1 | contig 16515 bp, 16 predicted proteins | sample 2556971 | NCBI WGS metagenome assembly CAAGKR01 (sample SAMEA5207829, study PRJEB30636) | soil metagenome | biome: forest; feature: boreal; material: soil | place: USA | collected 2011-09 | depth 1 m | reverse complement strand
CTTTATTTATGCCGGCAACGACCTACTCTCCCACACACTTTCGCGTGCAGTACAATCGGCCCTGCGGGGCTTAACTTGAGGCGTTTTCGCAGCCCGTTCGACATCCTCCCCCCTGGGAAATGTTTCGGGGCGCGTTGGTGGCAAACTTCAAAGACTTAATTCTTCAGGGCAAGATTATGCCGTACGTGATCAACGATCATTACAAAGGCGAATTTGACGATCTGCTTGACGCAGCGCGCCGCACATTTGCAGAGGTCGGGTAATCCAAGATAGGAATTCTCGCCGGCGAAGTTCGCTAGTGGGTGGGAGAACACCGGATCACTAACGCCTACCTTTCGTATCTGCTCGACTTGTAGGTCTCGCAGTTAACCACGTTTATGCGGTTTGCACTCGTCGACTGATTTCCAAACAGGCTGAGCATAGCTTCGCGCGCCTGAGCTACCGTTTAGGAGGCGACCGCCCAGTCAAACTACCCGCCTTACGGGAATTGGATGTTCTTAACAAATTAGAGTAGCACGTAAAATGTCCGGTAGTTGATTCAAGGGTGTGGCCTCAGGGATGCCTCTGTGAGGTTAGTCGCCAACTCCATCGCGGTCTCCTATCCTCGCCGTCCGAAAAGCGGACATATCACTTGCTATCTCATCCGGACGTATCATGCGCTAGTGCAACAGATCAAGCTTGCTTCTTGACAAACATGCGTACTGTTCCTAGAGTGCTAACTATCGTTCGTGCCGGAAAATATTTCTCACAGGTGCCCAAGTTATGAAGAATGTTTACGAAGTTTTGAGGCAAAAGGAACTGGAGCTATCCAGATTAGAAAAAGAGGTTGAAGCGCTGCGCGTGGCCGCACCTTTATTGTCCGATGAGAAGGAGGCCGGAATGGAGGCGAGCAACAAGCCCACGCTGGCGATTCCGGCCCCGGCGCAGACTCCCATTCGGATACCTCAGCCCGCTGCCGTCAATGCCGCCCCGGCGCAACCGGCGCGCGCCGCGGGGTGGGAAGATACGGCGAAACGCTGGCCGTAGGCGCTAACCGGGCAGGGATCTCCCGGCGTCTTGTCTTCATATCGCACAGGGCGGCGCTTTGCAGATCCGTCCTTTGATGCGCGGATTTTGCTACGGGGCATCGTCCGCGAGGCGCTGCAACGGCTCATTCGCGAGCGACATGGAACGCCATTCGTTCCTGAATTTAGCGCTAACTCCCTCGTAGAAATCGATCGCGAGCTGGTTCCAGTCCAATACCTCCCAGCGCACGGCGTAGCAATTTTCTCTTCGGGCCACAGCCGCGACGTGGGCCAGCAATCCTTTGCCAATTTTTTTGCCGCGAAATTGCCCGCGCACGAATAGATCTTCGAGGAACAACGCCGGGCGTCCATGCCACGTTGAGTAGACATGGAAGAAAACCGCGTAGCCTGCGGGGTGTCCGTTCCATTCGGCGATGACGGCTCGAAATTTGCGCTGCGGACCAAAACCATCGCGCACGATATCGGCTTCTGCGATCGACACAAGTTCCAGTCCGTGTTCGTAGTCCGCGAGCTCGCGGATTAAAGGTCTCAGCAGCGTCGCATCCTCCGCGGTTGCTGGACGAATCGTTAGCATAAAGATTTCTCCAGGCGGACATGATACGTGAAGGCTCCGTTGGAGTATGCGTCGCTTCTTTGTTAAGGTCGGCAGCCGCGTTAACATTCTTGCAATGCTTCATGCTTTCAAACTGCCCGCAAATGAAATTGCTGCATTATTCGTTGCGATCAGCTTCGCGGCGGGTCTCAACGTATATGCGACGGTCGCGACGTTAGGTTTACTTTCGCATGCTCACCTGATTGAGCTGCCGCCGGGCCTGCACGTCACTGCGGACTGGTGGGTCGTCGCCGCCAGCGTGGCTTTATTTGCCATCGAATTCGTTGTGGACAAAATTCCAGTGATTGATTTGATCTGGAACGCCCTGCATACGTTCGTTCGCGTTCCGGTCGCGGCGCTTCTTGCTTATGGAGCGACTTCTCAATTTTCTCCGGGGAAGCAACTGCTCGCAACGCTAATCGGCGGAGCCATCGCTCTGGCCGCTCATGGCAGCAAGACGGCGTTGCGTGCAGTCGTTACACCTTCTCCGGAGCCAGTCTCGAATACGGTCCTGAGTCTGGGCGAAGACGGGTTGGCGATTGGATTGACCTGGTTCGCGACGGCGCATCCGTATTCAGCAGCGGCATTGGTGGTCGTATTTTTGACGATCACCACAGTGCTTTTCAGGAAGGTCGTCCGAGCTTTGGGTGGCATGTTTCGCAGCGAAAGCACTTAAGTCCCTGGCCTGTTGTGATCTTCGACCACGCCTATCAGCCTTGATAATCTTGTACCTGTAGCAGACTTTGTCCCGGTTCCTCCCCGAATTTGCCGCGCTCACGCCAAGGTCATTCTTGGCGAGATCCCGTTCACGGCCTCAAAAAAGCCAGTATGAGCACTGAACCAATCCGAGTGCAGGAAATCCGCGTCCAAGGCACTCCCCTCCTTAATATTCGGCTTGATAAAAGCCAGCAGCGCGAAATTCAGTTGAAAGAACTCCTGGACAAACGCATCAGCGGTTTAGGGCTGACTATCGAAGCGTCGGCGCTGCACCGGTTTGTTCAACAACTCTATCGCGAGCTTGAACGCAAAAAGATTACCAAGTTTCATCCCGTTTGCTATTTGTCCGACGAGTGGGGATGTCCGTCTGGCGAGCCTGTTATCGGCATACCTTTCTATCTTGCAAGCCCTGAGCTTTCGCTGCTGGAAAAAGATATGAACGATCTCGAAGATGCCCGCGAAATCATGATGTACCTGCGGCACGAAGCTGGACACGCATTTAACTACGCCTACCGGCTGCATCGCACGCCGCAGTGGAAAGAATTGTTCGGATCGTTCCGGCGGCCTTATCGCGATAATTACCGGCCGGTGCCGTTTTCGAGGAATTACGTGCGGCATCTCGCAGGATGGTATGCGCAGAAACATCCCGATGAAGATTTTGCGGAAACCTTTGCGGTATGGCTCACGCCCGGTTCCGGATGGCGCAAACGCTACAAAAAATGGGGCGCGATTACAAAGCTGCGATACATGGACCGCATTGCGCGTGAATTGGGCGCCATCGATCCGGTTCGAAGGCGCGGCGTTCCTGACGTCACGGTAGAGGAAATGGAGTCGACGGTCGGCGAATTCTATCGCAGAACAGCGGAAGAAGTGCCGCTGGGAGACCTGGCCCTGGACACCGATTTGCGCGACATTTTCAACGCATCCAAAAGACGCAAGGGCGCAGTTCCGGCGCAGACTTTGCTGCAGCAACATCGCAAATCGGTCGTGGACAAAATCGCTTACTGGACAGGGGCACAGCGCCCTCTGATCAAGAAGCTCGTCGGCGTCATCGAGGAAAAGAGCGCCGAACTCGGATTACTTGCCGACCGCGGGCGGGAATCCGAGCACCTCACGAATATCACGGTCTATGCGACCGCGCTAGCCATGAACTACATGGCGCGGGGAAAGTTCGTGCAGCCATGATTTCGCTTTTGCACCGAGGCCGGGTGAAATGACTGACGGACATTTAAAAGTCGCGGTGCTCTACGACGTGTGGGAAGAGTGTGGTTCTGCGGAATCAGCGGCCGGAAAGGCTTCCGGGAGAAAACGCGGTTCTTGCAAGAAAGTTAAGAAGGAAGAGAAAGAAGACCGCGAAGAAATCTCCGAGGCTCTGGTGGAACTTGGCCACGAGCCGTTTTATCACGTGCTCGATGGCACTCTTCAATCCCTAAACTCCCTGACCAGGTGCAAGGCCGATCTTATTTTCAATTTGACGGAATCCTTCGCGGGTGACGACACAAAAGAAACCAACGTCGCGGCTTACCTGGATTTGCTTGAAATCCCCTACACCGGCGGCGGTCCTCATGCGCTTTTTCTGGCGCAAGACAAAGGACTTGCCAAGAAGATGTTTGCCTTCCACGGAATTCAAACTCCCTATTTCGCGACCTCTTATCGCGGGCGGATTGAGCATGCGCACGATATTTCCTTTCCGCTGATCGTGAAGCCAATGTCGGAAGATGGCTCGATTGGCATTGACGCGAATGCCGTTGTGCACTGCATTAAGGAGTTGATGGAGCGCGTCGAATATATACAGGATGAGTTCGATTCTCCGGCGCTGATTGAGGAATACATTGAAGGGCGGGAAATCTACGCCGCGATCCTGGGCAGCTATGAGCGGGCGCAGGTGCTTCCGCTGGTGGAGCTTGATTTTTCGCGCATGCCAAAGGGGCTTCCGCGAGTTGCGACCTACGATGTGAAGTTCGAGAAGGATACTCAGGCGCACAAGCTGACGAAGTCTGAGGTGGCTGGGAATCTGGATGACGAAACTATCTCGCGTTTAACAAAGACCGCACTCGCGGCCTACCATGCTGTGAAGCTTCGCGACTATGGCCGCATAGACATGCGAATTTCTGCCAAGGGCGAAGTTTATGTCATTGAAGCGAATCCAAACCCATGGCTTGCCAGCGGCCATGAATTCGCCATGGCGGCGAAGGAATCTGGACGCACTTACACTGAGTTGATCGGCGAGATTGTTGAGATAGCGATGTCCAGATACGGAAACACCAGGGCCCGGGCCAAATCCCAAGGCGTTTAGATTTTCGCCTTCCGGTCTTTATAAGTTCCCATTCCCAGTGGTTTAAACTGGAATCCACCACCGCTAGAGTGGAACTATTTTTGAAAGCAGTAATGTCTTCTTTTAAGAAACAGGTAATCGCTCACTTCAGAAAGACGGGTCTGGGCCTAGTCCTGCCCAGGCGCGCCGCAGCAGTTATTTCATTGCTTACTGTTGGGTTAGGAATGGGATCGTCGCAGAGTACCGCGCCTGAAAATTTTGATTCCTCCCAGGTCGTTCAATTTCTCCGTGCCACCATCAACTGGTATCACCAGACCGCGATGGAGCAACAACTGGTCGCGGAATCAACGGACGCGACGTTCTTCCAGGACAACCGGCGCGTGGCCAAACAGGTGGTCCAGCTTGGATTCGATTTCGCGCGACAGCAGGCGGAAGCGCAGGCCAAGCAGCGGCGGCAGATTCAATTTCAAAACGGCGTTCCTTCCCAATATCAGTCGCTGATTCAGATGGTGGACAACGCGGATCAAGAGGTCCAGCAAACCCAGGCTGAAATACCGCCGCTGCAAAAAAAGCTGGAAACCGCTCCGGCGGGCAAGCGCGCCGGCATACAGACGTTGATCGCCGAGACGGAGAGCGAGGTTTCGTTATTCAGCGCTCGCAGAGACGCGCTTCGCAGCATGGCAGACTTTGTGAGCGGAGCCAGCGCGAACGGCTTGGGCGCGACCGGTTTTCGGGCACAGGTAGAAGAATTGGCGCGCTCGGTTCCTCCGGCTCTGAGCAATTCTGCGAATGCGAGTTCGGATCAAAGCGAACAAGACACTACCAGATTAGCTCCCATCGCCAACCGGGAGCCGCCTTCGGGAATATGGGGGCTGGCCGCTGACTTATTTAACCTTTCCCATAAAGATCGCGTCCTGAAGCAGGATATAGCGGCGACCGACGCTGTGATTGAAAACTCGAAACAACTGCGCGAGCCGCTGGTGGCGAAACTGAAGGCCATGATTCAGACTGGCGACCGGTTGGCCACCGCGGCGGATACCAGCACACAGGCGGGGCTCGCGCAGGAAAAGGAGCAACTGGATAAACTCGCGGCTGATTTTAGGTCCACCTCGGGAGCGATCCTGCCGCTCAGCAAACAGGGGGTGGTCTTAGATCTTTATAAGCAGAGCCTGACTAATTGGGAGGCTTCGGCCCAAGCGGAATCCAAGGCTGACCTCAGGAATTTGCTGGCGCGGTTGGGAGTTTTGCTGGTAGTGATTTTCACCGTCATCTTATTGGGAGAGATCTGGCGGCGAACCATATTCCGTTATGTGCACGATGTGCGGCGCAGATATCAGTTCTTGCTTCTGCGAAGAATCGTTTTGTGGGTGGTGATTGTCCTCATTGTAGCGTTCACGTTCGCCACTCAATTAGGCTCAGTGGTCACCTTCGCGGGGCTGATAACCGCCGGCGTTGCCGTGGCCTTGCAGAATGTGATTGTTTCGATGGTTGGATATTTCTTTCTGATTGGGAAATTTGGCATCCGGGTCGGTGACCGGGTGCAGGTTTCGGGTGTGACCGGTGAGGTTGTCGATATCGGGCTGGTGCGCTTCCATCTGATGGAGGTGGGAAGCGGGTCCGATTCACAGCCTACCGGCCGAGTCGTCGCGTTCTCAAACTCAATCGTATTTCAGCCGGCATCGGGCCTGTTCAAGCAGATTCCCGGCACCAGTTTTGTGTGGCATGAAATTGAACTGATTTTTGCCCCGGAAAGCGAGTATCACGTTGTGCGCGATCGAGTGACTGCCGCTGTGGACACCGCATTCGGGGAATATCATGAAAAAATGGAAGGACAGCGCCGTCAGATGGAAATGACGCTCAGTTCAATTTCGGCAACGGAATTGAAACCAAAGATCCGTTTGCACTTCACCGCGGCGGGCATTGAGGTGAATGTCCGCTTTCCAGTTGAGCTTGACACGGCGTCGGAAATTGATGACCGGATCATGAAAGAATTGCTTACTGCCATCGAAAAAGAACCGCAGTTGAAGTTAGTAGGATCGCAGATGCCAACGGTGAAGGCGGGGGCGTAGCGCGGGCGAAGGGTGGCGGTTTTTCCGGATTTCTGCATAGCGCCGTTGAGCTTCGCTCAACTTGGACGGGCGGGGACGCCCGTCCCTACACCTGCTTTATGTGCAGGAAGTTTTGCATCAGCTTCTTGCCTTCGTTGGTCAGCACACTCTCGGGATGAAACTGCACGCCCTCAACGAGAAATCGGCGATGCCGCAACCCCATTATGGTTCGCGAGCCATCGCGTTCTACCGTCGACGCGCTGATTTCAAGTTCTTCCGGCAGGTCTTTTTCTTCGACGATCAGGGAGTGGTAACGAGTCGCGGTCATGGGCGAGGGCAGGTTTTCGAAGATGGTTTTGCCGTCGTGTTTCACCTCGCTGGTTTTGCCGTGCATTAGGTTTGGCGCACGGACTACTTTCCCGCCAAATGCCGCGCCCAGAGCCTGGTGGCCGAGGCATACTCCCAACACGGGTACTTTGCCGGCGAAGTTGCGAATGAGTTCAATGCTGATTCCTGCTTCTTGAGGCGTACACGGGCCGGGGGAGACCACGATTCGTTCAGGGCGCAAGGCTTCGATCTCGCCGATGGTGACCTGGTCGTTGCGGCGGACGACGACCTCCGCACCCAGTTCGCCGAGATATTGAACCAGGTTATAGGTGAACGAATCGTAGTTATCGAGGACGAAAACCATTGGCATCAGCTTATCTTAAAATTCCTCTAATCCTGCGCTTCTCAATATTCTAGCCGCTCGGGACGGCTTGAGTGTGCGTGAGAACTCGTCGTCCCTCCGGGACTTGAATCGTTTTACCCGCTTTCCCAGCGCTGAAGCGCTGGGCTAATCTCGTTCGCCCCTTTCAGGGCTGGATTCTCACATGCGAACCGCAGCTGGGGTTACCTGTTCGGGCCCGAGTTGGTGACAACGGTATTGACAGCGGGACTGCCAAACGCCATGCTTACAGTGATTTGGCGGATAAGACTACTCCCGACGACACCCCGGAGAAACGGGCGACGCGGCGTTTTGCGCTACGGCTGCCGGTTTCCGTAGCCGATCCTCAAAATGAATCGGAGTTAAAGGCGGCGCAGACTAGGGATGTCAGCGCCCGAGGCATCTGCTTTTATGTGGATTCGGATATGGCCGTGGGGGCGGCGATCGAATTCACGTTTACGCTTCCCCCGGAGATTACTTTGACGGAAAGCATTCGCGTTCGCTGCAAAGGGAAAGTGGTTCGCGTGGACGACGGCAACCCGGACCGGAAGGTAGCCGTTGCCGCCGTGATTGATGAGTACGAATTCCTCTCTGAATCTCAATAGTCGTTGGTTTGAAAGTCGATGGTTTGAATTCTTCTTTCCTCCCCAAGAGGTGCCGATCTTTCGTGTTCCTTCCGTCACTTTTCTCCGTAGCGTGCTGATGTTATTGTTTCTTTTATAGGTTCCCTACCCGCAAATGACGTTCTTGCAACGCATTCGTTCCCTATTTGCCGTGCTCTCGCTGTTGGGGATGAGTGTAGCTTCTGGTTTTGCCCAGACGAACCCGCCTGCCAATGAACCAGCAGCGGCGGCAGCATTATCGTCGCCTCAAGCGGAGCATCCGGCGGTGGTGCTGCGGGTCAGAGTATTGCTTGCCAAGGATTTTCCGGCGCTGGAAATCGTTACGGATCGACCCGTGGTTCCATCCATACACAAGATTGATAACCCATCGAGGCTGACGATTGATTTGCCCAACTCCAGCATGTCACTGGAGCATAAAGAGATTCCGATCAACACAGAACAACTGGGGCTACTTCATCTGGATGAGGAAAAGGGCGCGAATCCAGCGGTTCACCTGTCGGTCGATCTGCGCAAACCGCTTGCCTACACGTGGGAAGCGGCGGGAAACCGGCTAACCATCCGGCTTCAATCGACGGAGCCTGCGGTAGCTGCAGCGACGGCTGAAACTCCGCCAGTCAAAGAGCCAACACCTCCAGCCGAAGCGCCATCCCTCCCTGGCTTGCCTGATGGAACTGGGGTGGGACTTGTTCCGGTCACGCCGGGAGGATTCGGCGCAGTCATATTTGCCGGCAATCGAGTCGAACCCGGCTCGACTATAACGGCGGGAACCGATACTGCGGTGCTCAGTTTAGGAAAAACCGGGGAAGTGCATCTTTGCCCGAGAACAACCGTCTCGGTAACCTCGTCGTCGAACGGGCACGATTTGATGCTGGGCATGAGCACTGGCTCCATGGAGGCGCACTACAATCTCGATGCTTCGATCAATTCCGTCCTCACGCCGGACTTCCGCATTCTTCTCGCAGGTCCCGGAATTTTTCAATATGCGATCAGCGCGGATACTCATGGAAATACATGCGTCGCCGCCCTGCCTGGAAATAGCCGTTCGGCAATTGTGTCGGAGCTAATGGGAAACGGGAGCTATGAGGTAAAGCCCAGCGAGCAGGTAATGTTTCATTCGGGACATATAGCTCCACCCGATAACGCCATGATTGGAAGTTGCGGATGTCCGACGCCAGCGCCGGTGATGCGTACATCGCAACCGTCGGGTCCCGTAATTCCAGAGTCGAAGTTGCCGGCGTCGGTGCAGTTGGCACAAGGCGGGCCTTCAGCGAAGCCGGAACAAGCCACCGCAGGAAACGGAACGCAACCCGGCACTCCGGAAGAGGGTGCGGGAGGATCTGAAACATCCGCGCCGCCTCCTTCGAAACCGAACGACGTGCAGGCGCAGGTTGAGGCGCCACTGATTTTCCGCGCTTCCGATTTGCCTCCAGCGAAAGCCGCGCCAGCCGCAATGCCAAAAAATTCGCCGACAACGTCCGAGGCTCCAGGGATGCATCAGCGCGTTGTGCTACCGCCATCCCAAATCACCATTACGACCACCGAAAAGCCGCGACACGGTTTCTTTGGGAAAGTAAAAGGATTTTTCAAGACAATCTTCAGCTAACGAAGGCTGCTTCCGGCGTCGGCTGATCCCTTCAATCGCCGCACGCCTTGTCCCGCAGGCAAGTCGTTGAGCAATTCACGGACTGTCCGCTTGAATATGGGATGACGCGCGTCGGGAGCAATTTCTGCCAGAGGTTCCAGCACAAACCGGCGCTCATGCATGGATGGATGTGGAATTGTTAGGCCTGCGGAATCTATCACTGAACTTCCGAAGAGCAGGATATCTATGTCGATGGTCCGCGGACCTTTTTTCTGTTGCCGCCGGCGTCCCATGGCTTGCTCTATTTTTAGAATCGCCGTCAACAGTTGCTTTGGCATCTTTTCAGTTTTGAGTTTGGCGACGCAATTCAAGAACCAGGGCTGGGCGGCGAACTCGACGGGCTCGGTTTCGTAAATTGAGGAAACGCTTTCGATCTCGCCAATCTCCTTAAGGCGGTCGAGTGCCGTCGTTATGTTGGCCATGCGATCGCCGAGATTTGATCCCAAGGAAAGAAAGACAATCTTGTGCACGAGCAGTAGTGTCGTGTTTCCGGCTTAAACTTGCCAGAAAAAAATCTGACACCCATGCGGAGCTTTGAGGCCAATCGATTCAGCGGACGCTACAATAGCCACTGTGAGCGTAGTCTCCACCCCGGCGGTCCCGCCCGCGCAGGTTGCGGCAAATCGGCGATTTACCCTGAAGCAAAGAATTCTGCTATCGCTGATTACTTGGGCCGGGAGTGCCGCAATACGGCTGATCGCGCCGACGATGAAAATCGAGGTGTCATTCGAAGACGGGGCGCCAGCCGGACTGGACGCTCGCCCGATGGTGCTCTCGTTCTGGCACAACTGCGTTTTTCCGGCGATTTATGTCTGGCGCAATTTGGGTATTCGAGTGATGTCCAGTGACAGCTTTGACGGCGAATACACGGGAAGAATCATCCGCAAATTCGGCTTTGTGAAGATTCGCGGATCGAGCAGCCGCGGGGCGGTTCGCGCATTGCTGGAGATGAGGCGTGAGCTTGCGCGAGGCCAGACGGTCGCTTTTACCATCGATGGTCCGAAGGGGCCGAAGTATGTGGCTAAACCCGGTCCCGTGCTTCTGGCAAAGACAACTGGCGCACCGATGGTGGCCTTTTATATTGCGATTGAAAATCCGTGGGTCTTGAAAACATGGGACGGTTGCATGATTCCCAAGCCCTTCTCGCGCGGTTTCATGCGGGTGAGCCGCCAAATTTCGGTGCCGCCGGATATTGACGACCGGCAGATGGACGCATTTCAATCGGAACTACAAACTGCGCTGGATCGGGTGCGCGAATTTGCCGAGGCAAGTGTTCGCAGCGCGGGCTAATTGTTCGCAATTCGTGCGAAAATTCTTACTGACGATATCGGGACTATGTAGGGTGTCGCCTGGCATCACGTTTAAGAAGGTGGGAATTGAGGAATTCATGGCTGCAACGGTTCTAGATGGAAATAAAATCTCCGCCACAATCCGCTCTGAAGTTGCGTCTGAGGTGAGAGTAATGGCGGACGCGGGGATTCGGCCAGGGCTGGCTGTTGTCCTGGTCGGGCATAATCCGGCTTCAGAAATATATGTGCGCGGAAAAGTGAAAAGCTGCGAAGAGGTCGGCATCTATAGCGAGAAACACGCGCCAGCGGAAAGCGTCTCCACCGAAGAATTGCTGGAACTGGTTACGGGACTCAATCTGCGCGACGACATTGACGGAATCCTGGTGCAACTGCCGTTGCCGCCGCAAATTGATTCCAAGAAAATTCTGATGGCCGTAGATCCCGCGAAGGATGTTGACGGATTCCATCCCATAAATGTCGGCCTGTTGTCCACGCTGCGCCCTGGCCTGGTACCCTGCACTCCTGCCGGAATCATCGAAATTCTGAAAAGAAGCAACATTCCGGTCGCGAGTCAGGAAGCCGTCGTGGTTGGGCGAAGCGACATTGTAGGCAAGCCGGTGGCGATGTTGTTAATCAACGGTAACGCCACGGTCACGGTATGCCATTCGAAAACTCGCGACCTGCCTTCGGTCTGCCGTCGTGCGGACATCCTGATCGCCGCCATAGGGCGCGCCGGGATGATCACGCGGGATTACATCAAGCCGGGGGCGGTGGTGATCGATGTTGGGATGAATAAGGTGACAGACCGGTCTGAATTCGAGAGGCTTTTTTCCGGGAACGCGAAGCGCGCAGAAGCGTTCAAAGCCAAAGGTTCTACTCTGGCGGGGGACGTTCATCCGGAGGTTGCGGAAATTGCGGGATATCTTACGCCTGTTCCGGGAGGTGTCGGGCCGCTCACGATTGCGATGTTGATGTCCAATACGGTGCGGGCAGCACGGCTGCGGCGAGGCAGCGGAGTTCGGCTGAGCCTCGCGTGCTAAAGATTGGATTGACGGGCGGGATCGCCTCTGGCAAAACATCTGTGGGAAAGATATTTGCCGGCCTGGGCGCGTATGTGATTCGAGCTGACGATATCGCACACGACCTCATGAAGCCTGGAGAGATTGTTTACCAGGAAATAGTGCGGCATTTCGGTAACGGGATACTGAATGCGGATGGAACCGTGAATCGTTCCAAACTTGCGAAAGCGGCGTTTTCAGAGGGACCGGGAGCACCGATTGAGAAGTTGAATGAGATCGTTCATCCCCCGGTCATTAAAAAACAGGAACAATGGATGGAGGATGTAGGACGGCGCGATCCGCAGGCCATTGCGATCGTGGAAGCCGCCTTGATATTGGAAGCGAACCTGGCAAACCACTTCGACAAACTTGTGGTCGTGACTTGCCGTCCGGAGCAGCGCGCCGAGCGCTGGGCGGAAAGCAGAAAAGTAAGCATCGAAAACGCGCGATTAGAAATAGCCCGGCGTCTCGCGGCACAATGGCCGGAAGAAATAAAAATTAAGGCTGCGGATTATGTAATCGACAACTCCGGATCGCTGGCGGAAACCGAACGCCAGGTTGGGGCCGTGTATGAGGGGTTGCGACGGGACATTGATCGCTAATTTAATTTCACTTCATATCATGCTGAACGAGTTGGGCTTCCGCTCGCGAAGCGAAGAGAGTTGAAGCATCCCTGTTCGCACACAGCATAGGAGAATAGAGATCCTTCGCCTGGGTGCTTCTTCGCAAGCGAGGAAGCACAATCGCTCGGGATGACAAATGAATAAATAGTCGTTATTTTCGGTGCCAGCGGACGCCTTCTTTTGTGTTTTCAATGACAATGCCGGCCGTTGCCAGTTCGGCTCGAATTTTGTCGGAGACATCGAAGGTTTTAGCTTTTCGGGCGGCTTCGATTTCGGCGATTTTCTTTTCGATATCGGCGTCAGACAGTTGTTGGGCCGCCACGGATTCTAAAAGATCGCTGCTGATCTCGGATTCGCGTCCTTCGTTCTTAGCCCACTCGGCGATGGATTGCATTTTTGGTCCGTCGTCATCTTTTAGCACTGCGAATATTTCGTCGAACTGATGGAGCGCATCGAGCAGTAGCGGCACGTCGTTCTTCTTGATTTGGCCTGCATCCATGGCTGCGTTTGCGGCACGGATTAGATCGAAAATCGCGGCTTGTGCCTGCGCGGTGTTGAGATCGTCATCCAAGCCGGCGCGCATGCGAGTTTGCGTCTGCTTTGCGAGGTCCGCCATTGCGTCCGTCGAGCCATCCGGAAAGTTGCCCGTGGAGATGCGGGCTTGAAAGTTTCGCAAGCGTTCCACGGAGGCTGAAGCTTGCTGCAATCCGTCGAAAGTAAAGTTGATTTGATTCCGGTAAGGCACCGACGCCAGCAAATAACGAATTGCGGACGGTTTGTGTCCCTTCAAAACAAGATCGCGCAGAGTATAGAAATTACCCTGGCTCTTCGACATCTTCTCGCCTTCTACCAGTAGAAATCGCGCATGGAACCAGAAGCGCGCGAATGGCTTTCCCGTCTGCGCTTCGGACTGCGCGATCTCGTTTTCATGATGCGGGAAAATCAGGTCTTCTCCTCCCGCATGCAAATCGAAGGTCTCGCCTAATTCCTCCATCGACATTACCGAACATTCGATATGCCATCCCGGCCGGCCCGGACCGATCTCGCTTTCCCAAAACGCTTCGTCTGGCTTCGGAGCCTTCCAAAGCGCGAAATCGCGGGCATTGTCTTTTTCGTATTCGTCGAGGTCCACTCGCGCCCCATCTTCCATTCCCGCAAAATCACGTTTTGAAAGTTTTCCGTAGGCCGGAAACTTGGCGATCCTAAAATAAAACGAGCCGTCCTCGGCGCGATAGGCAAAGCCCTTTTCCTGGAGGCCGGCGACGAACTTTGCCATCTCCGGAATATGGTCTGTTGCATGAACCAGTTCAGGTTGCTTGATATTTAGCTCGGACAAATCTTCCAGGAATGCCTTTTCATACTTGGCGGTATATTGCTTTACCGCGACGCCGTCCCTCGCGGAATTGCGAATGATTTTGTCATCCACGTCGGTGATATTCATGACGTGACGCACGTCGTATCCACTTTGGCGCAGGAAGCGGACGAGAATATCGATAGCCACAAAAGTACGGAAATTGCCGATATGGCCATAGTCATACACCGTTGGCCCACACGCATATATTCGTACATGGTTGGGTTCGAGCGAAACAAATTCCTCGATTTCCCCAGACATCGTGTTGTAGAGGCGCAGTGCCATGTTTAAGAATTTAACGTATACAGAATCTGTAATCTAGGGGGACACTGGAAATGCGGTCAAACGCTTCCTGCCGCGGATACCGGCGAGGAGGTATGCTGGCTGCCGTGCAGGCGCTGTCCCACCAGCAGGATGTAATGCAGCGCGGAAATGATAGTGAACAGGAAAGTGGCGCGCAGAAAGATCGTGCTCGTAATCCAAATCCACCGCGCACGATCCACTTCGAGAAGCATCACAAAAAAAACGGCGGCGACCTGCGCAAATGTGTTGGCTTTCCCAAAGACGCTGGGGCGAAAATCGCGCAACCCCGCGATGGCAAAAAGAACCGCACTGGCAAATAAAATTGAAACATCGCGGCTGAAAACCAGGACGGTGAATTTCCAGGGCACCTTGCGAAGAATCGAAAGCACCAGGAACATTGTGCTGAGAAGCAGCTTGTCGGCAATAGGATCGAGATACTGCCCCAGCAGCGTCTGCTGTTTGAGCGTGCGCGCCAGCAAGCCGTCAAGCCCGTCGCTGACCCCTGCAAGCACAAACAAAACAAGCGCCCAAATGTAATGGCCTTCCACCAATTTGATTACGATGAACGGCAAAAATGCCATCCGCAGCAGCGTAAGCTGATTGGGCGCGGTGAGAAGATGAGAAAGCTTCACGGGTCAATCCTCAATCTTGATTCTAGTATTGCACGACAGGTTGAGACTGGTTCGGAGTGGGGCAATCAAAGCGACAACATCCAATTTTATAATGGCCTGTTTTGCGGGGGGCCACCCTTCGTTCTTGGAGGGTGCGGATCCGATTGTTTGCAGGGAGGGGTTGTGATTTCTTCAAACCAGGACCCTCGAACTCGGCGGCACGAATTCCCATCCGTCGAAAACCGCGACGGATGGGGCAGCCTCGTTCGTTATGATGTAGAGGAGATCGAAATCTCACAAAGGTGGGCCCGCCAGCCCGCATTCATTACGTAGCAATGCTGAGATGGATGGTCAATTCCGGCGGGGCGTGCTTTTGAACGCGAACCCGAAGCTGGTACGGATTGATTCCCGGAGCTGACAGCCGGATGTAAAACAGCTTTCCAACTGCAGGCTTCTCGAGTGAGAAATATCCGGGTTTGGAGGTTCCGCGACGGCAGGAAAAATCGTAAGGAGCAAATTGGCACCGTGTTGGAACTTCCGACAAAAGCGCAAGCGCTGAGAGCATCGGAATTCTTACGCGCAAGAGTTAACCGGGAAATCAGATCGCCGCGCACCATCAGCGATCTCACTGCCCATTATCAGGCCCATGAACTCCCAAAGAAGACACCGTACACTCAGCAAGTTTATCTCTCCTCGCTGGATACGTGGATACTTCCCAGGTGGGGAAATGAAGCCTTACATCAAGTGTGTGGTGCTCACGTCGAAGACTGGCTGGGCTCGCTCACGTTGGCGAACGGAACGAAAGCGAAATTACGGAACGTCATGAGCGCACTTTATCAGCACGCGATCAGATACAAATTTGCTCAGGACAATCCGCTTCATTCCGTCCGGCAGAGTGCGAAGCGGGAACGGGAACCAGACGTTCTGACTTCGGCAGAGCTGGGCGCTTTGCTCATCGAGTTGGCAGAGCCCTGGCGCACAGCGGTCTACGTGGCCGCGGTAACGGGTCTGCGTGTTTCTGAATTACTGGCACTCCGATGGTCTGACTTCGACTTCGCAGCGGGGAAGATCAATCTTTCTCGGGGCATTGTCCGGCAAGTAGTCGGAACCATGAAGACAGAGGAGAGTCGAAAGCCTCTGCCCTTGAATCCAGAACTCGCTGAAGTGCTCATGCAATGGCGTTCTGTCTGCCCGTTCAATCAACCGGCTAGCTACGTGTTCGCCAGCCCCGCCATGGACGGCAAACAGCCATATTGGGCCAATACAGCGCTAGAGAAGCACATTAAACCCGCCGCCGTAAGAGCGCAGATCACCGGCAAGCGGGTCGGATGGCACACGCTGAGGCATAGCTTTGCGACGTTAGTACATAGCCAAGGCGCGGATGTGGCAACCATGAAGGCTCTGATGCGACACTCGAATGCGAATGTGACCTTGGACATTTACGCCAAGGCAATCACATCCGCAAAGCGTGAAGCTCAAAGCAGAGTGGCAAATTCACTTGTGTTCCCTAACGTTCCCGCGCAAAATACTGTAGAAGCTGCAAAGCGTATGAACGTACAGGACTTGGGCGCTTAACTCAGCGGTAGAGTGCCACCTTCACACGGTGGAAGTCGCAGGTTCAAATCCTGCAGCGCCCACCAGAACTCTCTTAG
>CAAGKR010366059.1_pt1 | contig 16525 bp, 17 predicted proteins | sample 2556971 | NCBI WGS metagenome assembly CAAGKR01 (sample SAMEA5207829, study PRJEB30636) | soil metagenome | biome: forest; feature: boreal; material: soil | place: USA | collected 2011-09 | depth 1 m | reverse complement strand
GAAAACATAGTGGGCAAGAGCGAGCCCATGCTGAGGATTTTTGATTTGGTTGCGCAAGTGGCGCCAAGCCGTTCAACCATACTGCTGCAAGGTGAAAGCGGTACGGGCAAGGAATTAATCGCCAAAGCCATCCACCTGAATTCACCTCGACGGGACCGTGCTTTTGTTCCTGTGAACACGGGCGCCATGCCACCGGACCTTTTGGAATCGACACTGTTTGGTCATGTGAAGGGTGCGTTCACCAGTGCCATCGCCTCGAAAAAGGGCCTCTTTGAAATTGCCGACCGGGGAACTCTTTTTTTGGACGAAATCGGCACCATGAGTATGGATACGCAAAGCAAGATTTTGCGGGTGCTTCAAGACCGGAAATTCATGCATCTGGGCGGAGTGCACGAGTTACAGGTGGACGTCCGCATCATTGCGGCGACGAACGTTGATCTGAAACAACACGTTCGGGAGGGGAAGTTCCGCGAAGACCTATTTTACCGCCTTAATGTCATCACGGTTGATCTGCCTCCGCTCCGGCAGCGAAAAGAAGATATCCCTCTGCTGGTGGAATTCTTTCTGCAGCGTTACTCGCAGGAAAATGACCGCGTAGTTAGCCGCATCACTCCGGAAGCTTTGCGCGCTTTGCTGACTTATTCATGGCCGGGCAACGTGCGCGAGGTGGAAAATGTTATTGAACGCGCGGTCGTTCTTTCCTCCGGGCCGGAGGTCGGTACCGACTTGCTGCCCGACCACATCGCTGGGCGTGGCACACAGTTTCCACGCCTGGAACACCGTGGGGACGCGTCCCTGTTCGACATCGTGGAGGATTATGAGCGGCACATCATTCTCGACATGCTTGATAAGTGCAATTGGAACCAGACTGAGGCTGCGGAACGCTTCCGGGTGCCACTGTCCACACTGAATCAAAAGATTAAACGCCTCTCCATCGAGATTAAGAAGAAGACCCGGGAGTAACAAAGGCCTCAGGCGGTAGTGTCTCAGTTTGAAATTTCGGCCTAATCTGAGGCGTCATCCTGAGCTTGCGAAGGATCTTGCGTGAAGCAGATATGAACTTTGGCCCGGCAATTGTACTGGTGCGCGCGAGATCCTTCGGGACTAAAGTCCCTCAGGATGACGCCGCGATAGGGGATTTGTTCAAACTGAGCCACTACCCCTCCATCTGCCTTTGAACGAGCTGCGAATTGCTTTCTGATATATTTCCTTCAGACCCTTCTGCAAATGGAATTACGATCTCCCTCCGAATTCGTGAAGGAGCAGGTCCTGGCAACCCAGGAATATTCCATGCTCGCCTGGCGCTCCATCGCCAACTTATTCAGGCCTCCTGTTTATTCGAGCGACATTATCCAGCAGGCGGACCTGATTGGCGTTGGATCGCTGCCCATCGTAGCTCTTTCCGGACTCTTTACCGGGGTTGTGCTCGCGTTGAACAGCGCCAACACACTGCAAAGATTCGGATCGCTTTCTCTGATTGCGCAACTGGTCTCGGTGGGAATGGTTACAGAGCTCGGACCCGTGCTCACCGGGCTGATGGTCGCCGGAAGGAATGCGTCTGGAATGGCGAGCGAGCTTGGTTCCATGATGGTGACTGAGCAAATTGACGCGATGCGGGCGCTGGGGACGGATCCCACGAAAAAACTGGTTACTCCGCGCGTCGTCTCCACGGTCTTCATGCTTTTCTTTTTGACCATCATTTCGGACCTTCTGGGACTGGTTGGAGGATCGATTGTCGCCACTCTTCTCCTGGGGCTTGATCCGCATCAGTATTGGAGCTCGGCATGGCAGATATTAGCCTTTCGAGACGTCTTTACCGGGCTCATTAAACCTCTGATCTTCGGTTTTATCATCGCCACTGTGGGTTGTTACTACGGCATGTCGGCGCACGGAGGAACTCAGGGGGTTGGGAGAGCGACCACGCAGGCCGTCGTGGCTGCGTCAGTCTCGATCGTCATGGTGGATGCGTTCGTTACCAAACTACTGCTGGCAATTTTTGGAAATCGCTGATATGGGCGCGCCTCCCAGTGTCGCCGAGCAACCGTTCCGGGCTACTCCGGATTCCGCATCGCCAGTGATCGTGTTTGAAGATGTGTCATTAGCGTTCGACCAAAAAGTCGTTCTCGACAAGATATCGTTTCAACTGGATCGCGGAGAGACCAAGGCGATTTTTGGCGTCGCCGGCTCGGGAAAAAGCACGATCCTCAAGCTCGCGATGGGATTGCTCAAGCCCGATAGCGGCCGCGTGCACGTTCTGGGAGCCGATATAACAGATATGAGTGAGGAAGACCTGTTTACTCTTCGCTCCAAAATTGGCATGGTATTCCAGGAGAGCGCGCTTTTCGACTCGCTTACGGTGCGGGAAAACGTGGCATTCCGGCTGCTCGAAGAAGGGGACGTATCCGAGGCCGACATCGAGAAACGGGTGCGAGAAGTGCTCAGCTTCGTCGAACTGGAAAAAACTGTCGATTTATTTCCCTCAGAACTCTCTGGAGGCATGCGCCGCCGCGTTGCGATCGCCCGCGCCATCATCAGCGAACCCGAACTTCTACTCTACGATTCGCCCACCGGAGGACTTGATCCGGTGACTTCCACCACTATTGTTGAACTGATCGTCAAGCAAAGAGACGTTTCGAAGACCAGTTCCTTATTTGTAACGCATCGCCTGCAAGACGCGTTTACCATGGCGACTTATGGATTTGATCGCAAGACCAATCAGATGCAGCCGCTGTCTCCGAAGGCTCGTGAAAGCGTGCCCATGCGCTTCCTTTTGTTGCGAGAAGGGAAAATTATTTTTGACGGAGATGCGCACGAATTAGCACAGTCGAAGGACGAGTATATCCGCGAGTACATTTCGTGACATTGGGTAATTGGGTAATTTAGAAGATTGAGTAATTGGGTAATCGGGCAATTTGGTAATTTATTCTAGAAGCGTTGCGCGGTTGGCGTTTAATTTCTCAATTACTAAATCACCCAATCTCCTAAATTACTCAATCTTCTTAGCTTGCTTTGGCTGCGTCCGCCATTGCCTTTTTGCGATTCGCTACGTTCGTTTCCATTCGTTGCAGCAATGCACGGCTTTTTTCGGTGCTATTTACCAGATTTTCAATGCTCACGAACGCTGTGGGGCTTGATTTTTCCCGCAGCTCTTTCAGGAATGGTTTTACTTTGGCGAATATCAGAAACATCTCAGCGGCGGAAGGAGGCTCCAGGAATAAGTCCGCGTTTAGAGCGCCGTGCTCGACCAGCGTTGCCGCCATGCTCCAATATCCGGAGACCTGGCGAAACCAATTGTTTTCCTGGCTTCCCATGTTCGCCGAGACTTTTAAAATCTCCTCGGCAGTTTGCGGCCAGAAAGTCACCACCCACCAGTTGCGCGCCTTGCGCAGTTCGGCTTCGCGGCGAAGATCGTAAAGTTTGAGGATAAGTTCAGCATCAGCAGCAGTTGCATTTGTGGACATTCGAACCTCCAAAAATCAAAGAATTCTTAGGTTGCGGATTCTAGAACGGGATCTCAGGGACACAGGTAGTGGATGAGTAAAAGAGTTGCCAGATTCAAACAATTACCTCGCCCCCCGTGGTTGCTGCGTCGGTTGGGGACACCGAAGGCAAGGGCCGTTCGTAGTCGCACTCTTTATTTGGACAGGCAATCATAGGCTCTGACTTCACGAACTTCTCCACCAGGAAGTCGTGTCCGCAGGCAGGGCACTTTTCCGGCAGTGGCTTGTTGGCCGAAGTGAACTTGCAGTTCGGATAATTTCCGCATCCGTAGAAAGTGTTTCCCTTGCGCGCTTTCTTCTCGACTAGCTCGCCATCCGCACAGAGCGGGCACTTCACTCCTATGAACGTTTGCTTTACGTACTTGCATTCCGGGTATCCGCTACAGGTCGTGAACTCGCCAAAACGACCGTGGCGGATCATCATGTTGCGGCCGCACTTGGGACAAAGTTCGTCCAACGGAATGTCTGGTACTTTTTTGCCTTGATCCAGTCGCCGCGTTGTTTTGCAGTCGGGGTATCCGGTGCAAGCCATAAATTGCCCGAAGCGCCCGCGTTTGAGCACCATTACCCGGCCGCAGTTTTCGCAATACTCTTCTTGCGTGGTTTCCTGCACATCGGCGGTATCGAGGTCGGGCAAATTGATGGGGTTTTCTTTGGTAAAGGTGCAGCTTTCCGGATTCTCCTTGTCGTAAGAACTGCATGCATAAAACGACCCGTGCTTGCCCCACTTGATCACCAGCGGAGAGCCGCAGCGCTCGCACTTTTCGTCCGTCGGCTTCTCCATCCGCTTGATGTTTTCCATGTGCTTTTCAGCGTAGCGGAGGTCTTTTTGAAATTTCTTGTAGAAATCGGCGAGCGTGTCGGTCCACTTCTCGGTGCCATCTTCGATCTGATCCAAATCTTCTTCAAGCTTGGCCGTGTATTGCACATCGAAAATTTCCGGGAAGTTTTGGATCAGCAAATCTGCCACGACCAGGCCAATCTCCGTTGGCGTAAACTTGCCGCCCAGTTTTTGCACGTACTGGCGTTCCTGAATTGTGCTGAGAATCGCCGAGTAGGTGGACGGACGGCCTATTCCGCGCTCTTCCAGTTCCTTCACCAATGAAGCTTCGTTGTAACGCGGCGGAGGCTCGGTAAAGTGCTGCTCCGGCTTGAGCTCATTCAGCGTGAGTTTCTGTCCGGCTTCCAAAGCCGGCAACTTGTGCTTGAGTTCTTCTTCCTCTTCGTCTTTGCCTTCTTTTGATTCTTCGTAAACTTTGAGGAAACCTTCGAACTTAAGGACCGATCCAGTGACCCGGAACCAGAATGTGTCTGCTTTCGATTTCGCGTCAATATCCACCGTGGTCTGATCGAAGACCGCTGGCGCGATCTGCGAGGCAACGAACCGCTGCCAGATCAGCTTGTACACTTTGAATTCATCTTCTTTCAGGTACTGCTTGATCTGATCGGGATGGCGAAGGACGCCCGTGGGACGAATGGCCTCGTGGGCCTCCTGCGCGTTTTTCTTGGACTTAAACGTGTTTGGCGCGTCGGGCAGATACTCAGCGCCGTACTGCGACTTGATGTAATCGCGCACCTCGGCCAGGGCCTCGTTTGAAACCCGCGTCGAATCGGTTCGCATGTAAGTGATCAAACCGACCGATCCCTCTTCGCCCAGTTCAACGCCTTCGTACAAACGCTGCGCGATCATCATGGTGCGTTTTACGCTGAAGCGCAGTTTGCGGGAAGAATCCTGCTGAAGTTTGCTGGTGGTAAACGGCGGAGTTGCATTGCGGCGGCGCTCTTTACGGTCGACGCTGCGAACGCTCCAGTTGGCATTCTCCAGTGCGGCGCGAATCTTTTCCGCATCCTCGCCATTTGTGACTTCAAGTTTTTCTTCACCCTTGCCGAGGAAACGGGCGTCAAAGGCGGGAGGCTTTGGACCCGCAAGATTCGCGTCAATCGTCCAGTATTCCTGCTTTTGGAACGCTTTTATTTCCCGCTCGCGCTCGACGATCAGACGCAAGGCGACGGTCTGAACCCGGCCGGCCGAGAGTCCGCGCCGCACTTTGTCCCACAAAAGGGGCGAGACCTGGTATCCGACTAAGCGATCCAGCACCCGGCGGGCCTGCTGGGCGTCAACCAGATGGCGGTCTATATCGCGAGGATGCTCAAACGCTTCGCGCACCGCGCGTTGGGTAATTTCGTTGAAGGTGACACGGCGGATGCGTTCGCCACTATCTTCGTTTGCATCTTTCTTGCTCTTTTTACCTTTTTTGGCCTTCGCCCCGTTACCCAACTCTTCCGCCAAATGCCAGGCAATCGCTTCGCCTTCACGATCGGGATCAGGGGCCAGGAAAATCTTGTCCATCCCGACGGCAAGCTTTTTCAGCTTGGCTAAGACTTTCTCTTTTCCGGGGATAACGATGTATTCGGTATCGAAGTTATGGTCGGTATCGACGCCCAAAGTGCTTTTGGGCAGATCTTTGACGTGGCCGAGCGAAGCCTCAACCGTGTAGCCCTTTCCAAGATACTTCTGGATGGTCTTCGCCTTAGCGGGCGATTCGACGATGACTAAACCTTTCAATATGTCCTCAATGCTAGGATTTCTTTTCCGAAGCTAGCACGAAAGGCAAGCTTTTGGCTATTAGCTCTTGGCTGAAAACTATGCCGCCATCGCGCTTCTTAACTTTTGTGAGAGCGAACTCAGCATGCGCATTATTGAACTTAACTCCGAATCTAACCGGTAGTAGTCAACCGGAGTGAAAAACTCTAAATCTCTCGCTAGCAGCAGATTATAGGAAAGCTCCGCTCCCGAACCATTGCGATCTGAATGAAGCGAGCCATCTCTCCCTCCGATCGCCGTCCGCACCCTTCAGCAAGATTTGCGGCGACCGAAGCAGATGCGCGGCGGATTTGGCTGGTGAGTCCGTATTTTTCTTCCACAGGAAATCTACGCGTTTCTTTGTGAACTGCCAAAGTTAAAGCGTGCGCTTTCCGCCAAACCTGAAGGTCTCTATAATTTCGTATAATCGGTCCAAGCTAAAAGCCAAGAGCCAACAGCTAAAAGCTCTTCACAAAATTCTTTCCCGGCAACTGCTTCACCTTGCCTGCCAGTTCGAGTTCGAATAGAGCTGCGAAGATTTCGGAGGAAGACACTGCCGGCTCCAGTCTCTCGACAATCTCATCAATGTGAGTGGATTCATCCGCCTTCAGCAAGGCGAATATCTTTTTTTCGTGGGGCGACAGTTCCGCTTCTTCAAATAGAGATGCGGTCTCGGCGCCGGGCGATTCATTGCCAGGATCGGGCGCAAGCTCCGCGCGTACATCCGGCGGCAACTCCTCCCAAACGTCCTCCCACGTCGCAACAAGCTTTGCGCCTTGCTTAATCAGTGTGTTAGGTCCCCATGAGTTTTTATTGGTAACGTTGCCCGGGACGGCAAAAACGTCGCGATTCTGCTCCAGCGCGCAACGGGCGGTGATGCGGGTACCGCTATACTCGGCGGCTTCGACCACCAAGACGCCGATCGATATTCCGCTGATGATCCTGTTGCGGATGGGAAAGTTTTGCGGTGCCGCAAATGAACTTACGGGGAATTCGGTGATGATCGCTCCCCCCATTGCGATGATCTGCTCAACCAACCGCGAGTTTTCTTTGGGATAAATGACATCGATTCCTGTGCCTAAGACGGCAACCGTCTTGCCCTTGGCAGATATTGCTCCGCGATGTCCGGCGGTGTCTACGCCACGTGCCAGGCCGCTGAAGATTACCAGTCCACGGGCTGCCAGGTCGCACGCCAAACGTTCTGCCATGCCGGAACCATATGGCGTAGGATGTCGCGTGCCAACCAGCGCGATGCCCGGCTGCGACAATGCAGCCACGTTTCCCCGGACATACAGTACCAGCGGGGGATCATAGATTTGTTTCAACTGCGACGGATATGCGGGGTCGTCCATTACCACGATGTGGGCGCCGGCGGTTCCGGCGCGTCCGAGCTCTTCTTGCGCGAGCTCGGCGGATTGTCCGGTTGCAAGCGACTGCGCCGAGACCGCGCGAAGACCGGCGGCTTCCAGTTCGGTGAGTGTGGCTCTGAAAACACCTTGAATGCTGCCGAAGAATTCCACCAGGCGGCGGCTCTTATTCGCGCCCAATCCTGGCGTCAGTGCCAACGCGAGCCATTGCCGGGTGAGCATTTCATCAGTCTGTAGAGCTACAGCAGCGGCCTCGGACATTGTCGCCTCCAGGCTGCGAACTCTATACAGGCGACAAAAACGCTGTCAAGGTTACATGGCACAAGTTTGTTAATATAGTTATTGTCCGCATGAGCCGTCGCCTTCGTATTTCCGCTATTTCCTACCTCAATACGGCGCCTCTGATGTGGGATTTCCGGCGCGGGCACCCGGAATTCGATATTTCCTATACTGTTCCGTCGCGATGCGCGGCCGAGCTGGCGGCTGGCTCCGCCGATATCGGAATCATTCCTTCCGCCGCTTACGCCACCATTCCTGATCTGTTTATTATCCCGGGGGTGGCGATTGCTTCAAAACGCGCGGTCCGCTCGATCCTGCTCGTCAGCAAAGTCCCTCTGGAAAAGATTCGAACCGTGGCACTAGACAATTCTTCCTTAACGTCAGTGGCGCTGATTCAAATACTCTTTGCGAAATGGTGGGGAGGAAGCGCTCATTTCGCGGCCGCCGATCCTGATCTTCCCGCTATGCTAGTGCAGCATGATGCGGCTTTGGTGATTGGCGACACCGCGCTGCAAGTGGACCGCTCCCGCTACATCACTTATGACCTGGCGGAAGAGTGGATTAAGTTTACGGGAAAGCCATTCGTGTTTGCGTTTTGGGCGATCCGGCGGGCGGCGCTTAATAGCTTTTCTGATCAGCACAGCCTAACGTTGATCTTTCAGCGGTCGCGCGATAACGGTCTAAAGCCCGAGAGCCTGGACGAGATCGCCAGCGAATGGGCTGGCCGGCTAAATTTAACGGCAGACGATGTGAAGAGTTATCTTACGAAGAACATTCATTACGATCTCGATCGCGAATGTCTGGAAGGATTGGGTCTGTTCTATCAATATGCCGGGGAGTGCGGTATCTTGCCAGGCCCACCTGAATTGAAGTTTCTCGAAGCCGGAAAGCTTGCGGTTATTTGAGCTTCTTCCGTCGTGCGCCTTCTTCGCCTGTAAACTGCTTCTAAGTCAATTCATGCTGAAATATTCCCCACTTCTTCTGGCGATTTCGATGGGATGGCTCTTGCGAATGGGCGGCCCCGGGCTGATCCTGATTGGCCTCGCGGATAACTCGGTTGTCCCCCTGACCGGCAGCATGGACGTGCTCACCATCTATCTTGCTGCGAGTCACGCGCAGACGTGGCCCTACTATGCATTTATGGCCACTTTGGGGGCGGTGCTGGGTGGATATATTACCTTCTATCTCGCCCGAAAGGGTGGCAAGGAGACCCTCGAAGCCCGGTTCTCGAAGCGCAGGGCGGACAAATTGTGCAAGAGATTCGAGAAGTGGGGATTCAGCGGGGTGTTTATTCCCGCCCTGTTGCCGCCTCCTTTTCCTTTGGTGCCATTTCTGATCGCGGCGGGAGCGATGCAGTATTCCCGGAGAAAATTCCTGCTGGCACTGGTGCTTGGCCGCGCGATTCGTTACTCGATTGTTGCAGCTTTGGCGGTTCACTACGGCAAGCCGATTCTCGCGTTTTTTTCCCGCTACAACAAGATGGCCGTACTGGTGTTGGCCGGCCTCGCGGCGATTGGCGGCGCTTTCACTTTGGTCGGATACCTACGCGGGAGAAGGACGAAGCCCTCAAAGAAAAGCAAATCCGTGGCGGAGATCAAGACTGCATAGTTTGGACCATCTGCTGGCTTCAGCTAGAATTGGTTCGTAATAATTTTATTGGGCATTATGTCGCTCACAAAACAGCAAGCTTTGGATTTATTTGAGTCCGATGATCTGATCGGCATTGGAATGGAAGCTGACGCACTGCGCCGAAAACTGCATCCGGAGGGCGTGGTCACATACATCATCGATCGCAATATCAATTACACAAATTTTTGCACCGAGTACTGTACGTTTTGTGCGTTTTATCGTCCGCTGAAGGGTCCGAAAGCCAAAGAAGGATACATCCTGGATTTTGAGACCATTCACGAGAAGATTCGCGAAACCGTTGAACTTGGAGGCACTGGCGTGCTGATGCAGGGCGGGCTGCATCCCGATTTGAAGATCGATTGGCATGAACAGATGCTGCGGGGCATCAAGCAGCGGTTCCCCAAGATTCATCTGCACTGCTATTCGGCGTCGGAGATCATCGCCATCGCGGAATATAGCGGCATGACGATTCGCGACACCGTTTCGCGATTGCGGGAGGCGGGACTGGATTCGATTCCTGGCGGAGGAGCAGAAATTCTCGATGACGAAGTCCGCTACAAAATTGCGCGTCTGAAATGCCTGACCGACGACTGGCTCAACGTACATCGAACTGCGCATCAACTTGGAATGCGAACTACTGCGACGATGATGTTCGGCGTTGGAGAGAACTACGAAAATCGCGTCAACCATTTTCAGCGGCTTTTTGAATTGCAGGAGGAAACCGGAGGCTTCACAGCTTTCATCCCCTGGAGTTTTCAGCCGGCAAATACGGCGCTGGGCGGGCGGCATTGGGAGGAAGCGACTTCCGTCGAGTATCTGAAAACGCTGGCGATTTCGCGATTGTATCTTTCGAATTTCTTAAACGTCCAGTCGAGTTGGGTGACGCAGGGATTGAAAGTCTGCCAGATGGGGCTGCGTTTCGGCGGCAACGACGTAGGCTCGGTGATGCTGGAAGAGAACGTCGTGCGGGCTGCGGGCGTAAACAACTGCACTACAGAAGAAGAACTACGGCATATTATCCGCGATGCCGGATTCAGGCCGGTCCAGCGGGATACGCTGTATCGGACGTACTTCCTGAATTAGGACTCAAAATGAAAATGGCCTCAAATCTCGAGGCCATTTTCAAAATCGCGGTACCCCATCAAGGTCAGTCTGATTATCAGCCCGGACTAAATCGAAATCAAGTCATTTCGAGGAGAGCCGAGCACCCCATCAAGCTGGCTCTCCCATTTTGGCGCTTTGAGGCCAACCCTCGATGAATCGAGGGGAGTGGACCTGGCGGGACTCGAACCCGCACCTGTAACCTTGATGGGGTTCCGTGCTGCCGTTACACCACAAGCCCACCGGAGGGGAGGTTATCCTGTGATTAATTCAAATGCACGGTCATCCATCACACTACCGCGTCTGCCTTCCCGATCTGGCCCCTCGCGTTGATCTCAAGAAACACAGCGCGTTTTTTACCCTCGCTCCCCAACGGGTGATCAAGCGAGGAAAGAGTAAAATCTCTTCAGGACGTTTGGAGGAACTCGCATGGTAATGGGTAACGACTTGAGACGCTGCTAACCAGGGTGAATGCTCTTGAGAAACAGAGTCGAAAGATGCGTTTCATTGGCCCGCTCGCGTTTCTGTGCTTGTTTACGATGCTGAGCCTCGCCTTTTCGTACTTCGTTTTTCGACGGACGATAAAGGCGCAAGAGTTTGTCGTTAAGGACTCTCAGGGCAAAGTGCGCGGTACTCTTGGATTGATTGGCCTATCAATCACTGGCGGGGATGGAACTTTGAATGTTCGGCTGGCCGCAACTGCCAAGGGCGAAGTGCTGCTAATGACCGATGCTGATGGCAAAGTACGCGTTTACCTCGACAGTATGCCCGACGTTAAAACCACTATGCTATCCCTAGCTGCTGAAGGCGGGACCGTGGATGTCGAAGTAAGCCCGATTGGGAGGGAAGTTGATTTGCAAGATGAGTTCGGAGGCTCCCACGCTACTCTTGAACCCAAAAAACACGGGAGTTCGGTCACGCTTGGCTATTCGGACACGGAAGAACAGGGGATAATGACGACCAACGGAATCGGGTTTTATGACACGAAGGGCAGGGTCATCTACGCCGCTGGAAAGTGAACCCCCTCCGCAAATGAAACTTATCTCGCGTTACGAGGGTGAAACAGCAATGAAGTATCTTAATTTTCTCAACCGACACGGCCCGTTGGTCGATAATCCCCACTCGTCCGCGAAGGACGCGAATGAGTAGGGCAGTCAGTGCGCTCTAGCCATCGCTCGGATGAGAAGACCGATCTGTCGTTCTCAATCGCTGGCAGCCAGCTTTGGAACAGCGCCAGATCAACCCATCTCCCTCGACGTTTTCAATAAACATTACCCCATCTTCGCAACCGATGAAGTTTCTGCTTTCACGTTCGACCGAGCCTTTAGAAATGGTCGTGTACCCGCCCGAATCGAACGAGCGAGTGCAGCCTTGGGTAGCGCAGCGAAAAGCAGGCCAAGTCCAAACATCCGGCGGTCCCATCTTGGCGCTCATGCTCAGTGCTTCCATTTCAACTAGATGCTTATCACATAGAGGCTTAATATCGCTCTTCATCTCTGGCACAGCCATAAGATTTCCCCTTCCCATCGAATCTCCGACTATTGTTGGCAATGAATTCCCAAATCTCGTCTAGATCGAGGTCGGCTTCCGGGTGGAAATCATAGGCGGTCATTTAGCATGGCTGGAATCCGGCTGGGAACGGCGGAGCGCGCTCTTTTCACGCAAGCGGGCAATAACCTTGTCGCCCGGGATGGGCTTCACCCGGCCGCTCTTCAGGTCGTCGTAACGGCTGCTGAGCGTCTCACGCGTCCGGGCCAGCTCTTCAAAGTACCCGGCCATGGCGTCCTCAATCAGTTCGTCGGGGGCGCGTCCAGTTTCCGCCACCCAGCGGTCTAGCTTCGCCTGAATCTCTGGATTATAAAGGCGCACATCCATGCCCTCAAGATACTGAAAAACCTGCTACGGGGCAACGTTTAAGACGCACGGCGTTCCATGGTCAGAGAGAAAGAGCATCAACAGGGGCGCTCGCAGCGGAGACCCTCTTCAGGCCCGCTTGCCTCAGGATCCCGGGGCGAAGCGGTCTTTCAGTCGGAGAAATCTTTCCTCGTAGTACTTGCGGGAAAGATACGCCAGTCCGGTAGAAGCTGCGGCTACTACCACGAATCGCACACACACCAGGCTGAAGTGGTCCGCAGTAGGCTGCAATCCCGGCCAAAAGTTATTGGCGAACAAGTCGTAGAGGCGGAAGACAAGAAAATGTATCAGGTACACGCCGTAACTGATGTATCCGAAAAATCGCAGAACGGAATTGTTGACGTAGTTTTTTTGAGCACTCGTACCCACATGCAAGAAAAGCAACAGAAAGCCCGCAAAAAACAGGTTCACCAACGTGTATTGGAAAGCTGCGCCGAGTAGCCGTTGCGCGGTAAGAATGCCAAAGGGCGCTCCAGCCAAGGCGACGACCGGCACTAGCGTCAGGAGCAGCCAGGTCGCGATGACCACTTGCTTTCGTTGAATCCGCGCCCTCAGCACGATTGCAAGCAGGCTTCCTGTCGCCAGCCCATCCGCCACAAACCAGGTATACCAATCCAGCCCTGCTCCGTGGTGGTAGCGAAACGCGATCACCCGCGCGATGGGGACCAAGACACACGTCGCCATCAAGAATATCGCCAAGGTCCGCGCCCTAAATCTGAGCACGATAGCCGGCCATACGATGTAAAAGTGTTCCTCCACTGCCAACGACCAGAGCGGTCCGTAGTCCATCGCGACGCCGAAAAAGTCCGTAAGATTGGCGAGATAAAAAAAGCTTAACGCCAAAAATGACGCGGTTGCCTGATGCAGCAAAGCCAGCAGCACGAGCAGCGAATAATACGCCGGCAGAATCCTCAGGGCGCGGCGCGTATAGAACCGCCGGTAATAGTGAGGATGATTCTTCGAGTCAAGAAGAATTCCAGAGATGAGGAATCCCGACAACACAAAGAACAGATTGACCCCGATCCACCCAGGCTGGGTCAGGAGCATGAATACTCGAGCCGCAGCTGTGAAGCGGAGGTTTCCGTATCGCCAGGAAAATCCGTGCAAGAAAAGCACGCCCAGAACGGCGATGCCTCGGAGCGTATCCAATTCCGGCATGGACTTGCGAATCAGCGGCTCCGGAGGGCATTCCGATTCTGGCATCCGTTGCGGTGTGAGCTTGTAGCTCGCGGCCACTATCTCTCCACTTTCTCAGCGAGATTGTACTAGGCCGAGTGTTCTGTTGCCGTGTGGACCTTGAGGAGCAGCCACGGTCGGATACAATAAAGGACTCAGAATCGCACCCAGGCGAAGAGTCCTTCAATCTGAACAATTTGACCATTTCGCTGATCGCTTTCGCGGCCCCCAAGGGCATCGGGCACTACATTCGCCAGCATTTTTTGGATACGACGTTCAAAGGGCTTTATCAGGCCAATGGATTTGATCTGGCGCTCCTAATTCCGTATTTCGTGATACTCACGCTGCTGGCTTCTTACGGCGCTCACCGCTATTTGCTGGTCTATCTTTATTATAAGAACAAGAAAAACCGGACAACCGAGCCTGCGGATCGATTTTCAGATCTGCCTCGCATAACCGTTCAACTTCCAGTCTTCAATGAGCAGTTCGTCATTGACAGGCTGCTGGAAGCCGTTTGCGCGCTGGATTATCCGCCGGAAAAACTCGACATACAGGTGTTGGACGATTCGACGGATGAGACCGTGGCGGTCGCTCGCGGCCTGGTAGCACATTATGCGGCTCAGGAATATCCCATTTCCTATCTTCACCGGACCAATCGAGAGGGTTTTAAGGCGGGCGCATTGGCGGAAGGCATGAAGACGGCTCGGGGAGAGTTCATTGCGATCTTCGACGCGGATTTTGTTCCGCCGAAAGACTTCTTACTGCGTACGGTCCATCATATGACCGATCCGAAAGTCGGCATGGTGCAGACGCGTTGGACGCACATCAACCGGCATTATTCGCTGTTGACCGAAGTGGAAGCTATTCTGCTCGACGGCCATTTTGTACTTGAGCATACCGGCCGCGCCAGTAGTAAACTTTTTTTTAATTTCAATGGAACCGCAGGGCTATGGCGGCGCACCGCCATCGAAGGCGCTGGGGGATGGCAGCACGATACGCTCACCGAGGACACTGATCTTTCTTATCGGGCACAGCTCAAGGGATGGAAATTTATTTATCTTCAGGACGTGGAATGCCCAGCTGAACTTCCAGTCGAAATGACAGCTTTCAAGACTCAGCAAGCTCGCTGGGCGAAAGGTCTGATACAGACGGCCAAGAAAGTGCTCCCTCGTGTGCTAAAGAGCGATCAACCTTTTCATGTAAAGTTTGAGGCCTGGTATCACCTGACGGCGAATGTGAGCTATCCGCTGATGATCATGCTGTCAGTGCTTTTGTTGCCGGCGATGATTATTCGTTTTTATCAGGGCTGGTTTCAGATGCTTTACATTGACCTTCCGCTTTTCATGGCTTCGACATTTTCTATTTCGAGTTTTTATCTGGTCTCGCAGAAGGAGCTCTTTCCCAGAAAATGGCCGCGCGCGCTGCTCTACATTCCTTTTCTGATGGCGCTGGGGATTGGGCTCACTGTGACCAACGCGCGGGCGGTACTGGAAGCACTGGTTGGAAAAGAGACTGCATTCGCCCGCACTCCCAAGTACAACGTGGAATCGAGGAAGGACAAAGTGCAGTCCGGCACTTACCGGCGGCGCCTGGGATGGGTGCCCTGGGTGGAATTGTTGATTGGGACTTACTTTGCGATGACTGTTTATTATGCGGTTGAGAATGAGAATTACATCACGGTGCCATTCTTGATTTTATTCGTCGTGGGCTACTGGTATACGGGGCTCATGTCACTGCTGCAAGGACGCTTTGCAGGACTCTCTCTCGCGGGCGAGAGAGAGACGAAGCCGTTTCCCGTTGGCGTTTAATGGGAAGATTCGCCGGTTTCGCCGGATGCACCTGGGTTTTGATATGCTAGGACATCGTGCGGATGATGTGGTGGTTTTTGATTCTGGCCTTCGGCATCGCGGCGATTATTTGGGCTAGCCTATCTCTTTACTTGCGGGTACACCGGCATATGCAGTCTCCGGAGGAAGCTTCGGCGGCAACCAGGGGAGATGCTGAAATCGGGCGCAAAGCCTCCATTAAAGAGTAAATACGGTTTGGTTTAGGGAGAAGACATGGCAAAAGCGACGGCACAAACTCTGGAGAGTAGCAATCGGGCGCTCGATTTCGCGCAACAGGGCGCTATTATCATCGGAGCGAGTCTGTTCGTTGCTGTTTGCGCCCGGGTCAGTGTCCCACTGCCCTTTACTCCGGTTCCTTTGACCCTGCAAAATTTTGGCGTGCTGCTGGTTGGGCTGACACTGGGTAGCCGCCGCGGGTTTGCAGCTCTTCTGCTTTATCTCGCTGAAGGCGCGGCAGGAATGCCGGTATTTAGTATCGCGGGCCTCGGAGGCATCGCTCAATTGTTAGGCCCCACGGGAGGATATTTATTTGCGTATCCAATTGTAGCGGGAATTGCAGGGCTGATCATGGAGCGTGGAGCAAGAACTTTCGCGCGTGCAGCATTTGCCAGCATTGTGGGAGAGATTTTACTGTTCGCCGGGGGCATCGCGTGGTTGACGGTGTATACGCATTCTTTCGCGCTGGCAATTCGTTACGGCTTGTACTGGTTCATTTTCGCCGAGGTAATTAAAGTGATGGCAGCCGCGGCAATCGCAAGCGGATCGCAACGTTTCTTCAAGCAGCACTGATTTTCTCCACCCATACTAGAGTTTGCATACTTGCCTCGCGGGGGAAGTTAAAGGATTTCCAATGTCCAGCAGTATCGCCGCTGAAATTCGGGAGATTACCATCGCGCACAGTCCTGATTCCGATGACGCGTTCATGTTCTACGGGTTGGCGACCAGCAAAGTCCGCGTGCCCGGACTCCGATTCACTCACACACTCTGCGACATTGAGACCTTGAATCAGAATGCCAGAGAGGGCGGGGGTGTGTATGACGTGACCGCCATTTCGTTCCACGCCTACCCCTATATTCAGGATAACTATGCGTTGCTTCCGAGCGGCGGCAGCGTGGGGGATGGCTATGG
>CAAGKR010010742.1_pt1 | contig 16527 bp, 10 predicted proteins | sample 2556971 | NCBI WGS metagenome assembly CAAGKR01 (sample SAMEA5207829, study PRJEB30636) | soil metagenome | biome: forest; feature: boreal; material: soil | place: USA | collected 2011-09 | depth 1 m | reverse complement strand
GTGACCGGCGGGGCCGGCTTTATCGGTTCGCATACTGTAGATGCGCTCGTGAAGGCAGATGCGGGCGAAGTCTCGGTGCTGGACAACTTTTCGGCGGGCAAACGGCATCAGGTGAACGCTAAGGCCACGCTCTATGAAGCGGACTTGAGAGACGCCGCCGTAGTGAATGCCGCGATCGAAAAAGCCAAGCCGGAAGTCATCTATCATTTGGCCGCGCAGATGGACGTTCGGCGCTCGGTCGCCGATCCTGCGTTCGACGCGCAAGTAAACCTGGTCGGCTTTCTGAATCTGATGGAAGCGGCACGGCGTCATGGATTGAAGCGCGTGATCTTTTCGTCGACCGGTGGCGCAATCTACGGCGAGCAGGACGACTTTCCGTGTGACGAAGATCATCCCCGGCGCCCGGTAAGCCCCTACGGCATCGCCAAGCTGTCCACCGAGGCCTACCTTTTTTTCTACACAGCCGAGTACGGAATCGACTACCTGGCACTGCGCTACGGCAATGTGTACGGGCCGCGTCAGGACCCGCACGGCGAGGCCGGGGTGGTTGCGATTTTTTCGGGCCGTATCCTGGACGGCAAGCCAGTGACGATTTACGGCGACGGCAAGCAGACGCGCGATTATGTTTTCGTAGGTGACGTAGTTCGTGCGAATACCGCCGCGCTTACTTCGAAGGCGTCTGGGATGGCGCTCAACATCGGCACCGGAATCGAGACCGACGTAAACGACTTATACTCGACGATCTCGAGTATCGCGGATTTTCCGACCACGGCGGAGCATGCACCAGCGCGCCCCGGCGAACAGAAGCGCTCCGTGATCTCGCCAGCACGTGCCGGAAAGACACTCGGCTGGCGGCCGGAAAAGAAGCTTGCCGACGGTCTCGCCGATACGTTCAGGTATTTCAAAGAGCAACGCGCGCGTTCGGCTTGAGATGACAGACACTGCCTCGATTCGCAATTTTTCAATCATCGCGCATATCGATCACGGCAAGTCCACGCTCGCCGATCGGCTGCTCGAGCGCACCGGCGCGCTCACCAAGCGCGAATCGAAGGAGCAGTTCCTGGACTCGATGGACCTGGAGCGCGAGCGTGGAATAACGATAAAGGCGCGTTCGGTGCGTCTGAACTACCTGGCCAAAGACGGCAAGAACTACGTGCTCAATTTGATCGACACGCCGGGCCACGTCGATTTTGCGTACGAGGTCTCGCGCAGCCTGTCGGCGTGCGAAGGCGCGCTGCTGGTAGTCGATGCGAGCCAGGGGGTCGAGGCGCAAACGCTCGCCAACGTATACCTGGCGCTCGATCACGGGCTCGAGATAATTCCGGTAATCAACAAGATCGATCTGCCAAGCGCCGACGTCGAGCACACCCGACATCAGATTGAAGAAGTGATTGGTCTCGACGCGTCGGATGCAATACTGACCAGCGCGAAAGAGGGCGTTGGAATCGACGAAGTGCTCGAGGCAATTGTCGCGCGGATCCCCTCGCCCAAAAGTACGGGCGAGGAAGCGGTACGCGCGCTTATTTTCGACAGTTGGTACGATTCCTACGAAGGCGTGATTGGCCTGGTGCGAGTGTTCGGCGGAGTGATGCGGCGTGGGATGAAGGTCCGGCTGATGGGTACCGGCAAATTGGGCGAAGTGATGCGGCTTGGACATTTCACGCCGCATGAGAAGGCCGTGGACGTGCTCGGGCCGGGCGAGGTCGGCTTCGTTGTGGCGAATATCAAGACCGTCGCGGACATGGGGGTCGGCGATACGATTACTGACGCCGAGCGTCCAGCGGCGCAGCCGCTGCCGGGCTTCAAGGAACTGAAGCCGATGGTCTTCGCCGGGCTCTATCCGACCGAGGCCAACCAGTATGGCGCGCTGCGCGACGCGATCGAAAAGCTGCGGCTGAACGACGCCAGCCTAGTATGCGAGCCGGAAAGCTCGCAGGCGCTGGGGTTCGGCTTCCGCGCAGGATTCCTCGGTCTGCTGCATATGGAAATTGCGCAGGAGCGGCTCGAGCGCGAGTTCGGAATCAACCTGATCGTCACGGCACCGACGGTCGCATACCAGGTGCGCACGTTTTCAGGAACGGTGCTGACGGTCGATAATCCCGCGATGCTGCCCGACGAGAACGCGATCGAGGTGATCGAGGAACCGTTCATTCTGGCTTCCATCCACATGCCAGAGGAATTTCTTGGCGCCGTCATGAAACTGTGCGAGGATCGCCGCGGGACGCAGCGCGATCTGCGTTTTCTCGGCGACAAGCGCGTGATCCTGCACTACGAGTTGCCGCTGGCCGAGATCGTGTTCGACTTTTACGACCGATTGAAATCGGTCAGCCGCGGCTACGCTTCGCTCGACTATGAGTTTCTGGACTTCCGTACCGGGCCTCTGGTTAAATTGGACATTCGGATTAATGGCGAGGTAGTCGACGCGCTCTCGATAATCCTGCATCGCGACAAGGCCTACGAACGTGGCCGTGCTTTGTGCGAGAAGATGCGTGAACTGATTCCACGCCAGATGTTCGAAGTGGCGATCCAGGCCTCGATCGGAGCCAAAATCATCGCGCGCGAGTCGGTCAAGGCGCTGCGCAAGAACGTCACCGCGAAGTGCTATGGCGGCGACATAACGCGAAAGCGTAAACTCCTCGAGAAGCAGAAGGAAGGCAAGAAGCGGATGAAACAGGTGGGACGGGTCGAGATTCCGCAGGAGGCTTTTCTCGCCCTGCTCAAGGTCGGGGAGTAGTGCGGTCCGTGGCTGAACCAGCGCGAAACATTTCCAAATCGCCGTCACCGGCCGTCCGGACGGAACCAGCGGCAGCGGACCAGCAGAAGTCAGTCGCCCGTGAGTACGGCGAGGCGATGTTCATCGCGCTGATTCTGGCTGTCTTCATCCGCACATTTTTCATCCAGGCTTACAAGATCCCGTCGGGGTCGATGGAACCGACGCTGCTTATCGGCGATCATATCCTGGTCAACAAGATCCTCTTCGGTCTGCGGATGCCCGACTCGATATTCGGGCTCGAGATTCCGGGGCTTCCCTACGGCAAATATCTCTTTCACGTCGAACCAGTGCATCGTGGCGACGTCGTGGTTTTCGTTTTTCCGCCCGATCGGACCAAGGATTTTATCAAGCGGGTGATTGGTGTCCCGGGTGATGCGATCCAGGTGAAGGACGGCGTGCTGTGGCTCAATGGCAGCGTGATGCCCGATCCGCACGCACACTTCGAAGTGGCGGCGTCGGAACGGTCGCCGGTCTCGCCGCGCGACAACTTCGGTCCAATTACCGTGCCGGCCGGCAAACTGTTCATGATGGGAGACAATCGCGATCGCAGCTACGACAGCCGGTTTTGGGGATTCGTCGATCAGAACGATGTCGAAGGGCGCGCGATGGTAATCTATTGGTCATGGGACGGCGACGGCAGCAGCATCTTGCCGATTCGATGGGGCCGGTTCGGCAGGGTCGTCCACTAGAGGGGAGTGTGCGTGGCGGACGAGGCGGTCAACAGACTTGGAACGATGCTCGAGGAGCTTGGCGCGCGCTTCGACCTGGTGATCGAGGCGGTCTCCGGCTTCGGCGGTCGGCTCGACGCGCTGCGCGATGAGATTTTCGGGCAGTTTGCGGAGGTCGGCGGTCAGATCCGGTTCCTTTCCGAACAGATTGCCGAGAACCGGCGCGGGATCGTCGCTACAAGTTCCGACCTGGGCGCCGAGATGATCAGATTGGGCGAAACGCTCGGCAAAGCCCGCGTCGAGCTGCGCGACGAGTTGGGCGCGGCGCAAGCAGTACTGCGAAGCGAATTTGCCGCGCGGAACACTGAGTATCGCGCAGAGACCACTAGCGCTATCACCAGCACCGGCGAACGTATCGGCAATCAGACGGTTGGCGCGCGCGAAGCGCTCGGACGCGATATCGCGGAAACGACAAAGATCCTCAAGCGGGAAATCGCGGCCTCGGCCGAGCTCGCGGCGCGCAAGCTCGGTGCTGAACTCAAACAGACCAACAAATCGCTCGCGAGCCTGGCGCGCAAGTTCGAACGCTTTGACGATCGAATTACGGTGCAGACTCGCGATCAGGATCAACGGCTTAGAAAAATCGAACGCAAAGGTTGAAACGACGCTGCGGCTTGACCTGCGCGGACCGCGAACGTAAAAATTAAGAGCCTTTAACTCGTCACTGAGATGGCGAGAAGGGATGACGATGAAAGCGCGCAATTTACTCCCCGGCTGTAACTGCAGCCGGGTATTTTTTTGGCCGGCGCAATGAACGCATCGAGCGATATCATACTTGACGCGGCGCAGGTCGGGCGTTCAATCAAGCGCGTCGCAATGGAGATCTCCGAGCGTAACGGCGGCGCCAAAAATGTCGTTTTGGTCGGCATCGCCCGGCGCGGTGCGATTCTGGCCGAAAGAATTGCACAAGAACTGCGCGTCAATGGCAAACGCGAAGTGCCGGTCGGCACGCTCGATATTTCTTCTTATCGCGACGACGGCAAAGGCGCACCGGGCGACCCACGCCTGATCGGACGCGACATTCCTTTCACGCTCGACGGCAAGCGCGTGGTGCTGGTGGATGACGTGCTCTACACCGGCCGCACGGTTCGGGCCGCGCTGGATGCGATTTCGGACTTGGGTCGCGCGGAGTCGGTTCAATTGGCGGTGCTGGTGGATCGCGGCGAGCGCGAGCTGCCGATTCGCGCCGACTACGTCGGAAAGAATATCCAGGCGCCAGCTGGACAGCGGGTCTACGTTCGGCTGTTGGAACTCGACGGAAATGACGGCGTGGTAATCGGGGAGCGCAAGTAAGCGCGCGCGCAGAGAAGCAGATGCCACGGCTCAAAAAAATCGACGTTGTTTCAATCGAAGACCTCGAGACCTCCGAGATCGAACGCGTTTTCGCGCTGGCCGATGAGTTCGCCGCCAGGCTCGCGGCGGGCGAAGAGATTACGACCGCGAGTGGATTAATCATGGCGACGCTTTTCTACGAGCCATCCACCCGCACCCGGCTTAGCTTCGAGTCCGCGATGCATCGGCTCGGCGGCGCCGTGATCAGCTCCGCGGACATGCATGCGAGCTCCGCGGCCAAGGGCGAGAGTCTGGCCGACACGGTGCGAGTCGTCGGCGGATACGCCGACCTCATAGTGCTGCGCCATCCGCACGATGGCAGTGCGCGGGTCGCGGCGGACTACGCGCCGTGTCCGGTGTTGAACGCGGGTGACGGCAGCCGGGAGCATCCCACCCAGACGCTGTGCGATTTGTACATCCTGCGCAAGAAGAAGGGGCAGTTGAAGGGTCTGACTGTCGCGCTATGCGGCGATTTGAAATTCGGCCGCACCGTACATTCGTTGATCTATGCGCTGGCAAGATTCGGCGCGAATATAGTCGCGGTGCCGACCGCCGGTATGGACGTGCCGAGTTACGTGCTCGAGCGCCTCGCCGCAGAACGCAACTACAGTTTCTCGACTGTCACAATGGACGAGCTGAAATCGTTGGCGGGCGGACTCGACGCGCTCTACCTGACGCCCAGCGCGCCGCATCAGATGGCTCTATTCACCGGCGACGAAGATCTCAAGAAAATTCCGTCAGCAGAGCCGCCCGCCGCGCTCGACGCGTTCTACATCACACGGCTGCAGAAGGAGCGCTTCTCCGGCAAGGACGCGAATCCAGCCGAGTACGTTCGCTTCGACGCGCGCGCGCTCAAGACCAGCCGCACGCAGGAAGCGGTCGTGATGCATCCGTTGCCGCGCACCAACGAACTCGCGTATGAACTCGACGCGGATCCGCGCGCCGTGTACTTCGAGCAGGCCGCGGCCGGAGTACCGGTGCGGATGGCGCTGGTCGCATGGCTAATCGAAAAGACCCGCGAGAATCGCGTCCGTTCGCGCGCGTCCGGCGCCGAGGTTCAATTCAGATCTGAAATTCCGCCGCGATGCGCGAATCCGAACTGCATTTCGCGGTTCGAGGGTGCGTATTTGCGACCGCGCTTCAAGCTCGCGCGCAGCATGGATAAGTCGGCGCTCGCGCTGAAGTGCGACTTCTGCGAGCGCGAACTCAAAATCGAATACGTAGGTCATGCGCGGTCGCACCGCTACTATCGCTTTGACGAAAATCTGCAAGGCTACGTCCGCCGGTGGATCGAAGAAGGCTCGCTCGGGGTGTTCGAGAGCGTGAAGCAGGCCGAGGAGGCGGGCTACGAGCCGTATAAGCGCGGACCGCAACGCGAAATCATGGATGCCGATGAAATAGAGCGCGCGCTAGAATCGCTGGGCACCCAACTGATAGCTGACGTCGCGGACATGACCGGGGTGTCTATCGTCGGCGTGGTCAGCCGCGGCGCAACATTGGCTCTCCGCTTGCGCGATTTCATCGAGCACAAGATTAAGATTCGTCCGCCTTGCGCGGCGCTCGACGTTTACAATCCGATGCAGGCGGTCGTGCCGATAGACGGCGCGAATGAATTCACGATCGAGGGACGCAACATCATACTGGTCGATGACGTCATCAACAGCGGGTGGACCGTGCAACGCGCGATGGCAACGATCTGGCAGGGCGGACGCCCGGCAGCGGTAAGGCTGGCGGTATTGATCGACCGGGGACATCGCGCGGTGCCGATTCGTCCGAACTACGTCGGCAAGAATATCCCGACCTCGCATACCGAGCGGGTGCAGGTACGTCTGGCGGGGCCGGGTGCGGACGAAAAGGTCAGATCGCACGATCGTGTGATGATCTACTCGATCGTCGAGCCGATGAAACAGTCCGAGGTTGCGAATTGACGGCGATGCTGATCAGGGGAGGGCGCGTGATCGATCCGGCCACCGCCCGCGACGGCATCTTCGACGTACTCATTCGTGACGGCGAAATTGAGGCTATTGAACTTAGCTTGGCAGTGGGGGAAGGCATCACGGTTGTCGATGCAAGCGGACTTTGGGTGGTGCCGGGTCTTATCGATCCGCATGTACATCTCCGCGATCCGGGTTTCCCGGAAAAGGAAACGATCGCGAGCGGTTTGCGAGCGGCGGCAGCCGGTGGGTTCACCGTGGTTGCGGCGATGGCAAATACTTCACCGGTCAACGACACGCCAGAAATCACGCGTTATATGCTGGAACGCGCGAAGGCGGCGCATTCGTCGCGCCTGGTTCCGGTGTCGGCGGTTACCTGCGGTCTGAACGGAAACAAGCTGGTGGATTTCGCTGCGATGATCGAGGCAGGAGCGCGTTTGTTTTCAGATGACGGTATTCCGATCGATAGCCCAGTGATTCTTTCGCAAGCACTCGACGAAGCCGGACGTCTTGGCTACGCGGTCTCTTTGCACGAGGAAGATCGCGATTTGTCGCGCAATGCGGCACTCAATGCGGGCGAGGTTTCAAAACGACTCGGCGTAAGCGGCGTACCGGTATCGGCGGAATCGGCACGGGTGCGCCGCGATCTCGCGATCGCAATCGGTTCTGGCAGCTCGGTTCACGTCGCTCATGCTTCGACCGCGGACTCTTTCGATCTTATCCGAGCCGCTCGCCGTCACGGCGCCAACGTTACCTGCGAAGTAACGCCGCATCATTTTGCCTTGTCCGATCAAGCAGCGCTCAATTGGGGAACGAACGCCAAGATGAATCCTCCTTTGCGCAGCCGCGAAGATCTGGCAGCGGTGCGCGATGCGATCCGAGACGGTACCGCCGATATGATCGCGACCGACCACGCGCCGCACGATCCCAAGTCGAAGCAAATGGACCAGCTTGCCGGGTTCTTCGGACCAGGTCATCGGGCGCCGCGTCTTGAACCGGATCTTGCTGAAGCATTTGCACACGCTGCCAATGGAGTCGTGGGACTGGAGACTTCACTCGGACTTGCTCTCGATCTGGTGCATAGCTCATTGATCTATGCGTCGCGTTTGGTTGACATTATGTCGCGAAACCCGGCCAAGCTGCTGCGGCTTGCTTCCGGCACGTTGGCTCAGGGAGCGGTCGCGGACATCACTGTGATCGATCCAAATCTGAGCTGGACCGTTGAGCCTGAAAAGTTCAAATCGAAGAGCCGCAATACTCCTTTTGCGGGCATGCGGCTTAAGGGCAAAGCCGTGCTGACAATCGTCGGCGGTGAAATTGTTTACGACGGCAGGAAAGATTAGGTCGGCGATGAGCGGGCGGGGCGAAGCAATACTGGCACTGGCGGACGGCCGAATATTCCGCGGCCGTGGCTTCGGTGCGATTGGTCAGACGGCGGGCGAGGTCGTTTTCAACACTGCCATGACCGGTTACCAGGAAGTGCTCACCGACCCATCGTATAAGGGCCAACTGGTGTGCATGACGTATCCGGAAATCGGTAACGTCGGTATCAACGCGGAAGACGCGGAGTCACGGCGTGTGTTCGTCGAAGGGTTCATTGTCAGAAATTACTGGGAGCAGCCGTCGAACTGGCGCTCGGAAATGCCGCTCGGCAAATATCTCCAAGATGCTGGCGTGGTTGGAATCGACGGAATCGACACGCGTGCGCTGGTCCGCCATCTGCGAACGCAGGGCGCGCAAGAAGCGGTGATTTCGAGCACGGACCTTGATCCCGAATCGCTCGTGAAGAAAGCCAAGGCGTCGCCAGGACTGATCGGCCGCGACCTGGTCAAAGAAGTCACCAGCGCCGAGGCTTACGAATGGAACTTGGGCGACTGGGAACTGGGCCGTGGATACGTTCAGCAGAACGCCGAAGCGAGACGCGACGCACCGACGGTGGTTGCGCTGGACTATGGAATCAAATTGAACATATTGCGGCGGTTGGTCGCGACCGGTTTTCGCGTGACGGTGTTGCCGGCGATGTCAACCTCCGAACAGATTCTCGCGCACAATCCTGATGGGGTGTTTCTCTCCAATGGTCCGGGCGATCCTGATGCGGTTCCCTACGCCTACAAAGCGGTGGCCGGCTTGCTTGGAAAGAAACCGATTTTCGGCGTTTGCCTGGGCCATCAACTGCTCGGCCTCGCGCTCGGCGGAAAGACCTACAAGCTTGGCTTTGGGCATCACGGCGCGAATCACCCGGTGATGGACCTGCGCACGCGACGAGTCGAAATCACCTCGCAAAATCACGGCTTCGCAATCGATTCAGAATCTCTGAAAGGCCGCGCCGAGCTGTCCCATCTGAATCTTAACGATAAGACGGTCGAGGGCCTGCGCGGAATCGGAGTTCCGTTTTTTTCTGTGCAATACCATCCAGAAGCATCGCCTGGTCCGCACGATTCGAGCTATCTTTTCCGCCGCTTCAAAAAACTGGTCGAGGCGTTCCCGCGCTACGGCAACGACGCACTCGATCGAATCGCGGCAGAAGAGGCACAGGCGCGATGATCCTCACAGCGCAATATTTTTCTTTCATCTCGATGCAGGAAGTCCGAATTGCCGCTTCGTAAAGACCTCAAGTCGGTACTGGTGATTGGCTCGGGCCCAATCGTTATCGGCCAGGCCTGCGAGTTCGACTACTCGGGCACACAGGCGGCCAAGGCTCTGCGCGAAGAGGGGCTTCGGCTAATTCTCGTCAACTCGAACCCAGCCACGATCATGACCGATCCCGATTTGGCCGATCGAACTTATATCGAGCCGATGACAGGGCCGGTGCTCACAAAAATAATCGAACGCGAGCGTCCAGACGCGCTGTTGCCGACGGTCGGCGGTCAGACCGCACTCAACCTCGCGATCGAACTGGCGGAGTCGGGAGTCCTGGAGAGATTCAACTGCGAACTGATAGGCGCGAAGCTGCACGCAATCAAGAAAGCCGAGGACCGCGATCTGTTCAAGCAGGCGATGATCAAAATCGGGCTCGAGGTCCCACGTTCAGCGATCGCGCATTCGGCCGCCGATGCTGAGCGCGTGCTCCGCGACATAGGGCTGCCATTGATCATCCGGCCCTCGCGCACACTTGCCGGCACCGGTGGCTCGATTGCGCGCGAAATCGACGAGTACCGGGTGAAGGTCGCCTACGGTCTCGAACAATCGCCGAGCCACGAAGTTCTAATCGAGCAATCGGTTGAAGGTTGGAAGGAATTCGAGCTCGAAGTGATGCGCGACAGCGCCGACAACGTAGTCGTCATTTGCTCGATTGAAAATCTGGATCCGATGGGCGTGCATACCGGCGACTCGATCACGGTGGCGCCGGCGCAAACGCTAACCGACAAGGAATACCAGATCATGCGCGACGCCGCGCTCGGGATCATCCGCGAGATCGGCGTCGACACCGGAGGCTCGAACATCCAGTTCGCGGTCGAACCAAACACCGGCCGCATGGTCGTGATCGAGATGAATCCGCGCGTGTCGCGAAGCTCGGCGCTGGCATCGAAGGCGACCGGGTTTCCGATCGCGAAGATCGCGGCGCGGCTCGCGGTCGGTTACCGGCTCGACGAGATTCCAAACGACATCACGCGCATGACGCCCGCCTGCTTCGAGCCGACGATCGATTACGTGGTGACCAAGATTCCGCGGTTTACATTCGAGAAATTTCGCGGCGCGATCGACGAACTGGGACCGCAGATGAAGTCGGTCGGCGAGGCGATGGCAATCGGGCGCACGTTCAAGGAATCGTTGCAAAAGGCGTTGCGCTCGCTGGAAATCGGTTCTTATGGCTTTGAAGCCGGTCTCTCGGAGCGAACGCTCGCGGAGCGGGGCGTGGAAATTCGCACCCAGGTCAAGACTGCGAGCAGTCATCGGCTTTATCATCTGGCGGACGCGCTGCGGCTGGGGATTACGCCCGCGGAAATTTACGATCTCAGCAAAATAGATCGCTGGTTCATCGATGCTATCGCAGACTTGGTGTCGGTCGAAAAACGCGTTGCCGCTGAACCGTACTCGGAATCATTTTTCCGCGAGTTCAAACCGATGGGATTTTCCGATCGGCGAATCGCAGAACTGCGAACAACGGACGAGAGCGCCGTCGCGGGAGCGCGGCGTCAGGCGGGCGTTTTGCCCGTGTACAAAGCGGTTGATACGTGCGGCGCTGAATTCGAGGCGTTCACGCCATATCTCTATTCGACCTACGAAGGTGAGGACGAAGCGCCGCCGACCAATCGCAAGAAGGTGATGATTTTAGGTGGTGGTCCAAACCGCATCGGGCAAGGTATCGAGTTTGACTACTGTTGCGTTCACGCAAGCCTGGCGCTGAAGCAGGACGGCTTCGAGACCATCATGGTCAACTGTAACCCCGAGACAGTTTCCACTGATTATGATATTTCCGACCGCTTGTATTTCGAACCGCTGACCTTCGAGGACGTGATCGCGATCGCGGAGCGGGAGAAGCCGATTGGGGTAATCGTGCAGTTCGGCGGTCAGACGCCTCTGAAGCTTGCGGTACCACTGGAGCGAGCGGGCGTGCCGATACTGGGGACGACTCCCGACGCGATCGACCGCGCCGAGGATCGCGAGCGCTTCAACGCGATGGTGACGAAACTCGGCCTCAAGCAACCCGATGGCGTGCTGGCGCGAGGTCTCGATGAGGCGATCGCAGGCGCCATGAAAATTGGCTACCCGGTATTGATACGGCCGTCGTACGTTCTGGGCGGACGCGCGATGGAGGTAATTCCGAACGAGGAGGAATTGCACCGATACGTCGCGCAGGCTCTACGAGCCTCAGAGCGCCACCCGCTGTTGGTAGACAGGTACTTGCAGGGCGCGACCGAAGTTGACGTCGATGCCATCTCTGATGGCGAAACTGTGGTTATCGGCGGAATCATGGAGCACGTCGAGCACGCGGGAATCCACTCGGGCGACAGTGCGTGCGCGCTGCCGCCGCCGACGCTCAGCGCGGCACTCCAGCGTGAGTTGACTCTCCAGACCAAGATGCTCGCGCGCGAACTCGGCGTGGTGGGGCTGATGAACGTCCAGTACGCGATCTACCGTGGCGAGGTGTTTATTCTGGAAGTTAATCCGCGCGCGTCGCGCACGATTCCATTCGTCAGCAAAGCGATCGGTGTGCCGCTGGCAAAATACGCTGCGCAAGTGATGGCGGGAAAGAAACTCCGCGAGCTGGGCTTCACCACCGAACGAGTGCCGTCGCACGTGGCGGTGAAGGAGTCGGTGTTTCCGTTCGGACGTTTTCCCGGGGTCGATACGATCCTCGGTCCTGAAATGAAATCGACCGGCGAAGTAATGGGCATCGACAAGACGTTCGCGATGGCGTTTGCGAAGGCCGAGCTCGCCGCTTCCTCGAATCTGCCCGACGATGGCCTGGTCTTTATCAGTGTTCGTGACGAGGACAAGCAATACCTGAAGCCGATCGCGCGCGGACTTACAGAGATGGGCTTTTATCTGATCGCGACCAGAGGCACTGCGCGGCATATTGCCGGGCTTGGCCTCAACTGCGAGATCGTCAACAAAGTCCTGGAGGGCAGTCCGCATATCGTCGACCTGATGAAGCAGGGGCGGGTCGCGATGGTGATCAACACGCCCGACGCGAGCGGTACTAAAGATTCCTTTTCGATCCGGCGTACCGCGCTGGAGCTTCGGTTGCCGTACTTCACGACGATGGCGGGAGCGAAGGCCGCCGTCGAGGGAATTGAAGCGCTCAGGAACCAGCCGCTCGAGGTCCGCGCTCTGCAGGATTACCATCCCGCGTAGCTTGCGAAACGTCGCACGATGAACATGGAAGGGCGCTCGACCGATTCGACGCCGCTTGAGCTCACAAGCCCGGTCTCGAACATGGCTGGAATCGGGCCGAAGCGCGCGAGCGCCCTGGAAGCGCGCGGAATCGTCACGGTCGGCGACCTGATTCTTCATTTGCCGGCGCGCTACCAGGACTGGCGCGAGCGGACTTCGCTCGGCGAGCTTCGCCCTGGCATCACCGCCGTGATCGAGGGCGACCTCGGCAAAATTACCGAGCGACCGATGCGCGGCTCGCGCTGGCGGCGGCTGGCTAGCGGAATCCTCGATGCTGGCGGCCGTCAGATTCGCGTGGTCTGGTTCAATCTGCCGGCATATATGCGCGGCTACCTTCCGGGAGGCGAGCGCGTCCTGGTGCGCGGGAGAATAGCGGCGGCCTCGGACGGCGGGTTCGAGATCATTCAGCCCGAGTTGCATCAGCTCGCGGATGGAGAGCCGGCGGCGATCCGTCCGGTCTATCGGCTACCAGCGATGGTCGGGCAGCGGCTGTTCTCCAATCTCGTGAATGAGGCGATCGCGCGTTTGAGTTCCTCGATTCGTGGTGCGATGCCCGAGGAGGTTCGCGGCGAGCTTCCCTCGGTGCGCGAGGCGCTCGTGTATATTCACCAGCCGCCAGCTGACGCCAACTTTGATGCGCTGCAGGCGGGCGAGTCACCGGGGCATCTCGCGCTTGCGTTCGACGAACTGTTCGCGTTTGAACTTGCTCTTTCGATCGAACGCGCCCGCAGTGCCCGACGTACCGGTGTCGCGCTCGACCGCGCCGCCACTTTAAGCTCGCGCATGATCCGAGAAATTCCGTTTCAACTGACCGGCTCCCAATCTCGCGCGCTCGACGAAATAGGCGCCGACCTCGCGCGGCCTTCACAGATGAACCGGATGCTGATGGGTGATGTCGGCAGCGGTAAAACGCTGGTGGCGTTCTGGGCGGCTCTCAGAGCCATCGAATGCGGCTATCAGGCGGCCATGATGGCGCCAACGGAACTGCTTGCCGAGCAGCACCATCGAAGCTTTGAGCGAATGTGCGGACGGCTCGGACTACGGAGCGCGCTTTTGACCGGCAAAGTGACCGGTGCGCCACGTACTCAAATTCTCCGCGGGCTCGCCAGTGGCGAAATCGCGATCGTGTTCGGCACCCACGCGCTCATCCAGGAGCGGGTACGAATCGGCAATCTCGCTTTGGGAATCATCGACGAGCAGCATCGTTTTGGCGTGTTCGATCGGGCGAAGCTGAAAGCACTTGGACCGCGCGCGAATGTGCTCATGATGACGGCAACGCCGATTCCGCGCAGCCTGGCGATGAGCCTGTTTGCGAACCTTGACGTTTCGTTCCTCGACGAACTGCCGCCGGGTCGCCTACCAATCGCGACCGAAGTTTTCACCGAGGATGAAATCGCTTGGGTTCATGCTGAGCTGCGCGAGGAAATTGACACGGGTGGACGCGCCTATTACATCGTCCCGTTTATCGTGGGCGAGGACGACGAAGCAAAATCCGTCTCGGCGACTTCCGCGCGATTGTCAAAAGGTACATTGCGGGGGGTTAGAATCGGCATGATGCACGGCAGGATGCTGGCGGGTCTGAAAGACCGCGTGATGCGCGAGTTTCGCGATGGCGCGCTCGACGTACTGGTTAGCACGACGGTGGTTGAAGTAGGGATCGATGTGCCTCAAGCGACGATGATCGTGATCGATTCGGCGGAGCGGTATGGTCTTGCGCAACTGCATCAACTGCGCGGCAGGGTAGGGCGGGGCGAGAAAGCTTCGCGATGCTGCCTGGTTGCGTCGCGCGACGCGGACGCGATCGCGCTCGAACGGCTGGCAGTGATGCGCCGATGCACGACCGGTGCGGCCGTGGCCGATGCCGACCTACGCCTGCGCGGGCCTGGCGATCTTCTTGGCAATCGTCAAACTGGCGCGCTGCCGCTGCGATTTATCCACCTGGTTCGAGACCATCGCACGATCAAGCGCGCGAGAGAGATGGCCGACGCCTGGCGGCTACGAGATCCTGGGCTTGCCTCGAAGGCGTCGGCAGGTGCGCGGGATGCGCTTAAGAAAATGCTGGCGCTCGGATTCAGCCTGGGTGACGTCGGTTAGCACGCGTTCCGCTTCGCACGTAGTTACTGATCGATGGAAGCTGCGTGCGAGGTGAAGTTTGCGCTGACGCTGCCAGTCGCGATCGTGCTGGCGTTCCAGATCGCGGGTGCGAGCGCATCGAAATAATTCGCGCCCTCGCCAATGACGATCAATACCGCGTTCGAGCGATAGTCGATTCGATGCGCGGTGACATCGCCGAGCAAGCGGTCGAGCAGGGTCGCGTACACCACGGCAAAATGGCTCGCGGTCTGATCGTCACTGAAAGCTATCATCCAGATCACGTTTACGCCGCGGCTCTGCTGTAGCACGATCATCCTGTCGGCAGCCCATCGCGACGCGAGATCGATGTCGTTAGACGTTGGACCAAGGTTGCGCGTGAGAATGACGTGCAACAGCAGCTCGCCATAAGTGTCGTCGTCCACTTTTTTCCAACCGTCCATGATCTTGTCGTAACCTGACACGGTGAGCGTGGAGGCCGGCGCGCTGTTATTGAAGTAAAGCGCAGGATGCATGATCTGATGGGTCGAGCGGGGCGGGTTGCCGTAAAGCGCGTCGACCTCGTTCCATCCGCCACGTTGATAAGCCTCCGCGACAAATTTTACGCCGTCGGAATACTGAAAGAGCAGCGGGGCGCTCACACCTTCGGGGGTGCCGGGAGCCTCGGCGGCGAGTGCGCGCGGCAAGTCGCTGAGATTGGCGACTAGAAGATTCGCGACGCCATCGTCCATGCGTCCAACCGCGTAGGCGAATCCCGCCAGGGTCGCATCGCCCTCCGCCACCGACTTCAGCGCGAGGGCGCGGTCGTCGTCGTCCTTGACCTTGTCAAGGTTGGTTTCAAGATCAAACTTCTGATCCTGGAGCGCGTGAGTAAGCTCGTGCGCCAACAGCATCTCGCCGACGACGTCGCGCTGAACGACGAACTCTGTGGCCGCATTCCAGAAGCCAAGGTTGGTTCCTCCTTCTACCAGCACCATCGCTTTGCCATGAGGATCGTAAAAACCCGCGACCTGGTTCTTCAGTAACTTCAGCGACTCGGCCTTGAGATCGATCCCCGATGGATAGAGGCCCACCAGCGCCCCTGCGATTCCCGACACCTGCAACTGACTGTCCGTGTAGTCGCGCATCAGGTCGGCTTCCATCATCGCTTCGGCTTCATTGGTGGTCTTGATGGTTAATGGCACTGGACTTTTGAAATGAAGCTGACGAATTTCCTGGATGCCGGCTTCGATTCGGGCGGCGTGCTTTTCATCTATGTGTCCGCCGCTGACCAGGCTGTACGCGCATCCAGCCGCCAGTAACAAAACGCATCCAAATAGCCAGCAGAGCCGTCGCGCGGTGCTCAGACTACTGCGCTTAAAATTCATTCGACTACGATGACGATGGGAAGTCCGAAGCGCTCGGCGTCCGCGGCGCGCACCTGAGCTTCGTCGCGCGTCGCAAAGGCCCCCATCCTAACCCGGTAGTATTGATGTTGATTCGCGTCCAGCCGCACGATGCGCACGTCTTGGTAGTAGGGATTCATGCGGCCGCGGAGCCGCTCGGCATTGCTTCGTTCCGAGAACGATCCAAGTTGCACGACGTAGCGCTCCGGCGCCCCGACCGGACGGGAGCCGGCGGGTGCGCTTACCAAATCGATTCGAACCGGCGCGGTGCCGTTGTCGAGCATTCCGATAACTCGCGCAGCCTTGTGCGAGAGATCTATCTTGCGGCCCTTTTTGAACGGTCCGCGATCATTCACGACGACTTCCACCGAGCGGCCGTTGTTGAGATTCGTCACGATCACGCGGCTGCCGACCGGAAACACGGTCGACGCTGCAGTAAGTTCCTC
>CAAGKR010206895.1_pt1 | contig 16528 bp, 14 predicted proteins | sample 2556971 | NCBI WGS metagenome assembly CAAGKR01 (sample SAMEA5207829, study PRJEB30636) | soil metagenome | biome: forest; feature: boreal; material: soil | place: USA | collected 2011-09 | depth 1 m | reverse complement strand
TCGCGTTGTGCCCGCCTCTGACCAGCCAGCGCATCGTGCCGGCGAAGTTCGACCTCCGGGGACCGGAGATCACCCAAGGCACGACGTCATCGCGCTCCCGCAGCGAAGCCAGCAGCGATCGGGCATAGGCGCCCGAGCCGCCCTGGTTGCGGTTCGCGAAGGTCATGTCGAAGGCAACAGAGATGGGCGCCATGAGCGTTCGCAGCTTAAGCCAGGGGTCTTACTCGGGTCGATCGGGCCCTCGCGAGGGTGGCACTCGCTCCGGCCGCCCACCAGAACAGAAAGGTGACGGAGAGATCGCCCCAGAGGTCGCTCGTGACAGTGATCGGCAGCAGGGCGAGGCCGCCGACCAGCGCCGTCAGCGGCAGCGCCAGGGCGAGGGAATCCCGGGGGCCGGACCGGTACGCCCGGTAGCCGTTCCAGAGCGCCAGGAGGTACAAGGCGGCGTACAGCAGGCCGCCGAGGATGCCGAGGTCCCCGAACATGGCCAGGACGGCGCTCTCGCCGGTCCCCACCAGCTGGCCGTAACGGGCCGTCGAGGCGCCCGTGCCGAGGCCGAGCGGGTGCTTGAGGTCGAACTTGAGATCGGCGATCAGAAAGCCGTAGTGCTCGGTGGCGGAGCTGTCGTTGCCCGAGATTGCCCAGGTCCAGTGCGTCCGCTTGACCTCGTGCAGGTTCCTGTCCACTGCCGGCCCGAGCGAGGCGTACGGAAACAGCATGAGAACCGAGGCCACGATCAGGGCGGGGACCAGCGCGGCGATCCAGCCGCGTCGAAGCAGCAGGGCGAGGAGGGCGGCTTCGCCTATGAGCGAGAAGAGCGCCAGGCGCGTGACCGCGAGCAGGATGCCGGCTACTACGAGCGTGAGAGCGGCGATCGCCAGAACTTTGACCCTGCCTGCCCGAAGTCGATCGACCAGTACTACGCCCAGCGGAAACACCAGCAGCCCGGTGTACGCGACGCCGAGCGGGCTGATGTACGTCGACACCACGCGCCTGAGCAGCGTCCCGTCGGGCAGGGTGACGAAGAAGTTCGGCGGCAGGCCTCCCGGGCCGCTGTAGTTGAAACCGAGGAACTGCGTGTAGAGGTTGACACCCCAGTCGAGCCACGTGCGTGTGGGCACGAAGAAGAGCTCGAGCACGCCGAACAGGGCCACCGCCGCGCCCGCCCCGACGCAGAGCCACAACACCGTTCGCAGCTCCGATTCGTCCGCCGGGTCGAGCCTGCGGCCCAGGAAATAGAGGAGTGGGATCAGCGCGGCGATGCGAAATCCCACCAGGCGCTGGGAGAAGTTCGTCCCGGAATGCAGCAGGGATTCCGGCAGCAGGAAATAAATGATGGTGACGACCGCGAAGGCGACGGCGACCCAGTCGGTGACGAGGAGCTTTCCGGCGTGGCCGTTTTGCCGCTGCCGCCAGATCCGCATCAGCGCGATACCCGTGAGCACCACGAGTAGAATCTCTTTCCAGCCCTGGAAGGTGCGAACGAGGATGTAGGGAGTGCCCAGGCGCAGCAGGACCATGAGCACGAAGCTGTGAAAGGCCATGCCGGCGACCAGGAGCCCCAGCCCGATGAACGGATGGCGCCAGCTCCACCACAGACCTGATACCAATAACGCGAGTAGGAGGACCGACAGCCCGGTCCCGACGATCGCCACTAGCAGTGAGCCGCTCTCTGGAGCGAAGCATTCAAATGCACGGGTAGAAACGTACTAGGTACCCTGGGTCGGTGGTCGGAGGCAGCCAGGTCCATGCTTCGGGGATGATCGGGGGTGCGCGGTCACTCGAATCCTCGAGCTTCGCCATCGCCTCGAACGGGTTTGCGGACGGTCCCGCCCAGGCCTTACGCGACTATCTCATCGCCCACGGTGCCGGCCGGGTCACGACGATCGTCCATCCCTTGATGGCTGAGGACGGCACGCACCATGAGATCCGCGAGTGGCGACACGGTAAGCGCACTTCGGTGCACCGTCTGTGGGCGCCTTCACGTCCCCCGCTGACATACCCGCTTGACGTTCTGATCCCGCCGATACCGCCTTCGGCCGACATCTGGTTCGGATTCAACTGTCTCGCCGCCGTGGTCGGGATCGCTGCACGCCGCTTTGGCCGGGCGGGCAAGGCGGTGTACTGGGCCGTCGACTACGTCGAGGACCGATTTGGCGCCTCGCCGATGACGAGGGCATACGAAGCCCTGGATGGGCTCTGCTGCCGCCGCGCCGATGCTCGCTTCGAGCTGTCGGAGCCGGCGCGCACGATGCGGCAGGCGCGTCACGCCGGCGGCCGGCGTCCCCTTGCCCCATCGAGGGTCGTGCCGATGGGCGCGTGGGTCGACCGCGTCCCAACGACGCAGCCCGACGGGTTCAAATCCCGACGAATCGTCTACATGGGTCACCTCGTCCCAAGGCAAGGGGTGCGCATGCTCATCTCGGCGCTTTCAGTGCTGTCACGGCGCGGCGTGGAGTTCCAGGCCGACATCGTGGGACGCGGGCCGCAGCAACCTGACCTTCAGGAGGCCGTGCGCAGCGCCGGTCTGGACGGCGTCGTGACTTTCAGGGGTTTTGTTGAAGACCACGCCGAGCTGGAGGGTCTGCTCGCGGCGGGATCCATCGGTGTCGCTCCGTATGACCCGAACGTCGAGTCCTTCACTCGTTTCGCGGATCCGGGAAAGTTGAAGGCGTACCTTGCCGCGGGCCTTCCGATAGTGACCACCAACGTGGCACCAAATTCGACTGAGCTCGAGCAGAAGGGCAGCGCGAAGATCGTCGATTACACGCCCGAAGCCATGGCGGCCGGCATCGAGGAGGCGCTGGCATCGCCAAGCCTGTGGCAGGAGAGGCGCTTGGCCGCCCTGACGCTGGCGCGATCCTTTGACTGGAACACGATTCTCGACGAGGCCCTCGCGTCGGTGGGCTTCACTTCACGACCTGCGTGATCTCCGGTTTCGTGAACAGGAACATTCCGCAGCCATACCAACCGGCGAAACTTGCAGGCTGCGCGTCGCCGACGTAGTCGCCGGCGTCGTCCACGTACGAGAAGCTCACCAGGTTCAAGGGCTCGAAGGCGCGGAGCACAGTCGCCGGATCGAAGACGCGATGGCCGTCAAACTCCAGCCGTTCGCGACCGATCGGTACCGAGAAATAGAGGATGCCTCCGGGTTGCAGCACTCGCATCAGCTCGGTGACCGCCTTCGACCAGCCCGCAGGATCGACGGGATCGCCATAGCGTCCGAGCCCCACATGCTCGGTGACGTGCAGGGAAGAGAGCGATTCGAGGCTGTTCGATTCGAATGGGAGCGCCAGCACGCTTCCCTCCACATAGTGGAGTCCCCGCACGTTGGTGCGCACGGGGCGGATGTCGACGTATTCAACGTCTCTGAAGGACAGCAGGTGGGCTATGAAACCGGCGACCGACGAACCTACGTCAACGTGTCGTTCGGGTTTGCGGTGGTAGATCTCGCGAGCTGCCCAGATGTCCTGGTGGAAGTAATGTCCGGATGCAACGCCCGCGCTGGCGTGACGATCACCTAGAACCGGAAAGAGGTAACGCAGCCGGATCCGAAAATTGGCAGGCGCGAGACCCTGCCGGCGCCAGTAGCGGGCGAAATTGGCGACAAAGGAAGGAGCCTCGACGACGTGCCATGCGGCGGCGATCGGGTCAAACAGGACGCCGGTGAAAAGTTGATAGGCGCGAAGGCCTACGACTCGCCGGCGCTTCACCAGCTAACGAGTTTCAGCTGACTTGGCTTCCGATTTGCTTTCTTGGCGGGATAGGCTCTCGAACCAGGCGATGGTTTGCTCCAGTCCCTGGGCGAAACCTACCTTGGACTCGAATCCAAACTGACGCTTGGCGCGCTCGACATCGAGCTTGCGTCGAGGTTGGCCGTCGGGCTTGGTGCTGTCCCAAACGATCTCACCTTGGAAGCCGGTCAGTTTGGCGATCAGCTGGACCAGGTCGCGAATGGAGATCTCGCTCGACGACCCGAGATTCACGGGTTCGGGCTTGTCGTAAAGCTCGGCCGCGAGAACGATGCCGCGCGCGGCGTCGTCCACATAGAGGAACTCGCGCGTGGCCGAGCCTGTACCCCAAACCGTGATCGATGCCGCGCCTGAATCGCGGGCTTCGACGCACTTCCGAATCAGGGCCGGAATCACGTGCGAGGAGGCAGTGTCGAAGTTATCCCCCGGACCATAGAGATTGACCGGCAACAGGTAAACGGCATTGAAGCCGTACTGCTGCCGATAGGCCTGGGCCTGGACCAGCAGCATCTTCTTGGCCAGCCCGTAAGGAGCATTCGTCTCCTCGGGATAGCCTTCCCAGAGCTCGTCCTCTGAGAACGGAATCGACGCGAATTTGGGATACGCGCAGACCGTTCCGACCTGCACGTACTTGGAGACGTCGTTGAGTCGACCTTGCTCCATCATCTCGATGCCCATGATCGCGTTCTCGTAAAAAAAGCGACCCGGGTTGTCGCGGTTGGCGCCGATGCCTCCTACACGCGCGGCGAGGTGCACGAGCACGTCAGGGCGTTGATCGCGGTACATGCGCGCAACGTCGGCCTGCCGGGTCAGATCGTATTCGGTGCTCGAGAAGGAGTGGAGCTCGGCAGGTTCACGCTCCTTGATGAGCTCGACGACGCGGGTCCCAAGGAAGCCTCTGCCTCCTGTGACGGTCACGCGCTTCCCCTTCCAAAAATGGGTCACGGCTGACACACAGTACCAGTATCAGGTGAGCTCATAGACCGACAGCTTGCCGTCGTCTGCGACCTGGCGGTTGGACCCACCCAGGTCTCCCCCAAAGCACTGGAGCAGGTTGCCGAGGGAATCGTCCACGATGACGTAGCGAACTCCGGCGGACCGCATTTCTATGAGACTCGTGCAGTTCGGTGCGGCGATCCATTTCTGAAACTGGTCAGACTCCGCGATCAAGCCGCACGTGTCGACGACCGGCTTGTCATATTGAGGCTGCAGCAGGCACGGGTTGATCGGCGGCAGCCGGCCCGAGTAGTCCGATGGGATGTACTGAAAGACTGGGCCGGACGGCTGTGTACGGAGGACAGCCAGGGCGGGCGAGACCGGCACGACGTTGACGGCTTGGGGACGGAAAGCGAACAGATCAGCCCATACGAGCAGGGCTACCACGACCAAGAGAACTGGCGCCGCGCGCCGCGGCACCTTGTGCTGTAGAGCGTTGAATCCCAAACCTGCCAGGACTGCCATTCCTCCCATCAGTGGCATCACGAAGCGCTGACCTCCGCGGAAGGCCGGCTGAACCTTGACGATCAGGGCGTCGGGCATCGGAATGGAGTGACCGGCCAGCGGGAGGCGCGGGGGAAGCGAGAACAGGAAGCAAAAAGCGACGACCGCCGACGCGATCAGTGTGACCACGACCAGCCTGGATCGAAGCGCCTCGGTTCCATGGCGGGCGAGGGACCTGAGGGCAACCCCGAATGCAACCAGCGTGAGGAGAATGACGCTGTAGCCGACGTAGAGGTTGGTCTCTTTTGCCCGCGGGACAATACGCACAAGAAAGTCATATGGTCGGTTGGACCAGATCGATCCCCACCCGGGGATGACGTACATCAACGGATGGGCCGATTCCTGGAACGCATCCGCCACGGACCGGTTGGGGACTCCGGAGAACTGTGAGAGCACGGCGATTGATACATAAACGACCAGGCCGGCTACGGGAATGAGGACAGCCGGCGCGAACTGCTGGAGCCGCTTCCACCCGACGTCCCGAAGTACGAGGGCACGAATCCCGACCACGACGCCGCACGCCAACGTGACCACGCATACATGCAGCGCGAAGTAGGGAGTCCAGAACAGTGCCGGCAACGGAGCCAAGCCGGCCAGCACTCCGTTGCGGATGCTCGGCGCAAAGGCCAGGTTGTAGAAGCCCCAGATGGGAAGCAGCAGCAGCCCCATCCAGCAGTAGGCCGGAGCGGCGGAACCGATGAGATACATGTGTGGAAAGAAGCCGTAAGCGAGCCCCGCGATGAATCCGGCCGCCACCGAACCGGTGACGCGACGCACAAAGAGGCAAGTCACGACAGCGGTCAGGAACAAACCGAGCAGGTTCAACAGCGAATGGGTGAAGACCGCCCCGAAAAGGGCCGAGGCGACCCAGAAATAGAGGGTGAGGATCCAGGCTTCGCGGTTGACGCCAGGATGGATGGTGACTCCCGCCGGCCAGCCGATGGTGGTCAGGTGATCCGTCAGGAAGGGGTTCTGGTGCTCGCGCACAAGGGTCTGAAAGGTGGACACGCTGCCCGCCACATCAAAGGAGAGCGGTGCGGTGAGTGCGACGTCGGGATGAATCACAAACGGGAACGTGACAACCACAGCGATGGCGACATATGCCAACACGGCTAGAATGAGCCACCAGTTCGAAGCAACACGAGCCTTTTCGTGGGCCTCCGGGCTAATTGCCTCCACTTTGAAACGAGACGTTACCTGTTGCGCTCGCACCAAGTCCAACCGGTGGAAGAGGTCTGAGGCTCGCAAACGCTGAATGCGTGGCGGCGTGTCGCGCAACCATGACCGCTTGCCGCAAAGGCGGAGATAGATGAGTCGTTTGAGCTTGGTCAAACAGTCGCTGAGGCTCGACTCGCGGCTCCTCAATGCACGTGGTCGGACCCTAGGCTGGAAAGTGGGTTTCGTTGCACGTAAGTACCTGGTCCTGTCCCAGCTCCGGCGGGGGCCGGCACGATTCGCTGTCTCACCCCTGGGCCTCACGGTCCGCGATTTGAGCGGTCTTGGGAGTCTTCAATCAAGCATCGTGGACTTCCACGACGACATCGTCGCCCCCGGCATCCTGCGAGGAAATCCATTCATCGTCGACGTCGGGGCCAACATCGGCCAGTTCGTGAACGCTGCGAAGCTCTTCTTCCCGAGCGCACAGGTGATGTGTTTCGAACCCGATCCAGACACTTTCGCTGACCTGACCGTCAACACCCAAGGGCTGGACCAGGTCGAACTTCACAATGTGGGTTTGGGCGCCGCGGACGAGCAACTTCCATTCCATCGACACACGCTGTCTTTAATGTCCACCTTCCGCGACGGAGTGGAGAAGGAACACGACCGGGGCACCGTCGAGCTGAGAGTTCGCCGCCTCGATGAGGTTGTCGAGCCAGAGCGGTGTCCGGACCTCTTAAAGATTGACGTCGAAGGTTTTGAAGGAGCAGTCCTCGAGGGCGGCTGGAAGACCCTGCTGCGGAGCCGTTATCTCTTGATCGAGTTGAGCCTAGAGCGGAGCGGAGGTCGCGAGAATATGCAGCTCTTGCGCAGCATCTCCGAACACGCGCCGCGGGCCGTGATCGTGCGCTTTGGGCGGCCGTTTGGAGAGGCCGAGCACCCGCTCTGTCAGGACGTCCTGATTGCGGTCGACCCCACGGCGGGTTGAGCTTGCTTCAGGCTCCCTCAGAGGCTAACTTGACTGCCTTGACGGAAAGAAAGTGGGCGTGTCGCGGGTCGACCTTGCCGGTGGCTGCCGGCAGTGGATGGTAGCCGGCGCCCACCACCCGCACAACTCTCAGTCCGTGGATCTCGACAAACTCGACCAGGCCTCGGAAGTTGAAGATCGTCTTGTGCGTCCACGAGGCCAGTTCGTTATGGGTGCCCCTATGAATCGCTAGCGGGTTGCCCAGGCCCCCGCCCAAGCTGGACACATTCGTCGCAGAGAAGATTTGCCAGCCCATCAGGGCCGCGAAGATGTTGTGCCAGCTGCTGCCATTTTCGGTCGAGATGATGGCAACGCCTCCGGGCCGCAAGACACGGTGGATCTCGGCCATGAAGTGGTCGATGTCTGGGACGTGCTCTATCACCTGGTTGGCGTGGACGAGATCCATCGAGGCATCAGAAAAGGGGAAGCGGTGGTTAAGGTCGGACACGTGAACCTCAACGCCCCGCGTTCTCGCCTCCTCGGCGCGCTCGGGCACGATCTCGATCCCGTAAACATGAGCGCACCCGCAGGCGCGGGCAACCTCCATCGTCCATTTTCCGTCGTCGCAGCCGAGGTCGCAGAGGTTGGATCTCGGTTCTCCACCGGCCAGACCCAGGATGTTCCGGCGGTTCAACTCTGCAGCTGAATTGAACAGGCGCTCGAAGAGGCCGCGCATCACTGGCGGCTAAGCGTATCCGCTCGACCTGCTTTGAGGATTGCGCTTCTTTGGGCGCAATTACCGCTAGCATGCCAACGATGTCTCGCGTCCGCGGGCTCCTTTCCAGGCTCAAGGACGACCGCTTTCTCCGCAACAACGCCATCTACTTCACGGGCACGGTCGTGGGTGGCTTCTTCGGCTACGTCTACCACTTTGCGACCGGTCGCCTTCTGGGTCCAGCCTCCTACAGCGTGGTGGCATCAGCGATCGCCGCCCTGTACATCCTGACTTTGCCAGGCCCCGTGCTTCAGACCATCGCCACGCGGTTCGCCAGCCTCGCCGCCGCCGCCGGTGCTCAGTCGGCCCTCCGCCCTCTTATGAATCGTGTCGCCGTTTTGAGCGCGGGGCTTGGCGCGCTTGTAGCGTTGCTGCTCGTCGTTTTCCAGAGCCCGGCTGCCCGCTTCCTTCAAATCTCGGACAGCCGCGTCATCTACGTCCTTGCTCTGGCCACCATCGCGGCGCTCCTGGTGTCAGGAAATCGCGGAGTGCTGTTGGGCCTCCGCAGGTTCCTGGACACGTCCGTGAACGCCGCTCTTGACAGCGTCACCAGGGTGGTGACCGCCGTCCTCTTGATTGGATTGGGCGGGGGTTCAGTCGGAGCGGTCTTTGGAGTTGTGATGGGGCCGGCGCTTGCTTACGGTCACAGTCTCGTCTTGCTGCGCGCGCAAGGAAGCGGTGCTGCGGACGAGCGTTTCGGCTATGCGGAAGTCGGCCGCTACGCGCTGCCGACCGCAGCCGGGGTGATCGGAGTGACCTTTCTGTTCAATGCGGACGTGGTCCTGGCCAAGCATTACCTGCAGCCCACGATGGCCGGCATCTATGCGGCCGGATCGGTGCTGGCCCGGGTTGTCTACTTCTTGGGCGTCACCATCGCGGGCGTCATGTTCCCGGAAGTCGCCATGCTTCACGCGCGCGACGAGGCCCACTTCCACGTCGTCGACAAGTCCCTGCTCTTTCTGGGAGGAATCGCGGTCGTTTTTGTCGCGGCCTACACCCTGCTCCCATCGCTGGTGTTGATCCCATACGGCAGCTCGTTCGCCCCCGTCAAGCCATACCTCGGCCCTTTCGCGCTGGCCTTGAGCCTGCTTTCCATTTCCAACTTGCTGGTGAACTATTTCCTGTCCATCAACAGCGCGCGATTCGTGCTTCCCCTGGGGATAGCTTGCGTTCTCGAGGTGGTCCTGATTTCGCAGGTCCACAACGACCCGGGCAAGGTGCTCGAGATGATGTTGATCGCGATGGCAACGCTCACGGGCCTACTGTTGGCGCTCTATTTGAGCGATCGTCTCAGGGTCAGGGCGTTGACCCCACCCCAAGAGCGAGGCCCCTAGAATCTGGGCAGGTATGGAGCTCTCGGTCGTCGTGCCCGCCTATCAGGAAGGCCCGAGGATCCACGACAACCTGCAGAGACTCCTTGGCGAGCTCGAGCTGCTCGCGATGGATTACGAGGTCATCGTGGTGTCGGACGGCAACACTGACGCCACGGCATCCGAAGCCGATCGGATCAAGTCACCCCGCGTGAAAGTGCTGGCGTACCCCGTCAACATGGGCAAGGGCTACGCGCTTGGTTATGGAGTCAAGCACGCCGTCGGGCGGCTGGTGACCTTCATCGACGCCGATATGGAACTAGACCCCGGCGACATAAGGCCGTTCATCGACCTCATGGAGTCGGGCGACCACGACATCGTGATCGGCTCCAAGCGCCATCCCGACTCAAAGGTCCACTATCCGGCTTTCCGCCGCCTTCAGAGCTTCGTCTACCAGGTGCTTATCCGGATTCTCTTCAACCTGAACGTTCATGACACACAGACCGGCCACAAGCTCTTCAAACGCCAGGTGCTGGCCGACGTCGTTCCGCTGCTCGCGGTCAAGGAGTTTGCCTTCGACCTCGAGCTGTTGGTCGTGGCCCATCACCTTGGATACACCCGCGTCGTCGAAGCCCCGATCCGGCTCGACTATCAGTTCCAGACGACGATTCGCCCGCGCGCCGTATACAAGATCCTGTGGGACACGGCAGCGATCTTCTATCGCCTTCGCATCCTCAGGTACTACGACCGCCGGCGCGTGGAGCTGTCGCACCAGGCGGAGAGTGAAGCCAAGGCCATCCGCGGCGACAATGCCTGACGGCCGGTGACGGTTGGTCAGGACCTGAGCCCGTCGAGGCGGTGACGGCTTCGGCCGGCCGCCGCCTGGTCTCGGTCGTTCGCGAGCACGGAGCGCTCGCGGTCTTCCTGATCGCCACAGCATGGGCGGTCGTGGTCACCTGGCCGGTCGCCATTCATTTCGGCGACACGATCTACGGCACGCCTGGAGACGCCACCGGGACCGTGACCGACTACTGGTGGTGGGGATACGCCCTCACGCACGGCAAGCCAATCCTCGACAACACGCTGCAAGGCGTGCCTCTGGGCTCCGAGTGGGACCTGCTTCCGTTCTCGCCGCTCCCGGTATTCATCTTCGCGCCGCTCGACGTGCTCATCGGACCGATCGCGACCTACAACGTGCTGATTCTCAGCAGCTTCCCACTGACCGCGTGGGCCACATATCTGCTGGCGAGCACGTTGGGTATCAGCCGCCTGGGCTCCGCATTCGCGGGGCTCGCGCTCGCCTTCATCCCCTACCACATCGAAAAAGCGACCGGGCATGGCAACCAGGCCCACCTCGAGCTGCTGGCCGGCACGCTGCTTTTCCTGGTGCGCTGGCGGCAGGGTGGAAGTCGGTGGAACCTGATTGGCGCCGGCGCGCTGGCCGGGTTGCAGGCCTGGTGGGAGCCATCGGTCTTTTACGTCATGGCGTTTGCCGTGCCCACCTTCTTAGTGGTCAGCGCGGTCTTGCCGGACAAAGGAGTGCGCCGGATGGACTGGATTCGGCGCCACGTGTTGGCCGGTTTGGTGATGGTTGCAGCTCTCGTCCCATTCCTGCCGGTTGCTTTCCTCTTCTTCCATAGACCCGGCAGCGCGACTTCGCTGGCGACGCAGCTGAGTCACGCGCAAACCAGCGGGGAGGCGATCATCTACTCGGCACGCCTACGCGAGTACTTCGAGCCGTGGTACGCCAACCCGCTGGTCCCGAACTCGATCAAGCAGTGGGAATTCCTCCACCTGCATGGCAGCAACTTCGTGGAGAACTCTCTCGGTCTCGGGTACACGGTCCTCGCGCTCGCTTTCGCTGCCATGGTGTGGGCGCGGCGTTGGTTCGTCATCGCCCTGTGCATCGGCCTGATATTTGTCGGGGTGCTCGTGGCCCTGCCTCCCGATCAGAAGCTCGGTCCAATCGCCGTGCATCCCCCGACCTACTACCTCACGCAGGTGGTCACCATCTTCCGTGTCTACGCCCGCTTCGCGATGATGGTCCAGCTGGGCGTGTGCCTGCTGGCCGGCGTGGGGATCGCAGTGCTTCAGGCTCGGCTCGGCGCCGGACGGCGTCAGCTACTGCTGGTGATTCCGTTCCTGCTCATGGCCGTCGAGTTCAACAACCTGCCGCCGACTCACGTCACCCAGATCCTGCCCGCCCCGGCCGAGTACGTGTGGCTGCGGGATCAGCCACAGGGGATCGTGATGGAATACCCGGCCAAGGCCGGCGGCGAGACAGGGCAGCAAGAGATCCAGATCCGCCAGGACCTGCTCTACCAGATGATCCACCTCCACCCGTCCTTCCTGACCGAGGTCACCAATGGGCAGGTTGGCGCCGCGGCGAAGCGCCTCGAGCCGTACTACGGTCCCGGAGTGGTTGACCAGCTCAAGTCATATGGCGTGAGGTATGTCCTGGTCCACCGCGCCGATTACTTCGCGGATGGCTACGACGTGCCGCTGAACGTGCCAGGCCTGACCTACGTGACGACCCTGGGCGACACCGATATCTTCACGGTGAGCTGAGTCAGGCCGCGTAACCCCGAGCAATCAGGTCGTCCACGATGATGTCCGAGGGCGATTGGGCGGGCAGCGAGCTCCTTCGCCGGAACCGTCCAGGCTCACGCAGAAAGTCGTTCATGACGGCCGGGTCGTATTTGGAGATCACAGCGGTCTCACCCAGGCCCTGATTGCGTTCCGTCTTGCCACGGTGTATCAAGCAGGGGATGTCCATGTAGTACGTCTCTTCCTGGTTTCCGCCGCTGTCGGAGAACACGAACGCGCTGTGCCGCTCCAGATCGATGAACTGCGAGAAGATCAGTCGCGGGATCCTGCGCAGGCCGCCCCCAAAGAACCTATCCAGGTTGAAGGCCGACACTGCTGCCGCCGTCACCGGGTGATCGATGAACAGCATGGTGTGACGATCCGCATGGTCGGCGAGAGCCTGCATCGTCGCCGTCAGCCGAGCCCGGTTGTTGAGCAGCTCGAAGCGGTGAAGGCTGACCAGGCCGTAGGGCCCGTCCGGCAGTGGAAAGGGGAGCGGCTCCGTGGCGCGGATCATGTCGAGGCTGTCGCGGATCGTGTTCGACTCGGTGTCGATGATTGTGCCGCGCCGCAGGTTGGCCACGGCCTCTGCTCCCGGCGCGTAGTGAATGCTCGCGAGCCGCGATGTCATCCGGCGATTCAACTCTTCGGGAAACGGCTGGCGCAGGTCATGGCTTCGCAGGCCGGCCTCGATATGCGCCACCGGCAGACCAAGCAGCCGGCCCATGGCGGATCCCATCGGAGTTGTCATCGTGTCCCCGTGCACGAGAAAAAGGGGTCGTCCCGGCCCGGCAGCGAGGCGGCGCCGCAGCTGTCTCGCCAGGCGTCCAAAGTTGCCGGCGACCGACAGGAACCATCCGGGCACCTCGAGGTTTGTCCTCAGATCGTGCCCATGAGAACCGTGCGCGAGCCAGTAGTCGGGCTGGGGAAGATCGAAGGAGTCGAGCAGGCCGGGAATCTGCTCGACCTGTTGGGCCGTGGTCACCGAGATGTAGGAGATGCCGCGGCGCCGGAGGCGATCGAGCACCGGGAGGAGCTTGATCAGCTCTCCGGTGGTTCCATACGTAACCGCGATCATCGACCCGACTTGCGGGCGCGCCTGCCGAGCATCATCGCGAGTCCCCTCCACATTCCAGCGCCATGGGCCACCCCGTACAGGGGAGCCAGGCCGGCGAATGAGGCGGCCTCGTCCGGTCGGAATCCTCGAAGGAGGAGCCCTCCGGCGAGCGCGGCGACTCCGGCTACGAGCCCCCCGCCGGCAAGTTTCGGACGGCGAATGACGAGCGGAATGAGGGCAATGCTGATTGGATAGAACGCGACGACCGCGGGGAAGAATCGCGATTCGGGGCGACCGTGACCATCGAGAAATACGATGCCTCGATGGAACGCGTGGCGCGTGAAAGATAGAAGAGTCGTCCGGGGCATGTATGTGCATGCGAAGTGAGGCGAGATGTTGATCGGCTCCTGCGAGGCGATCCACCGGATGATCGACGTGTCGTCGTTCGTGTAGCGCTCGTCGGCGTAGTAGGTGTTGAGTCGTGAGAACCCCTGTCGCAGGAGGTCCGTAGGGGCGAGGAATCCCGTCGTTCCCTTGGGGTAGCGGTCGAAGTCATCGGTTCCAAAGCTGGTGGTGCGAGGTCGGGCGAAATAGTCCGACCAGAACAGGCGGGTGAGCACATCCCAAAATTTCCCGTAGGGATTGCCTGAGGTCTCGATGACGACGTGGGAGTTCCAGACGCGCTCCCCGTGTTCCAATCGCGCGAAAACGAAGGAAAGGCCGCCAGGCTCCAGTCGCACCCGGCTGTCGAGAAACAGCGTGTAGTCACCCGTAGCGACGCCCAGCCCCGCCCGCCTCGCCGCAATGCGACCTTGATTCGATTGGCGAACCACACGGACCGGCACGTCGAGGTGGAGCGACTCCGCAACATCACCCGAACCATCTGTGGAGCCGTCGTCGACGACTACGAATTCAGGCTGGAAGCCGCTGCCCGCCGCGGCAGCGGCAGCCTGCTCGACCGTCTTCGCTAAGTGCTGGCCCTCGTTGAACACGGGAATCACGATGCTGAGGCTGTGCGAACGGCGCACCGCGCGCGTGGTGTGACGCTGGGTTCGGGCCCGGATTGGCATCGCGAACAAAGGGTAAGGTAACTTGACGATGGCTCTGCTCCCGACGAGGCTTGCGGAAGGGCTGGCCCGCTTGCCGGGCAGGCGGGCGCCGGTCAAGGGATGGTCCCTTGTCGCTGAATGGCTGCATCGCCGCATCCATCGCGAGTCGTTCGACGTGGTCCATCAGAGCGCGTACGGGGTGACGCTGCGGATCGACCTCCGTGATTACACCCAGCGCGGCATGTTTTACGACGCGTACGAGACTCAGGAGCTCAACTTCATGGCAACGGTGCTGCGGCCTGGGGACATCGTGCTCGACGTTGGAGCAAACGTCGGCATATTTACCTTAGTGGCGGCGAAGGCAGTCGGTCCGAGCGGTTCAGTTCACGCATTCGAGCCTGTACCCGGGAACTGGGAGCGGATGCAAGAGAACGTGCAGCTCAACGGCTTCACCAACGTCACGCTCAACAGGAGCGCCGTCCGAGATCATCCGGGCACTGTGGCGCTGGGCATCAACGCAGAGATGGCACGCACCAGCGGTGCGAGCACGAGCGGATTCTTCACCGTTTCACAGATGGTCGATGCGGTCATTGAGGTGACCGCTCCGGCGGAGACGATCGACGACTACGCCTCTGACAAACTCGCGAAACTACCGATCCGGCTGGTCAAGATCGACGTCGAGGGGTCCGAACCATCTGTTCTTGCGGGGATGTCAAGCGTGCTCCACGCCCACCGAATCGACATCGTAATGATCGAAGTCAATCTCTACGGGCTTGCCCGCAACGGGTCTAGGATTCTCGATGTCGTCGATCCTCTGCGCACGGCCGGATACGAGCTGTACCGGTATGGGGTGGGGGGCCTTCTGAGGCCGTGGTCTTACCGGGGCGAGCCATCCATTCCGGATCGAGGTACTGGAGGGGACGGCCTGATCCGCGGCGTCTACAAGGGGCTCCAGGACCTCAACCGCCTATTCAATCTCGTCGCCATCCCAAGCGACCATCCGGTTGTGGCCGGCCGTCCGAGATTCATCTCGGTTGGGAAGCTGCGACGGTCCGCATGAGCAGCGGGCCTCACTGGAGGGTTCGCGCTCGCAAATCCGAGCTGCACCGCCCGCCCTGGCTCGAGGTGTCGAGAGAGAGCGTCGAGCTGCCCGACGGCCGGGTCATCGACGATTTCTACTCCGTCGAGATGCAGGATTTTGGAATCGTTGCCGCCTTCACCGACCAGGGCGAGATCGTCGTCGAGCGTCTGTACCGGCACGGCCCGAACCGCCTCACCTGGTCGCTTCCCGCGGGCTACGTTCAAGAGGGAGAGAGCCCGCTCGAAGCAACGGTGCGCGAGCTGCGTGAGGAGACCGGCTACGAAGCAGGGGAGTGGACTCCCGCCGGGAGCTTCATCGTCGACGGCAATCGAGGCTGCGGATGGTGCCACTGCTTCACGGCGCGCGGGGCGCGCCGGGTTCAGGAGCCGAAAAGTGACGACCTCGCCGAGGCGGAGGTCTTTTTGGTCTCCTGGGATCGATTGATAGAATTGTTGGCCACCGGCGAGGTCACCGAGCTCGCGAGCGCCGCAGCCATCGGCCTGGCCTGCATTCGCCTCGGGCCGCAAGGTTCAATTTAGGAGCCTGTTGATACCGGTTGCCAAATTCTCAAGGAGTCCCTGTGAACTGGTCAGGTAAGCGAGTGCTGGTCACCGGCGGTACGTCATTCATCGGTTCACACCTCGTGGATCAGCTGGTGGAACGTGGTGCGTCCCACATTCGCGTCGTCGACGACCTCAGCTCCGGCGAGATCGACAACATCCAGGGCCACCTAGACACGAAGCGGGTGGAGTTCATCGAAAGAGACCTGCTCGACCAGGACGTAGCGACCGACTCGGTCAAAGGCATCGACACCGTCTTCCACCTCGCCGCAATCCACGGCGGGCGTGGTTATGTCGACCTCCACCAGGCTGAGTGCGCCAAGAACCTGACGCTCGACGGGATGCTCATCAAGGCCGCGCAGGAGGCAGGAGTCGACAAGTTCGTGTTCGCCTCCTCGGGTTGCGTCTATCCGAACTACGTGCAGCAGGACGTGACGCAGGAGCTCTACCTGACGGAGGAGATGGTCGGGCCACCATATGACTCGGACGGCATGTACGGCTGGGCCAAGCTGATGGGGGAGAAGACGCTCCAGGCCTTCCACAAGACCTACGGCATGAAGGGAGCGTCCTGCCGGTTCTTCACCGTCTACGGAGAACGCGGGGTGGAGAACCACGCGGTGATCGCGATGATCGCGAGGGCGTTCGTCGGCCAGAACCCGTTCGAGGTGTGGGGCGACGGCACGCAGGTGAGGAACTGGACCTATGTCGGCGACATCGTCGACGGCATGATCCT
>CAAGKR010191796.1_pt1 | contig 16537 bp, 24 predicted proteins | sample 2556971 | NCBI WGS metagenome assembly CAAGKR01 (sample SAMEA5207829, study PRJEB30636) | soil metagenome | biome: forest; feature: boreal; material: soil | place: USA | collected 2011-09 | depth 1 m | reverse complement strand
CGGCGGCTTCTTTACGAACCTCTTCGCTTGAGGGAAACTTCCAAGACTTCTTACCAAACTTTGTTTCAAAGCCACACTCTGCACCTTCTACAGATCCGCCACCTGCTTTATTCTTGATATTTTTTATGATCCCACGAAGCCCAACCACTTTACGTCCTTGCATCAAACGACCACCTTTTACTCGTCGTACTGTTGCACGAACAGAGCAATAAAACTTTGTAGCTTCGCCACCCGGTGTAGTTTCTGGATTGCCCCACTTACCGGGGCTCATACGTATTTGGTTCACCCACACCATAAGCACGTTGTATGAAGACGCCAAAGCCACCCAACGACGCATTAACCGAGAAAGAAATTTTGGCAACGCCATTTGTGTTGCCATATTTTGATCTGTTAATCCAGCAACAGCCTCATCTTCAACAAGAATGGCAGCAATTGAATCTGTTACAACAACCAACTTACCATCTGGATTTTTACTGTGCTGCATTGCCATCCAGGCTTCAACCTCAGCAAATAACTCTTCTGCTGTTTGGAGCCGCAATTCCTTCTCAGTTCCGAAATGCCCAATTTGTGGTTTAAACAAATAGACATCATCGTATTTGACACCCTGAGCCTCAACCCAGGTCTTGTCAAAACTGTTTTCCAAATCAATCCAAGCAATCTTCGCTCCATCTGCTTGTGCTAATGCCACTATCAACAAGGACATTACCGTCTTACCGTGACTGTTTGGACCAAAAAGTTCTAACATTTTGCCGTAAACCAAACCAAACTCTTCAGAACCCAAAACAGCATTCAAACGGGAATTACCAGTAGTCAAAAATAACTCTGGCTTGGTCTCAAGTGTAAAGTGTTTCAACTTACGTCTTATAACGTCTATTTCCTCTGCTGGCGTCATACCAGCAGAGGTGCGTTTGTCTGCCATGTGCTACCTTCTTCCAGGCTTTGGAGCCGGCTTGGGCGCAGGCTTTGGAGCAGGCTTTGGAGCCGGCTTGGGCGCAGGCTTTGGAGCAGGCTTTGGTGCTGGAGTGAGCTTCTTTGCGGGAACAGAGGGTTTAGCTGCTGGCTTCTTAACAGGAGGAGCTTCTTCCTCTTCCTCTGTAACGCCAAAGAGGTCTTCAAACTCATCTGAAACTTCTACTTCTTCAACAGGCTCCTCTTCCTCAGTTGGCTCTTCTTCATCAACTGACAGCTCTTCCTCTGCAAACTCTTCATCTACTGGAGCTTCCTCTTCAACCAATTCTTCCTCTTCTGCTGGTATTTCCTCATCTACCGGCTCGGGCGGTTCTTCCTCGGTTTCTTCACGACCAAAGTATGCGTTCTGCATTTTGGTTCCATCATATGGTTCCACAAGCTCATCGAACGTCTTGATCTTGTCGACAACAACTTTAGGAACAGCAGTAGGATCTGTGTCCACAATAAGTGCACCGTAACGAGTATCCGTAAACCCTGTACCGGTACGCTCAATGTTAATGTTGTAACCCTTCGCAAGTGAAACAACGTCTTTCTTGGTCTGCTTCAACACACCAAGCAACTGGGTGGACAACGAACGACGCCCACCTGTTGAAACATTCCAGGTTGTTGGTGGACGAAACGTACCATCCTCATCCACATTAGAGATCTGAACCACAAACTGTTCTTTGGGCTCCAAAGCTGCTGCGCGGACAAGAAATGTTTCTTTTGTTTGTGCTTTAAGCTTTGGTATCTGCACATCGCAGAGCCAACAATCACCTTCCCCACGAACGTCTTTACCGCAGCGGATAAAACGCTCGTTGGGCCCAACTTTCTGATGCTGGAAGTACTCCAGGAATGGAATGCTCCCAAACTTACCACTTGCGGTTTTACCGGGAAGGATACGAACACTGTTCGGACCCTCTGCTAGTTTAAACCGTGTACCCGCGGACTTCTCTTTGAACCGGTGTTCAGCGGTTTGACGCCAATCTTCTGCCATAATTAATCGTCTCCTTTGTCTTCGATTTTTGAAACCTTATCCAAAAATTCTGATTTACGTTTGAAATAATCTCGCAGTACCACTTTTGAGAGAAGTGTTACCAACAAGAAAATTGCAAACCCGCCCATCAATAGCCCAGACAGTAAGTAAATTGTACTGGGTTGAATCATTTATGCACCCTCGTCCTGTTGTGATGGAAACCTACTTCTAACCTTTTCCTTCAACTTATCCGTACCCATCCGGTCTAACTCTGCTTGAAACAAGCCAGATTCTTTAGCCATCTGAGCACCGTACAACTGCACACAAGCTTTCAACATGCTACCGCGCATCTCAAAACTTCCCATAAGAAGTTTGGCAAATTCTTCGAGGGTTCGGGCTTTGTCATAAACCTGCTTGGCGGCAATAACATCTTGGTGAAGTGCTGTTTGTTCACTAACGTAGTTTTCTGTAATTTTCACTTCTGTTTGAGCACGAACCTGTGTAGACACTTCCGTCTGCTTTTGGTTCATATCCGCTTCGGCTTTCATGCGAACTTTCATTTTCTCAACGCGGTAGTAACTTGCTTCAAGGAAAAGCTTCGACTGGTTGAGTAGTGCTCCGTGGATCTCTTCCTCAGAGAAGTCCATCGCATCTACCAACTTCTTGAGGTCTACAGTTATTAAGAAACCATTTTGCTCTGCTGGTGCTTCTTTCTTTGGTTGCGGTCTTTGTACTTGTTTTGCCATTCGTTCACCCACTTTCATTTCCGCTTCTGCAATGTCCTCACAAGCGTAACAACGCTGGTGTTTGATATTCTTACCATGTTGGCAACTCATAACCGCTCCGGGAAACCGTACTCTTCAGACTTCTTGTTGAATACTTCTCGAATGACAGACTCGGCGTCTGTACAACCGCAACGTGCCATCAAAAGCATTCCGTAAATGATGGTGTCGGCTACTTCCTTACACACCTGTGCCTGCGCCTTTTCGGCTGTGACTAAACTTCTGTTCTCTACGTTGAGGTTGGCTATTTCATCCTCAACCCTCTTCAGCTTCTTTGCAGCGTTGGCAGCTTCACCAGCTTCACCACACATAGCTCCAGCCCACTCCAACGGTGACCACACTTCAATACCGCCATTTGGATGCCAACGCTTAACACGTTCAACGTTTGTTTTTAAAATGTCATTAATGTTCACTTAATTCCCTCACGTAATTTCTTAACCCGCTCAATTTCTGCTCAGTGAGAATAGCCTCCAGCCATTAACTGTTTTTACGGCTTTGATCTTCCCATCCCCGTTCCCATTGAATCAGTGTTTGTTGACTTACCTCAAATTCCCTGGCTACTGCTCCACTTAGCAAAAAACGGTCCTCACCACCAAGTTGCTGCACACCTTTTCTCATAACTTTCCTCACTTGTATTGTACAAAAACCGTTACACGTACTCTGCTTGCAGCCGTTTTAAATCTCTGTCTTGTGTAGCCACTTTAAGGACCACTTCTTGAATAGCTTCAAGCAACGTTCCCTTTACCTTCACAAGCCCACCGTACCGTAAACCAATCTTAGCTTCAGCTACAAACGGAACACTCCATTTGATACCAAACTCTTCTTCAATTGTTTGTGGTCCGTCTTTTTCAAGAAGCTGTTGAAGAATACTAATAGTTGGCTTGAGTTTCTTCATTGGTGTAATGGTAATCAACGAATCATGTATTTCCATTTGTGGTCGGATTAGAGAATACTTTTCTCGGAACCGTTTCAACAATGCGATGCAAACCAACATCACTTGATGGGCGGCGCCTTGTATGGGGCTATTCAGCGATTGGTTCTCCCAACGTGCTCCGCTATAGTTCCCTTCCTTCACATCAATAGGCACTCGAAAACCGAACAAATTTTCAACGTAACCATGCGCCCGTGCAAATTCTGGTTGCTGCTCTGCGTATTTCTTAACCCTCTTCATTGTTTTGAAATACTGAGCATGAAGTTTTGCTACCTCTGCTCGTGTTATACGAACACCTTTGGCAAGTAGATCTTGATGCAATCCATTCACCGTTAACCCATAGACCACACCGAAATGTAACCCTTTGACAATGACACGCTTCTTTTCATCTGTTTGAATTTCTTCAAACGTCCAACCTGTCCACAAACTACCAATAGCAGCGTGAATGTCTAATCCTTCAGTAAAGATCCTAATCAGTTCTGGGTCTTGCGTAATCTGGCATAGGATTCTCATCTCCATTTGTCCGTAGTCACTTGCCACAAAGAAATCTAAGTCTTCAAACTCTCGGCAGGCACTGTTAAGGTGCGGCAGAACATAAATTTCCTTGCCCTCAGAGTTCTTACGCTTGGTGGCACCTTTCATTGCCGCATTGTAAAATTCACGCCAACAAACATCTGACACCAACATGTTTTTAATGTGGTCATCAGAAGGAATGTTTTGCAGGTTACCAAGGTTACGTCTATCCGGCCTTGTTCCACCGCCAGAACTTAAACGCCCTGTTCTGGCGCCACACAACCACCAAAAAGTTGTAATACGACCACCATGAGCATCCGCAGAACGTTTAAAGGCTTCAATACGTTCTACTCTGTTCTTTGCTTCTCGGTAATCCTGAAGCATGGAAACACCAGTATGCTTTTTACTATGCGCCAACAAGTGCATTTGCTGAAGCAGTTCAAGTGTTTCACCAGCTGTGTCTGCTTTCTTGTTTACAGGTTCCAAACCCCATGTCTCATAAATAACCTCTTTCATTTGCGGAAAGGAATTGGGATTTAGGTCTGGACTGCTAGACAACATTCGTAACTGGTTTGCAAACCATTCCTTACGCTGTGGGTAAATTCCAGACATGGTGTTGTACTGGTCATAATCAAGCAACGGTCCGAAGGCTTGCATTTCATCTATAACAAAAGCAGCGTCGGTATAAACACAAACAAGTGGTAACGGCACCTTATGTTTCTTGGCAAGAGTTGCCAACTGACCGGTCACATCACAATCTGCACCGTTATATAAAATCGTTTTATATAACGGAACTCGTGCGACGTGGAACTCACCAACCTCACGCCCTTCCTCGACCGTCATACCTTCGGGCACAGCTTCAGTCACAAGCTCTTTATAGTCTGCATACTCTGGTAACGTACGGTCCACAATTGCAGAAAGAGAATAACCGCGTTGAGAAGAATCTACAAAATAGGTGGCGTACTGAGTATCTAGGGAAAAACCTTTTACTTCTGCTCCTAATAACCTTTTGAATATACCCGCATCATGGTTACCGTGGTGCATCGCTTTTTCATGTGGATCTTCCACCAAAGCTTTAACAACCCTGCGAACAATACGCTTATCTTCCAACGACGCTGGATTCTCAGGATGGTCTAGCACAAAGACGTAGGAAAGCCCGGGCTTAGGGCTTGCACCAACGCATAACAGCCAACGTCCTGTTTTGCCTGGGATGACATCATCCTCTTCATCATAGGCAATACACTCACCTTGCTTGGCATACGCTAATATTTCTTTTGCTGCTTGCAGAGCTTGGGTACCCGTTGTAATTGCTCGGTAGTCTTTGCTTTCAAGGAAGGCAAGAATCTTTTTCAAATCAAAAACCTTACGTGGTGCCGCGGCTTTAGGTTGTTTATGACCGGTTGAAGGTTTCTTTGTGGTGGACTTCTTTACCTTCTTCTCAACCAACTCAATGTCTTCAAAGAGACCCATTAGCCTATTAATGATTTCAGAAGGCTTCTGCGATTGTGCTTGTTCTCTGCCCGCATCAAATTCTTAACCGCTGTTTCTGCATACAGGTCTTTCAATTCAATCCCTTTGAATTTTCTCTTTTGAGACACAGCCACAAACCCCTCTGAACCAATACCAGCAAAAGGACTGAAAACTGTATCACCTGGACTTGACCACAAACGAACACAGCGCTCGATTACCCCAAGCTGCAATGGAGCAATATGCCGGTCATCCTTTTCTGATTTCGCTTCTGTCGTATTCAATGTGTCTGTTGGTCGTATGTTATACCAAATAGGTCGTGCCCATTCTATCCACTCTTCATTGCTTACATCTGGTGTAACAGGCTTTACATTGTCACCGGGTTTCCTGAACACAAGAATGTAGTCTGCAAGTGCCGGGCTCATCCATGATGCGTCTTTCTTTAGCTGCCCGAAACCCAACCCCTTTGCGTGAGTACGAATAGCCACCGCTTGTGGATCTTTATCAATTGCAACCTCAGCATGATAAACCCAGCCACTTGCCACAAACTTATCAACAACGTGGCCACGAAAGTTCTTAATGCCAATAAACCCATCTCTAACAAGACTCGCAATCACGTTAGCAACATGAACACAACAATTCCGACCTGGCTTCGTTACACGTAAAAGATGGTCAATAACATATTGAAAATGGGTGAAAAATTGGTCTTCTGAAAGAGAGTTACCCATATCTCGTTCACTTTCAGAATAGGTGTACAAAGACAAGAACGGGGGACTGAAAACAGAAAGATCAATGCTAGAGTCTTTCATCTTTTTCATTTCCTCAACAGAGTCTCCGCAAGTCAGTTCCCACCCATTTCCTTTATGTGTTTTCTGCGCGTAGTCTTCTTTAACCGCTTTACCTTTCAATGCAGCCACTTCCCACTCCTTCATTGAAGCAATTATTTCCATTGTCAATGTGTTCGACTCTTGTTCTTTATGCCAAACGTTCTTCGCAATTCCGGCTTCACGATCCGTCAGCACAATATAAACATCAACATCCCTCTTCTGACCAAAACGCCAAACTCTACGAATGCATTGGTAGTAGGTTTCATAAGAGTCATTCAGACCAAGAAAGATCATCCAGTTTGCATTCTGTAAATTCAAACCGAAGCCCACAATAGATGGCTTCGTCACAAGAATGCGGTGTACACCAGAAGTAAAATCCACAATTCGCTTTCGCTTCTCACTTGAAGACTGACTTCCATGTATCTCGACCGACAACCCATTTAACCGTTTTGAAATACTCAAAGCTTCATCATTCAGACCACACCAAATAATACCCTGTCCTTTTAATGACTCTTTTAATGACTCTGCTAATCGAACTGCTCGATCGACGCGATCACCAACACTTTGTTTTCTGGCTTTTGAACGACCTGTAATTCCGCCCAACTTACCGTAAAGAATTCCTGTTCCCGTTTTATAAACTTCGGTTTCAATTAATTCATCTTGAATACGCAGTTCTGGTAATTTAAAACGCGAACCATCATAGCCTAAATCTGAAGGAGACTTCAAAGCCATCGCCCACGACGCCATCCAACGAAAGAACCCTGCTCTTGCATGCCCACGCAACCGCCAACCGTCTTGGTCATGAACAAAGAACATACCCAACATTTCTTGCCGAGTCATTATGCTAAGAAACTGGGCGTGATTCGCTATTTCTGCAATGTCATTTGGACACGGAGTGGCTGTACAGCACAACCGATACGGAACATCGGTAAAGTGATCAAGAAGCAGCTTTCTTGTTTTACCATCAATAGATTTCAAAATAGATGATTCATCAAGAACAACGGCAGATAAAAGGAAGCCAACAAACTTTTCAACGCGTTCGTAATTTGTAATCCACAAACCAGCAGCATCTATTGCTTCTGGTCCTTCGGCGTATTTGATTTTGACCCTCAACTTTAAGGCTTCTGCTATTGTTTGCTCTGCAACAGACAACGGAGCAACAATCAAACAAACCCCACCCTTAATTTTCTGAATCAACCGAGCCCATTCAATCTGAATAAATGATTTACCCAACCCACAATCCGCAAACACCGCCGCACGACCTAATCGCAAAGCCCACAACACAATAGCTCGCTGAAAATCATACAACTTTTGATTGATATCAGAATCGTTCAACTCTAAACCAACTACTTGCGCTCGAAGAACTTTCTGCTCAAGGAATAAATCGTAGGCCTTATTTAGCACTTAAAAACCCAGGACACTTTTTGTCTATAGAAACTTCCGGACTGTCACAAGCTTCACATTCATTTAGAAAGTTAAGGTGAAGAAACAGGTAGTGACCACAATTAGCGCAAAGGTCATGCTTGTCAATTTCAGTCTTCATCGGGCTCCTCGGTTGCTTGTGTTTTCTTTCCGCCAAACATTGCTGTTATATCATACAAAATGGCTGTGAGTACAGAACGCTTCATACCGTCATCCAAGTACCCAACCTTAGATAACTTTTGAATACCAACACCGGCCATGTCTGCTTGCTTAGGTGACGTAGCAGTAAGAATTACTGTGGTCAAGTAACCCATAACCGCTTGCGCCACAGAACGACTTTCGTCTGGTGGTAACGCTTTAAGAACCACTCGTACCTCTGCCCACTTCCCTTGTGCTACACCGCGGCACAATTTCAATGTGTCCACCGTTATTTCAACCGAGTCCACACTTGCGGCTTGTGCTGGGCTTGAACCAGCAAGATATTTCTCAACACCCATCAATATGAAACGTGGAGACCACACACCTACTTCTAACAATGCATCTACAAGCGGCTCTGCTGGCTTAGTTCCTTTTGCAAACCTAATAGCACGCTGTACCAACAGCTTCACACCGTCAGGCTTCAATCCTGAAAGCTCGTAGTAAACACAACGGGACCGCAGAGGCTTCAGTATCTTTTGTGGGTTTGTGGTACAAATAATCCACACTGAGGTTTTTGGGCAGTCTTCAAAATACTTGAGCAAAAGATTCTGTGACTCTGTACTCAACCTTTGTGCTTCATCCAATATGTAAACACGGTATTTACTTGGCGGTCTGGGTCCATACAATGAACCTTCCGCTATCTTTCCAATGTTTTCTACACCAGATATTTCAGAAGCATTCACTTCAAGAATATCAAACTGATTACTCGCACACTCTGGACAAGGTAAACCAAACTGACTTACATGAGTGCATTGCAAAGCTCTTGCAAGTATTCTCGCCACGGTTGTCTTCCCGGACCCGGTGTCACCCGCAAACAACCAAGCCTGCGGTAAACGTCCGGATGCTACGTGGCCTTTAATTACCGCAACCAACTTTGCAGCACCAACCATTTCGGATAATGCTTGTGGGCGAAAAGCTATGGAGAGTGACTGTTCCATTACTTCTCAAACGGAAGGACTAACCCGTTCTCCATTAATTCGCTAACTACAATGGATATCAACTGTTGACGAGCACCACTTTCTTCAACTTTTGAAAACTCATCATTCCACCAACCCGCTCTGCCTAGTTGCTTCAATTGCCGGTCCACAATATTTATTGCTTTCTCAGTTGCTTTGAGTGGGTCGGTTTCTCTCATATTAATCACGCTCCAATTTAAAAACTTTATGAAACCTATGCCACGGAGCACCGCCCATTCCTACCGGTAAAATCGCCCAAAAGAAAAAGACAATAACCCGTAAAACCTGTTTGACAATCTTCATGTGAACTTCTCCTCACCAGCGAACACGTTAACTGGAACCTTTACCCAGAAATTAGAAAACACTGTGACTTTGCTGTCCTTCTCGGGTGAAGTTAGATACTCCTGTCCGCGCTTGACTTCAAAGTGGTCACCGTTCTCTGCTGTAACTTCATAATCTTTAATACAGATTCTGTTGAAGGTTGTCATTGCGGTTCCTCTTGCGTGTTATCTACAATGAAAAACTGCGGTACACAATTTACAAATTCTTGTTTAAGGATTGGCTTAACTTGCTTCTCCCAATCCAGTTGCCCATTACCACAGCCAACCCTAGGTAGAAAAACGCTAACGTGTCTATCTCCTATCAACATCAGCAACTCTTGGCAGGACTTTTGAATAAGGTGCTGTTTGGCTTTCTCCCACCAATTTGTTTTGACTGGGAATGTAATTAACCTTGCCGGCATTTTAAATTCAAAGACGTGGTTGCCACTTTGCTCCAACATTGTTCCAAGGTGCTCTGGCATTTGTGGGTAACGCTCTGCACACTGCTGGGCTAAACCACACCCCATTACTGCACAGCCATTTGATTTCACGAAGCCATTGGTCGGTATGACAATGTAGCCCTTGTCTTTGTACTTCCAAATGTTATCGTGTATTTCAATCATTTTGACTGTGTTCTCTTCTCAGTCGGTTCAATATGCTTGTCACATTGGCAAAGCCAACACTTAGCTTTCATTTCACTTCCGTTCGGGTGAAACACAATTCGATGACGGTGGCCGCACATAAGACAAGCGTTCACTGTCAACTTAAGAAGACTTTTTGGCTTCATACTTCGCTGTAATAACCGACCTAATTCCACCGCGTGGGCTAAACTCACCTTTAACTTGTGCGGAGATTGGTTCAATGACGTTCACAATGTCTTCAAGGATTCGGTTCACAACACTTTCATAAAAAACACCCACATTGCGAAACCCTTGAATGTAGAATTTCAACGCTTTCAATTCTAGGTATGCTTTGTTGGGAACAAACGTGATGGTAATTACGCCGTAATCAGGTTGGTGCGTCAAAGGACAAATTGCACTGTACTCTGGAATAATAATTTGGACCTCATAGTTCTGTCCAAACTCGTTTGGGATAGCCTCAAGTGCCGGTAACTCAGTCAATAGCCCTGATTTGGATTGTTCTGCATATTGCTCCGCCTCAGAACCCAGTTTTAACCCTTCTATCGGGATCGTAGCGCCAGGCGCGGCTTGCTTCACGGGTGATTGCTTGTTTTTCTTTTTGGTAACGTTCAAAATGGTTTCTCCTTATACACGCTGACTAATCAAGAACTGGTACGCTCCAATGGAAATGAAGCAAAGGTGGTCCTGCACTTGCGACACCAACACATCCACATCGGAGTTTGTTAGCATTGTCAACACTGGACCAACCAACGCTAGGTTGAGTTCTGTAGAACCCATGGCGTTAGATTCAATTATTAACCCTTCTGTGAATGTGGCATAAGACGAAGTGGATGTTACTTTGGCTTTAGTATCTGAAAGCGTTTCTACCTTCAACACCCACTCGTTTTTAGGTATATAGCTCAAATACCGTTGGAAGCGTTGGCATACTTCAGACAACACTGAAGCTTTAACCGAGAACAACAAAGGTGCTTTACGCATCTTCACAATCAAGTCTTTGATTCTTTTCTTTGGGAATGAGTCCCATGACTTTTCTGGCGCTGCACCCCATACTGTTCCTGCTTCTGTTGAAACAGCCATTACCCTGCCGTTCACCAGTATTTCATTTGCTGACAGTTGAGCCACAGCATCAATTAGGTGTATGGGTACCGACCATGAAATGTTTTCGGCTATCGGCTTCGATACACCTACAGCCATGCACAATATCAAGTCGTTGGTTGAGAAGAAATACTCACGCTTGCCAAATTCAATGTGAACACAATTGACTTCAGGTAACACTGGGTCATCTGAAGCACACACCCGAACCTGTGTCAACATTTCATGCAACGCTTCAGTTATTGGGAACCTTTTGAATTTGGTAAGGTCAATGGAATTGTAAGTCCAATTAGGTTGCACCAACTTGAGGTTTGCTTTTCGTCGTCCAGACTGGACATGCAACGTTTCGTCTTTAATTGAAAGCACTACCGCTGCATCTGTGGATTCTAAAAACGGTAGCAATATACGGCGGTCAATAGCCCAGAAGCCATCGGGTAAATCACTTGCAATTTTGGCTTGAACCGAAACCATAGACGACAATGAAAACAGCACTTCTTTCTTTTGAATACGGAGACCAATAAACGTTGAACTTGGAACACCCGGCTGCGGTGAAACAAGAGCTAACAACTGACGAAGACTTTTTACTTGCTCAGCAGAGACTTCCACTTCTTCTCACCTCCTGAAATTTTGGCTCCCATTTCTTTGTAATGAAGCAAAACGTAAATGTTATACAAGGACCGCTCGTGCCAAGCCAAATTACGTTTCTCTTTTTCGTCACCCCAATAGCGCATTAGCTCAAAGTCAAATCCGTGTGACTCTACTATTGTACGAAGCCATTCTAAATCTACTGTTCCTGAAGATTGTTTGCTTGGGGCACGAGAAACATGGGCTGGGGTTGTTCGACCTTCTTGAATTGACAAAATACTTCCATAAGCACTTACCTGCATCCAAGTTGTCGAATCGACTGAGTACCAGGGGAACCGAAACATCAGCTCAACATCCGTAATAGCGAAACCATGCAACATGACACCGTACCTCTCGGTAAGGTTAAACACCCGATCAAAGAAAAACATAGCTTTGTCTCTACTATTCCAACGAAGAGTTTTTGAAATACCCATATACCTGTACCCTTCGTCAATGTACTTCTGAAGCCAAACCATTCCATCATCACCGTGCTCTACCGGGAAAGGAAAAATACCGTCACCTTCAAGACGCTTTTGCATGTCATAAATCATCTTACCATTTGGCCAGTAGTCAAAGTTTGCATAGCAATCAAACTTTGATCCCTCTTTTTTACAATAGTCTGTAAACCTAACTAAGTACTCTTCACGAAGTTCATCTGATTTGAATAATGAATCGTAAGACTTCACAGGCCCAGTAGTTGGTTTCAACTTAAGATTTTGAAATGTGTGCGCTCCAGAATCAAGAAACACATGGCACCGCTCATCATGCATTTGTTGAAGAAGCACATCAGCTTTAAGAGTGTTCAAAAATGGAAAACTCAACAGCCAATACGTATTTCCTGTTCGTCGTATCTTCTCCTTCAAAGAAACAGCACCAAAATGAACTGGGACGGTTGCGGTATAAATAATAGGTTCTGCCAACCGCTTTGGTGTTTCTCGTGAAAATAATGGCTTGGCTGTATTCATTGCATCCTCGGTATGGGCGGCACTGTGCCAAGAAATTCTGCCTTCTCTTCTGCCTCGAAGAACTCACCGTACAGTGCAGTAGTCCGTGTCCAAGTACCAAACTTGCGAACTCCTCTGGCAACCATACACATGTGTTGAGCGTCAACAACAAAACCACAACCCAATGGTTTCACTTCTTCAGAGAAGATTTGAACAACTTGGTCTGTTAGCGTCTCTTGCACTTGTGGGCGTGCTGCAACGATTTCAATAAGCCTTGGGATCTTAGACAATCCCACAATCGTTCCATTAGGGATATACGCGAAATGTGACACCGAAATGAAAGGAATTAAATGATGAGCGCACCATGACGTAAACTGAATTCCAGACACATGAATCATTTGTGAAACTCGGTCATGCTTGAAACTACTGCGTAGCACTTCACGAGCTTCGTCTATAGGCTGCCTACTCAAGCAGTCTGTATACATGCGAACAATGCGGTCTGGTGTCCCTTGCATGTGGTCTTTACCAAGTGTGCCATTGAACTCCTTACACATCTTTTCAAGTGCAACACGGAGTAGGTATTGCCAGGTTTCAACTGAGTCTTTCACTTTGTTTTCTTCCTTCTCTGAGTTCTCCAACGGTAATTACACTTTCTGCAACAGTGTTGCCCCACGTGCTTTTTTGGTTCTCCGCATACATGCACAGTTGTTGTTACTGGTAGTGGATCTTTATGTTTAACGACTTTCTCTTCACCACAAATCTGTTTCACAGCACCAGCTTTCCTTTCACAACTGCTTTGCAAATCAATTTGTCTGGGCACAGTTGCGAACATTCTTTTGAGATTTCATCATACGCTTCTATTTTACCAAAACACCAAAGGTCACCAGAAACGGTTAACGCCCGCTTGTAACAAGCAACGCAAACACCGGTAGACATAAACAACAAAGTCCCAATGTCTTTTACTTCATATGGTCTGAGGCAAACAGCGCAAGGGATCATACCTTCTCAGTGTAAATTCTTTCCAAGATCTCTACTTGTTTCTCTGAAAGAGAACCGGTATTACTAAGTTGGTCTGCAACAGAAGTTAAAAAATCAACTTCCCACTTGCCCAGTCTTTTCTTGCTTTCAGTCAGACAAGCATCAATCAACGACTGATGTAACTCTTGTAACTCGTTTTTAGGCTGCACAGTGTTTGGCTTCTGCCCTATAGCTTTTGAAATAATCTCGTGGCATTCTTGCAATGAACGTTCTTTCATTTTCCCCACCCACCTAACTCCCAGATTTGTTTTCTCATACCCCAAACAGAAAAAAGTTCAAAATCTATCAACGTGTCTTCAAAGAATTTCCAGTCTTCTTCTGTTCGTTTTGAACCTTGTTGAAAGTCAGTTTTCTTAACGTGGCTTTTGTCTCTCAAGATAGTTGTTATACGAAGGTTGAAGTCGTATTGCTTCTGCTCTGCTGGTGTCATTTGAAGTTTGTTCCAGAATATTTTCAACGCTTTGACTGGACCTGTGCCTCGGCTTACATTTGGAATGTTGTCGGTGGTATCCCCGACCAACGCTAAGTACCGTGGAATATCTTTTGGTTCTACGCCGTACTCTTTTAACACTCGATCTGCTGTCCACCAGTCACACTTTTTACCCTTCCAACCTCTCAACTGGACAACATTCTCTCTTAATAGGCTTAGCCAATCCTTGTCCGAGGAGATAAGCGTTTGTGTTCTACCACTAAACTGCTTCAATTGCTCTACCATGATGCCAGCGAGGTCGTCAGCTTCTAGATGTTCCACCTCTATTTGAGTGATGCCGATAGCATGAAGCACAGATTTGAAAATTGGAATTTGCTTGTGAACAAGTTCTCGGTCATTAGATGGGTTGTGACGTGTTCCTTTGTAAGCCGGATAAATCTCTTTGCGCCAACTTCGTGGGCCATCCCATAAGAAGATAACTTTGTTTGGTTCTACCAACCGTGTTAGGTCTCCAAGCATTGAAAAGCCTATGTGAAGAACTCCAGTTGGACGTCCACGTGACGACAAGTCTCTAGCAGCGAAGTGTGCCCTCCATGCAAGATTTGGACCGTCACAAATCAACACTTTTCTTTTCTTTCTCGCTTCGTAGTCAGTTTCCAATTTTTAAAAGTATACCGATAACCACAACGTGGGCACTCCCAAGCGCCAGTTTTAAGATCGGTATCTTTTGCATGAGAAAACTGACTAATTATGCTACAACCCAAACACTTTGTTGGATGGCTGTAAACCCTATCCACTGTTTCGTTACTCATTATCACCCACACAATCCGCGCAACCCTCACAGTATTTACCGTAAATTAAATGCTTACCACCTTCAGAAAACATCACAACGTCATCCCAACAAACTTCTTTTTCGTAATCTTTACCAACAAGCAATTTACACTGAGCCTCTAGCAATACTTGATAGTACTCACGAACTTGCTCTAATTCACACTGCAACGCAGCGTAACGTTCTAAAATCGGTGCTAACTGATTTACAGTTTCTTCGGGTAAGTCAAAAACATGCAAGTCTTGGTTGTTCACTTCTTTCCACACTTCTCTTGAATTTGTTCGGCAAGTTCTAACGCTTGTTCTATGGTCATCTCAAGTTTCGTAATTGCTGTCCCTTGAGTTGAATGACGAACTGAACCCGGTTGCTTAATTATAACCCAATCACGTCCATTATACTTAGTCAGATCGATGCAGTTCTCCATTTACAGTCCTTCCAAAATTTCTTCAAGACCGATGTTAGGGTACAAATTAACAAGAGAAACCAAAGCTATTTTCACATTGCTTTGTTCTTCAGTAACCAAAGCACGTAACCGTTCTGAAGCCACAAGGTTTATTTGGCTGATACTGAGTTGCTTCCTAAGTAGACGTTCAGTTTGCAGGCAGATCATATGACTCGATAGTTCCTGCGCCGATTGAAGCCGCTTCCTCAGATTGTCGTGTTCTTCTTTGGACAGCGTGGCAACAGAATTCAACTCAATCGTTCGTTGTTGGAGCTGCTCTTGCAACTTGCCGATCTCTACCACGGTTGAATCGAGTTCTTTGCCGACCGTTCGAAGCTGCCTCCTCAGTTCTTCCATTCCACTGTGCGTCGGTGCCTGCGATAGCGCTTCCTGCATCGCTTGAAGCTGCGATTCGAGTTGCTGAATGTGCAAGCGGTACACGTCAACCTGTTTTGACGCTTGCGATTCGAGGGCAGTTATCTTCTTTTGCTGGCCTTTGTCATGGTCGTCAAAGTGATCGTGAGCATGGTCAGAGCAAAACCATCCACGGCAGTAATAGCAGCAGTATTCTCCGATTCTACGAAATCCAGCGAGGCGTCTAGCCGTAGTCTCTGTACAGTCTGAGCAATCACCACGTCGCTGTGAGGCAAACTCACCTTGCAATAATTCCAACCGCTTCTCCAACTCCGCCACGCGCTGCCGCAGTTGGGCGTTTTCGAATCGAAGCTCGACTTCATCCTTGCACATCTGCTCAGGACACCACTCAATTCGATAATGGGCATGCCTGCACTTGACTTCTGGGCGTCCGTGGAACCACAGACGGGCAGGTTCCATTATTTTCCGGCTCTCAGTCATTGGTTTTCTCCTTCTTCAGAATCTCAGCACGCTCCAAAGCAATCGGCTTGCGTTTAACATCAAACATCCGCAAGACTGCCCGCATTCCACCGCTCATATCTGAATGACTTTGAGGGTAAGGTAGATCTGGTCGCCACTCACGATGACCAGCTATGAATGTTTCGATTAATTCCGATTCGAGTTTCTGAAATTCTGGAGTTAAATCAGGCTTTGGCATCTTTCTCCTTCTCTCTTTCACGAAAGTAGTCGACGATTTTCCGGTGAAATACCAGCGAGTTGTGGCCGCTCTTTGCGGCTTCTCG
>CAAGKR010020236.1_pt1 | contig 16541 bp, 15 predicted proteins | sample 2556971 | NCBI WGS metagenome assembly CAAGKR01 (sample SAMEA5207829, study PRJEB30636) | soil metagenome | biome: forest; feature: boreal; material: soil | place: USA | collected 2011-09 | depth 1 m | reverse complement strand
GGAGCTCGACTTCGATCCGTTCGAGCGGTACGGCGGCGTCGGCGCGCGGCTCGACCTGTCCGGCGGCTACCTGGTCGTCATGCAGCATCCAGTCACGACCGAGTACGAGGGCGCGCGCCAGCAAACGGTCGAAACGCTTCACGCCGTGTGCGAGCTTGGACTTCCTGCCTTCTGGTTCTGGCCAAACGTCGACGCGGGCTCCGATGGGACCTCCAACGCAATCAGAGCGTTCCGCGAGGTCGAGCAACCGCTGAACATCCACTTCTTCAAGAATTTCGCGCCGACGGACTTCTTGCGTCTCATCTACAACAGCCGCTGCCTCGTGGGCAACTCGAGCGTCGGGATCCGGGAATCGTCTTTCCTGGGCGTGCCGGTCGTGAACATCGGGACGCGGCAGCAGGGGCGCGACCGAGGACAGAACGTCCTTGATGTCGGGTATGGCCGAGCTGAAGTCCTCGCGGGCATTCGCCGACAGCTCGATAACGGGAGATACCTCTCTGATCCGATGTATGGGAACGGACGCGCAGGCGAGCGGATTGCCGAGTGCCTGGCGTCCGCACCGCTGACGGTTGAGAAGCGGCTCGCCTACAGAGAATAGAAACAATGCTTGCCGAAGCCGCTGAAGTCCCCTGTCTGAAGGCAGGGCCGATTGCCGAGGAGGCACGTGAGTTCGTCGATGCGACGGAAGCTCTGGGGCCTGCTCCCTCCGCGACCGTGCTTCGCTGCTGGTGCGTGCCGCTCCTGTTCGATGCGACCGAGAGAATCTTTGCCTCCGGTGTCGAGCCGATCGGGGCGGTGCGCCACACGCTCGGAGACCTGGCGAAGACACTCCAACGACTCGGCACGAGTGGTTTGACGCAACTCGGGGTTTTCCGGGAAGCGTTCGTGGGGGAGGAGAACCGACCGATCGACGATCTCCGCACGGCGACAGGCGAGCATTACGGGCAGCTCTTTCAGGCCTTTTCGAAGACGTCGTTCTGGGACGAGCCCGTCCGGCTTCTCAGCGAGCGTCTGGAGCGAAACGGCGTATCGGTCTCCGAACTCGCCCACAAGACGGTTCTTGACGCGGGCTGCGGCGGGGGCCGCTACACGGCTGCCTGGCGACGGCTCGGGGCCAGACGCGTTGTGGGGCTCGATTTTTCGCAAGTCGGCATCGCCGACGCCGCCAGGCGTGTCCGCCACGCCGGACTGGAGGGCGTGGTCTTCCAGCGCAGCGATGTGCTCACACTCCCCTTTGGAGACGACTTTTTCGATGTCGTGTTTTCCAACGGGGTCCTTCATCACACGACGGATTGGGCCGCGGGCGTCTCCGAGTTGGTCCGCGTCCTTCGACCCGCCGGGCTCGGGTGGCTGTATCTCATCGAGGATCCGGGAGGTCTTTTCTGGGACGTTATCGAGATCCTGCGCGCGGCTCTTCGCCAGGACGGAGACGCCGCCTGCCGCGCGGCGCTCCGGCAGCTCGGAATCCCGGCCAACCGCATCTTCTACATGTTGGATCACGTGAAAGTGCCCATCAACGTGCGGACAACTCCGGCTGAAGTCGAAGACTGCCTGAGGCGGTCCGGCGCCGTGGACGTTCGCCGCTTGCAACGGGGGACGTCTTTCGACCGCGTCGAGCACATTGCGCAAGGCGATCCCTACGCGGCGGAGAAGTACGGCGTCGGCGAGAACCGCTACGTGTTCACCAAACCATGACCGCATCGAACGTCTCGCCCTCGAGCGACATGCGTGTCCTGGGCCTGATCCCGGCCCGAGGCGGCTCCAAGGGGGTGCCGCGAAAGAACGTGCGTCCGCTCGGAGGTCGACCCCTGCTGGAGTACACGGCGGACGCCGCCCGATCGGCGCGCCGGCTGGCGGAGGTGGTCCTGAGCACGGAAGACGATGAGATCGCTCAAATCGGCCGAGGATGCGGTCTGGACGTGCCCTTCCTCCGCCCGCCGGAGCTGGCCCAAGACGAGACTCCGATGCTTCCTGTCGTGATCCACGCGCTACAATGGCTGGAGGAGCATGGTCGTTGTTTCGACGCCGTCTGTCTTTTGCAGCCGACCAACCCGTTGCGGCGTCCCGAAGACATCGACGCCTGCATCGCTCTCCTCGAGGAACAGCGCGCCGACGCGGTCGTGACGGTGCTGCCCGTTCCGCTCGAGTACAACCCGCACTGGGTGTACTTTCGCTGCGAGAACGGCTGCATCCACCTCGCCACCGGAGAAATGGCGCCGATCGCACGACGGCAGGATCTGCCGCCCGCCTTCCACCGCGAGGGTTCGGTCTATGTGGTGCGGCGCGATATCGTTCTCGGCCAGAACAGCCTGTATGGCCGCTTCCTCGTCGGCCATCCGGTCGACGGGTCCCGGTCGGTTAATCTCGACACCCCGGAGGACTGGAGCCGGGCGGAAGCGTTGCTCGCGGCCGCCCAGGCTCGCTAGCCACCGGGAAAGGTGGCCTGAGGAGACATGTCCGTCATTCATGAGAGCGCTGGGTCCTCTGGGACTGAGAGCCTCGCCGCAAAGCGAGCCTCCTTGGATGTTGCCGTCCGAGCGACGAGCCTCTCTAAGCTCTACCGCATCGGCGAGACTCCCGAGAAGTACAAGACGCTGCGCGACACCATTGCCGGGATCGTCACTGCGCCGCTTCGGCGCCTGCGTCTCGCCGGGAAGCCGCGATCGAGGGCCGACCGAAGCATCTGGGCGCTTCGGGACGTGTCGTTCGAGGTGCGGCGCGGCGAGGTCGTCGGCATCATCGGCCGGAACGGGGCGGGCAAGAGCACGCTGTTGAAGGTCCTGTCGCGGATCACCGAGCCGACTGAGGGGCGGGCGGAGATCCACGGGCGCGTGGGGAGCCTGCTGGAGGTTGGAACTGGGTTTCACAACGAGCTGACCGGCCGAGAGAACGTCTTCTTGAACGGCGCCATCCTCGGCATGCGGCGCGCCGAGATCCAGGCGAAGTTCGCTGAGATCGTGGCGTTTGCTGAGATCGAGAAATTCATCGACACTCCCGTCAAGCATTACTCCTCCGGCATGTACATGCGGCTCGCGTTCGCTGTGGCGGCTTTCTTGGAGCAGGAGATCCTGCTCATTGACGAGGTCCTGGCCGTCGGCGACGTCATGTTCCAGAAGAAGTGCCTGGGGAAGATGGAGGACGTCGCCCGAGCCGGGCGGACCGTCCTCTTCGTCAGCCACAACATGGCCGCGGTTCGCACCCTCTGCACGCGAGGGATCGTGCTGCACGAGGGGCGCGTCGCGGAGACGGGAGAAGTGGGCCGCTGCATCGAAGCCTACTTCAGGCAAATTGGAGCCTTCAAGACCGCGGCCGAACTCGGCGCCACGGAGGATGCGCCGAGCGTTGGTTTCGGGCGTGTAGTCGTTAGAGGAGCCACCTCGAACTCGATGGAGCATTCAGCGCCGCTGGAGCTGGAGACGACGCTGCGATTCGGTCAGGAAGTCAGCGGCTTCAGCCTTCTGCTGACTCTTACGGATGTCTACGATCAATGCATCTTCCAGGTCCGCGAGGAGAGCCCAGCGCTCGGGGTTGGTGCTGCCTCGAAGGGCGACGAATACAGAATTCGGATAACGATCCCGCCCCTCTGGTTGAACCCAGGCCTCTACTCCGCCCACTTCAAGGCCCTGCTCTGGGGCAATTTCAAGAATGCCCGCAATCTGTCAGACAAGGTACCGGTGGACATCACGGGCTCCTACAGCCGCGCCACTGCAGTTCTGCACCCGCCGGCTAAGTGGCAGGTGTCACGAGACGGTCTCTCGTGAGCTTCCAGTCCCCCAGGTCCGGCGGAGACTTTCCCTGGATGGGACGCACGGATGACCGCACTGGACCGTCCGGGTCAACTTCATTCGAGCGGCTCTACCTCTGCGCCGAGCCGTTCCTCCCGCCTCTCTACAAGATTATTCGCAGGCGCCTCCGCGACCTCACGTTCGACTCTGGGGGTTCTCGGGCCGTTCTCGACGTGGGCGGTCGCAAGTCCCATTACACGATCGGCGTCCCGGCTGCAATCACGATCAGTGACCTGCCCCGCGAGACCTCGGTCCAACAGCAGCTCCATCTTGGTATCGACGACCCAATCCGTCACCAGACGCTCGGACGACGGAGCAACGTCCGGCAGGTTCTGTACGACGACATGACATGTTCCTCACTTCCCGACTCGGCGTTCGATGTTGTGGTCGCCGTCGAGGTGCTCGAGCACGTCGAGGACGACGCCGCCTTCGTCCGGCAGGTTTGCCGCGTGTTGAAGCCCAGCGGGGTCTTTCTCATGACGACTCCAAACGGCGACTTCGTCCCCAACACGAATCCCGACCACAAGAGACACTACACCCGTCGCCAGTTGGTGGAGCGATTGACGGCCTGCTTTCCGCGGGTCCGCGTGGAGTATGCAATCCGAGCAGGGCGCTGGCGCAGCCTCGGCCTCAAGTCGTGGTCGCCGCGGCATCCGCTTCGGACGGCACTGAGCATGCTCGGAAATGTCTTGAATACGTGGCAGTCGGCCCGCTTCGGTCCCGAAGAGGCCGTTGGGACGCGCCATCTCATCGCCGAGGCGAGGAAGCCGTGACGGTCCGACGGGGCAACGGCGAAGAGTGAGGCGCTGAGATGTGCGGCATTTCGGGAATAGTCGGAACGGGCTGGAAGCGCGCGCAACTCGAGGCGATGGTGCGCAGCCAGAGACACCGCGGCCCGGACGCCGAAGGCCTCTACGAGGATCCGGAGGGTCTCGCCATCCTCGGCCACAACCGCTTGAGCATCATCGACCTGTCGCCCGCCGGCCGGCAGCCGATGGCGAGCGCCGACTCTCGCTACTGGATCGTGTTGAACGGCGAGATTTACAACTACCGGGAGCTCCGCGCCGAGCTGACGGACTACCCCTTCCGGACCCGGACCGACACGGAGGTGGCCCTCGCCTCATACGCCCGCTGGGGCACCGCGTGCCTCGACCGCTTCGTCGGCATGTTCGCGTTCGCCATCTGGGACGAGAAGGAGAAACGCCTCTTCGCCGCTCGCGATCGGTTCGGAGTGAAGCCGTTCTACTACCACGCCCGGCCGGACGGGGCCTGGCTTTTCTCGAGCGAGGTCAAAGCCCTCCACGCGGCGGGCGTGCAGGCCGAGCCGGACCCGGTCGCCTGGGCCTCCTACTTGGCCTTCGGGCTCTCCGATCATTCGGAGCGGACCTTCTGGGAGGGCGTGCGTTGCCTCCCGGCGGGCCACGCGCTCGAGTGGAAGGATGGCCGGACGCGCCTGTCTTGCTGGTACAGCCTGCCCGACCACGTCGCCGCCGCGTGGGACGAACGCCCGGACGAGGCGGTCGAGGACGAGTACCGCGCGCTTCTAGAGGAGAGCGTGAGACTCCGGTTCCGCGCCGACGTTCCGGTCGGGATCAACCTCAGCGGCGGGCTCGACTCCTCGGCACTCCTGGGCCTTGTTCAGGCTGTCCAGGGCGCCGAGAGCGACGTGAAGGCATTCACCTTCGTGACAGGAAACCCGGAGTACGACGAGCTGCCGTGGGTGGAGGAGATGTTGCGGCAAACGCAGCACCCTTCCGTCGTGTGCCGTCTCACCCCGGAGGACGTGCCCGCGCTGGCTGAATCGGTCCAGTGGCATGAAGACGGGCCGTTCGGAGGCATTCCCACGCTTGCGTACGCGCGACTCTTCGAGCAGGCGCGACTCAGGGGTGTGATCGTCCTGCTCGACGGACAGGGAATGGACGAACAGTGGGCCGGCTACGACTACTACCGCTGCTCGGCCGACGGACGACCGGCGCCCATCGTCCAGGGGGTCTCGGGCAGTCCACTGCGCAAAGAGTGCCTCATCCCGGAATTCCGCGCGGTTGCGGAGCCGCTCGCCGCTGACACGCCCTTCCCGGATCCGCTTCGCAATCTCCAGTACCGGGACATCCGATTCACCAAGATCCCCAGGGCGCTGCGCTTCAACGACCGCGTCTCGATGAGATCGTCGACGGAACTCCGCGAGCCGTTTCTCGACCACCGGCTCGTGGAGCTCGCCTTCCGCCAGCCGGCCGATCGCAAGATCCGCGGCGGCTCGAGCAAATGGCTTCTCCGCCAGCTCACCCGACGTCTCCTGCCCGCCTCCGTGCGGGAGGCGCCGAAGCGTCCCCTCCAGACTCCCCAGCGGGAGTGGTTGCGCGGCCCTCTGCGCGCATGGGCCGAGGATCATATCGAAGCTGCGCTCTGCGAGCGCGGGGGGGCGTGGCTCGAGCCGCAGGCCGTGCGCGCTGCCTGGCGCGAGTACGTGGACCGCGGCGCGGACAACAGCTTCTTCCTGTGGCAATGGATCAGCCTTGGACTGGTTGCGGAGAGCCGAGCCGCGGAACGCTATGTCTGACGCAGCCAACTCCAGGCGGCGCTCCGTATCGGAAATGCGCAGTGGCCGCGTTCTGCCCAAGGTTTTCAAGCAGAGGGCGCCTGCGCTCTGCTCCGGAATCATCGAGTTCTTCCTGCCCTCCATGAGGGTATACTGGTTTTGACAGGTGTCGCCAGTTGAACAAATGGACAAGACAACGCGCGTCTCTGTGGTAATCCGGAACAAAAACGAGGCTCAGTACCTTCGGGTGGTTCTGAAGGCGCTAGCCGGGCACTAAACAGGGACTTGCGCAGGCAAGTGGCGACATATGCGTGATACTCAGCGCGCACTCGTTGCCATTAGGAGCACATTATTTGAGAGAGTGTGCGGCGCCATTTACGAACGAGCGGATTGCCGCCGTCCGCTGTATCTACGCTGGAAAAAGGCATGACGAGGCTCGCTGGATGGAACTGGAACTGCTCGATTCGTCCTTATTCACCTCGACCGCCGAAACGCGGAGGACACTGACGAAACAATTCTGCGCGCGATCCGGGCTGCCCTCCCCGGGCATGCCCTTGTCGTGAAGCTGCACCCGAAGCACGGCCCGGAACATCGCGAGAGAATTCGCGCGGTCGATCCGGCCGCGATCCTGGTCGGCAGCGAGATCGAGGTCGGGTCCGTGGTTGCCGTTGCGGCGGCGGTCGTGTGCGTGACTTCTTCTGTTCTTCTCTGGGCCGTTGGAATTGGTCGGCCCTCGATCAGCGCGTTTCTCTGGAAGGGGGCGGACGAATTTCGGATGGTCCGGCACTACTCTGGAGTCGAAGAGGCGGACAGTTACGACGCGTTGGTGGAGGCGCTCCGGCGCCAGACGAGCGATCCCGAGCACATCGGCGTGTGGCAGGAGAAGAGACGCCTCTGCCGGGATCGATTCTTGCGCGTCGACGGAAAGAGTGTCGATCGGATCGTCGCCGAGGTCTCGGGGCTCGTGCGTAAGGACAGGACAGGACGGGTCGCGCGTGGCGACTGACGCGAGTGTCGTGGCCAGAACCCTGGAACGGGTCGTGAACGGGAGCCCAGCGGAAGTGCCTGGCCGGCCGCGGATCGTCGTGATTCTGCCGCGCGGGGAGGCGATACGGAACTTTGTCTATAGCGGGATGCTTCGGGAGCTTCGACGGGAAGCCGAAATCACGCTCGTATCCGTCATCCCGAGCGACGATCTCCGGACGCTGCTGGAGCAGGAGGCGGGAGGGCTCACGGAGCTCAAGCCCGTGGCCACTCGCCGGCCTGTCGGGTTTCTCTTTGACCTCGTCGAGATGGCGCACGGGCGCTGGCTGTGGTCCGAGGCAGCCAAGGAGCGGTGGAGACTTCGCGACTTTGAGGCTGAGGTTCCGGTTGCCCGGGCCAAGCGAGGCATCAAGAAGGTCCTTTGCCGACCGTTTGCCAACCGGCCCGGGCTGGAGCTCCTGACGGCGGTTCAAGGCCTCGCGAGCCGGTGGCTCCGGACGACCGACGAATACGTCGACCTGCTTCGCCAGACCCAGCCGTCGCTTGTCTTCAATGGGTCGCACGTCCACTCGCGGCTGGCGGAACCGGTGGTCGAGGCGGCGCGGTGGCTCGGAATCCCGACGGCAGCGTTCATCTTCTCGTGGGACAACCTGACGTCCCAGGGGAGGATTCTTCCGCCGTACGACCACTACCTCGTCTGGAACGAGAGCCTGCGAGACCAGCTCATCCAGCTCTACGGCAGCGTCGACCCGGAGTGCGTTTACGTGACCGGCACGCCACAATTCGACTTTCACTTTCGGCCGGACTTCCGGGTCGACCGTGAAGCATTCTGCCGGCAGGTGGGCGCCGACCCGGCGCGACCGATCGTCCTCTATACGACAGGGATGGCCAACCACATGCCGGGTGAGCCGATCATCGTCGAGCGGATCGCCGACATGCTGGGGAGGATGACGGAGCTGGGGCCGCCGCAGCTGCTGGTCCGCGTCTATGCGAAAGATCGAACCGGTCGCTTCGAGGATTTGAAGCGGCGCCGCCGGGACGTGCTCTTTCCACTGATTCCCTGGGAGCCGGCGCATTTGACGCCCCGGCCGGAAGACTCGAGCCTGCTGACCAACATGCTCCGTCACTGTGCGCTGGGGATCAACGTCGCGTCGACCGTATCGCTGGAGCTCTGCATGTTCGACAAGCCGGCTCTCAATATCGGCTACAACCCTCCGGGGTTCGGACCCGTCCCGGTCGATTACATTCGCTACTATGACTACGACCATTACAGGCCGGTCGTCGAAAGCGGGGCCGTCGAGCTGGCGCGCTCCGAGCCGGGGCTCGAGCTGCTCATCGAGAAGGCGCTGGTCTCCCCAGATCGGCGGCGACGGGAACGCCACGAGCTGCTCCTCGGGTTCTTCGGCGAGACGCTGGACGGGCGGTCGGCGACGCGCGTCGCGCGAACGCTCGTCCGGATTAGTCGCCGAAGCGATGAGAAGGAAACTGGCGCCACGTAGGAAGAGGCCGAAACGGTTTGGGATCTCTTTCGCTTTGATGAAGTTGACTGGTCTGGCCGGGATGGCGACAAATCTCGAGCGATCGTCACGCGACGTCCTTCGCAGCGGCCTGAAAAGAGTTGCGATGGCCGGACTTCGGAACCTGCCGTGGAAAACGCAGCTCTTTCGGATCGCGCGCGTCCTGCGGCCTCCCCGAGCCATCTACAGACACCTTCCTGTGGAGGGCCCGTTCAGCGTGAGGATCGACGGCGGTCCGTCTTTTCGTCTCCTGGGCCATGGTCTGCCGACGGAGACAGATCTGTTCTGGAGCGGCCTCGGCGGATACGACGAGCGCGAGTCGCTTCGCTGCTGGGTACGCCTGTGCCGGCAGTCCTCGATCATCGTCGACATCGGAGCTTATGTCGGCGTTTACTCTCTGGCGGCGGCCGCAGTGAACCCTAAGGCGTTGGTGTTCGGATTCGAGCCCTTCGCTCGAACGTTTGAAATGTTCCAGGCTAATTGCGCCCTCAACTCTTCCGAAGTCAAAGCGATTCGGGCCGCAATTGGCGATCGAGACGGTGTGGCGGACCTGTTCTTTACCGACGACGCCATGATCGCATCGCTGGGCGCGTCCGATGGCCGCCAGAGAGAACGGGGGCCGATCCGCACGCTAAAGGCATTCCTGCGCGAACAGGGACTCGAGCGCGTGGACCTAATGAAGGTGGACGTTGAGACGTTCGAGCCCGCGGTCATGGCGGGAATGGGCGACCTGCTCGATCTGGGGCGGCCGGCGATGATCGTGGAAGTGCTCAACGACGACGTCGGAAGTGCCCTTGAACGGATGTACCCCCGGGAGTACTTGTATTTTCATATCGACGAGAATCGAGGCCTCACCCGGACGGACCGGGTCAAACGATTGAGTCGAGAATCGCGGAACTACCTGTTCTGCACGGAGAATGTCGCGAGAACGTTGGGCCTGTCGTGAGTGATCGATTTCGCCTGCTTGTGCTTTCGCACGTTCTTCCGTTTCCCGGCTCGGCAGGGCAGCAGCAACGGGTCCGCTATACGTTGGAGGCCGCCCGCTCGCTGTTCCACGTGACTTTCGTTACGTGCGCTCCGGCAGGCCAGGAGAACAGCCTTCGAGCTGAGCTGTCCCGGTACTGTGATGCCAGCGTGATCCTTCCATCCCTCTACTCGCGGACCCGGGCGGACCGGTGGCGACATCGCATCGGGGGCGTCGCATACGTCCTGGCGACCGGGGAAAAGCGCACCAACTACGCCGTGGGACGAGTGGAGTTCGCGCCAGAGCGGGTCGCCGAAGCCATCGGGGAGAGCCGCTTCGATGTCGCACTCTTCGAGTACTGGTACGCAGCGGGGGCCGTCTCGCTCTTCCGGAATCGATCGATCCCGTGCGTTCTCGACATGCATAATGTTCTCTGGAAGGCGTACGACAGGCAGCTGTCGGCGGACCGGTGGCTCCCCCGGTGGCTCCGGCACCTCGCCGTCGAACGGTACCGGATGCGCGAGGAGCAGTCCTGGCGCGAGTTCGACGGACTCGTCGCGATTAACCGCGAGGAGGAAGCGTATGTCCGCGGGTGTCGCCTGAGGCCCGGGGCCCACGTCTTCTACGCGCCGATGGGCGTGGACCTCGGGCGCTGGCCGTATGGCTGGAGGCCGGAGCATCCGGTGCGGGTTGGCTTTTACGGGGGGCTCGGGAGCCCCGAGAACGAGGATGGGGCGCTCCGGTGTCACCGGGTGATCATGCCGCGGGTCTGGCAGCGGTTTCCCGACGCGGAGCTCTGGTTCGTTGGCAGCCATCCCTCCGCTCGTTTGCGGGACCTGTCGAAGGATCCACGCGTGAAAGTGACCGGCTTCTTGCGCGACGTTGCCGAGACCCTGTCGACCATGTCGTGCGTCGTCTGTCCTTGGTCCGGCACCTACGGTTTCCGCAGCCGCTTGGTCGAAGTCATGAGCATCGGCGTCCCGACCGTGGCGAGCCGCGACGCCGTGCGGGGTATGGAACTCGAGAACGGTGACGGCGTGCTGCTCGCCGACGAAGACGAAGGCCTGGCGCAGCTCGTCGTTGGACTCATCAAAGACGAGGCGGTCGCGCGGGAGCAAAGCCGAAAAGGGAGGGCGCGCGTCGAGAAACTCTTCACGTTCGCGAACACCTACGAGCGCTGGATGCAGGAACTTTGCGCTTGGCTCCTGGCTCGCCGAGAGGCGGCGGCTTGAAGCTGGTAGTCTTCTCGCACAAGCCGTGCTGGGTGAGCGAGGCCTCACCCAGCGGCTTCGCGACCGATGGAGGCTTTCCGGCGCAGATGCGGGCGCTCTCCGAGCTCTTCGACTCCACCACGCTCCTCGTTCCCTGCTCGCCCTCCGGAGGGCGCACCGGCGAGACGCCTCTGGAGGGTCGGAACCTTCGTGTGGCCCCGCTCACGCCGCTGGGCGTGGGGGGATGGGCGAGAAAGGCAGCGTTCCCGATTTGGCTACTGCGCAACGCGCCGGCGATCCAGCGGGAGCTCTCGCGGGCCGACGCGGTGCACGCCCCGGTGCCGGGGGACGTCGGAACGATCGGCCTCCTCCTCGCGCTTCTCACCTGCAAGCCTCTCTTCGTGCGCTATTGCAATAACTGGCTCGTCACGAAGACCACAGCCGAGCGCTTCTGGAAGTGGGTGATGGAGCGATTTGCGGGAGGCCGCAACATCATGCTGGCGACCGGTGGGGCGGCCGAGCCGCCGGCGCGGCGCAGTCCCGCAGTGCAGTGGGTCTTTGCAACGAGCCTGGAGGAGCGCGAGATCGAGGCGTGCGCCCGGCAGAGGGACCGGCTTCCCGGCGCGAGTCCTCGTCTCATCCTCGTCGGCCGGCAGGAGAAGGGGAAGGGAACGGGAATCCTGATCGAGAGCCTTCCGGAGATCTCCGGAACGTTCCCCGGAGTCACCCTCGAGGTCCTCGGCGACGGAGCGGCGCTCCCGGAGTTCCGGCGTCTGGCGGAGCGCTTTCGGGTGGCCAACCGGGTCGCATTCCGGGGCAACGTGGACCGCGCGACGGTCGTCCGCTGTCTGCGCGAGGCCGACCTCTTCTGCTTCCCGACGGCCTCCGAAGGGTTTCCGAAGGTCGTCCTGGAGGCGCTCGCCTGCGGGCTGCCGGTCCTGACGACGAAGGTCTCGGTCCTTCCAGTGCTGCTAGCGAGGGGCGCCGGCCTGCTGCTGGAGGAGGCTACGCCCGGAAGCGTCGCGGACGGTGTTCGGCGCTGTCTTTCCAACGAGGCCGCCTATCGCACCATGTCGACGCGAGCGCTCGAAACGGCCCGGGCGTATTCGCTCGAACGATGGCGAGACACGATCGGCGGGTTGCTCGCGGTCGGCTGGGGCCCGCTGCGGTCGCCGTCGGAGGTGCCCGCGCAGGGATCGTCCGCGGACTCCGGAGCCGCCGACGCCCGGAGGGTCGGGTAGGAATGGAAACGCTGGCATCGGGCGGGCCTCTCCGAGCCCGGAGCCGAGAGGTCGGGCAAAGAGCTCTCGGGCGCCCGGGAAGCGGGCCGAGGGCGTCCCGGGCAATCTGGGTGGCGATTGGCTACGCCGCGCACGTGCCCCTGGCGCTTCTGATGAGCCGGCAGCCGTCCATAGGTGCCATTCATGCCGCGGCGAGTCTGGCTGTCGGCCTCGTCTGGGCGATCTCGTCGCGTTATCCGTGGCGCGTCGCGTACGCGGCCGCCTACATCATGGGTGCCGAGGTCCTCTGGCGGATGACCGGCGCCCCGGTGTTCTGGGAGTTTGCCAAGTATGCCGTCGTGCTTCTCTTTCTCGTGGCGACGCTACGTCTGGGATGGGGGAAGAGCTCGAGGATCGCTCTCGCGTACTTCGCCCTCCTGCTTCCCTCGGGGTTGATCACGATCGCGGAGAATCCGCTCCGGACGGCGGTCAACAACTTGAGCTTCAATCTTTCCGGCCCGCTGGCGCTCACGGCGAGTGTTCTCTTCTTCTCCCGGGTTCGCGTCTCCTTGACGCAGTTCCGTCGCCTGCTCCTCGTCGGCGCTGCGCCGGTCGTGGGCTCGTCGGTGATCGTCTGGCGCGGCGTGCGCCAAGCGACCGGGGTCGCGTTCGGGCAGTCGAGCTTGGCCATGAGCGGAGGATTCGCTCCGAACCAGGTCTCCTCCATGCTCGGACTCGCCGTTCTGCTTCTGGCGCTCTACCTCCTTACGGGTCGGAGCGGCGCGTTCTTCGGGGCGGGCTTGCTCGCTCTTCTCCTCGTCTTCGCAACCCAGAGCGCGATAACCTTCTCGCGGGGCGGGCTCTACCTCGCTGGGATCAGCACGGCCATGGCGGGCGCCTACCTCCTGCGGGAGGCGCGATACCGCTGGCGGCTTGTCCTGGGCACGAGTGTGGTGGCTGCGGCCGCGATCGTCGTCATCATCCCGCGCCTGCTGTCCTACACCGGCGGGGCCATCGCGTCGCGGTTCGCGCAGACTTCGACGACGGGCCGCGCGGAAATCGTTGAGGCGGACCTCGACACGTGGTTGGGAGCCCCGATCTTCGGCGTCGGCCCGGGTCAGGCCAAGGAGAAGCGCGCGAGGTTCTTCCGAGCCGAGGCGTCACACACCGAGTTCACGCGTCTCTTGGCCGAGCACGGTCTGTTCGGGCTCGCGGCAATAGCCTGCCTGATTGCGCTGGCCCGGAGGGCGATCGCGAGGCCGGCGCCGCCGGTGTCCCGAGCCCTTCGTGGCGCCATGTTGACCTGGAGCGTCCTGTTCATGCTGATCGACGGCGTTCGTCTGGCCGCGCCCGGGCTCGCCTTTGGGTTGTGTTTTGCCACGCTGGGCGTCGGGTCCGCTGTGCGGGCCCGGACCCGGGGGAGCGCCCCGGCACCGGCGGCCGCCCGCCCGGGTGCCGTGCCCGAGGAGCGTGGCCGAGCCTTCCCGGGGTCTCGGGACCTGGAGCAGGAGTCCCCCCGCACTTGATCCGGCAACCCCATTCCTCCCAGCCCGAGCCGTCTCCGGCGGCCGTCTCCGCTGTGGCGCCAGTGGCCTCCCGGCAGGGGCCGGCACGCCCTGGTCGGCGACCGCCGGGGCCGCTGCGGGTGGCGGTCGTGGCGGGGGGTCTGTCCCGCGGCGGAGCCGAGAAGCAAATCGTCTGCGTCGTCCGGGCGCTGCGAGAAGTCGGCTCGGAGGTGCGCGTTTACAGCCTCACGCGCGACGGTACGTATCGGGAACCGCTCCGATCGCTTGGCGCCGACCCGGTCTGGATTGGCAAGGCCTCGTCGCCAATTGCGAGACTCGTCGAGCTGACACGCCGTCTCCGGCCCTTTGCTCCAGACGTCATTCAGGCGGGCCACTCCTTCGTGAATCTCTACGTCGGACTGGCGGGCAGCCTGCTGCGCACGATCAGCCTCGGAGCGCTCCGGAGCAGTCTGCGACATTGCGAGAAGGCAAACGGATTCTGGACGCGCTGGCTCATGACGGTCCCCACGGCTCTGGTGACCAACTCGGAGAGCGCGCGGCGCGAGTTGCTCCAGACCGGTTGGCTCCGGGACGAGAGGGTCTTCGTACTCCCGAACGCGATCGACCTGTCAGACTACCCGTACGGCGCCAGATCTTCCGTCGCACCCGTTCCGGACCGCTCTATTGTCACTGCGATCGTCGTGGGCCGCATCATTCGCTCTAAGCGCGTCGACATCTTCCTTCGCGCCCTGGCGCTGGCCCGGCAGGCGGGGGCGAGCATACGCGGCCTTGTGGTCGGCGAGGGGCCCGACCTCAGCGTGCTGCGGCAGCTCGCGATCGAACTCAACCTCTGTCCGGAGGGAGTTCTCTTTCTGGGCGAGCGAGGCGACGTGGCCGCCCGCCTCGGACAGGCAGACATGCTGGTGCTTTGCTCGGAAGATGAAGGGTTCCCTAACGTGATTCTGGAGGCGATGGCGGCGGGCCTTCCCGTCATCAGCACACCGGCGGGCGACGCGCCTCGGATCGTCCAGCCCGACAAGAACGGAGCCCTCGTGCCGTTTGGCGACGCCGAGACTCTGGCGACCGAGCTCGTCCGGCTCGCGCGATCCCCACAGCGGCGCGTCGAGATGGGCTCGTCGGGAAGGGACCTGGTGGCTCGGCGCTACGACCTGGCGCACCTCGTCGTCCAGCTGCGGGACATCTACGGCGCCGTTGCCCTTCTGGAGGGGCGCTCAGAGACGCTCGATGCGGTCTCTGCGACATCCGCTTGAGAGGCCCCTTCCATCCCATGCGACTCGCCGTCTTCACGAGCCAGTTCCCCAGCCGGGTCAGCACGTTCTTCGCGCGGGATATGCGAGGACTGATCGAGGCGGGGGTCGAGGTCGAGATCTTCCCGCTCTACCCGCTCGACGCGACACTCTGGCCCTACGTCCCGAGCATCCTCGACAAGCGGATCCTCTCGAGGGATCGCGTCCATCACATCGATCTCTCTTCCGCCTGGCGATCCGGGAGCAGGTCGGGCCGACGCTCTGCCAGGCGGTTCGCGAAAGATGCCGCATCGGTCGGCCTCTCGGCGATTGCCGGCGGGCCTGCCGCTCTCGCCAAAAGCGGATATGCACTGGCGAAGGCGTGGGCGTGGGCCGGAGAACACGCCGGGCGCTTCGACCATGTCCTGGCCTATTGGGGCAACTACGCCGCGACCAGCGCGATCTCCTTCCAGCGAATGTCGGATTTGTCGATCCCCGTCTCGATGTTCCTGCACGCGGGCACCGACCTCTACCACCGGCCCCTCTCCCTGCGCTCGAAGCTGCTGTACGTCGACAACGTCATTGTCGTGTGTGAGTTCAACCGGCAGTACCTTGAGGAGCGCTACCCGGACATCCGCGATCGCATTGCCGGGAAGGTCCACGTCCATCACCCCGGCCTCGACATCCCGGCCATCCCCTGCACGGAGGATGACCGGCGGCCGGGCAGCCTGCTGGCGGTGGGATCCTTCGAGCGGGCCAAGGGCTTCGACGACTTGCTGCAGGCGGTCGCTCTTCTGCGGCGGCGCAGTTCGAACGTTGTTGTCGATCTGGTCGGGGACGGTCGACAGGCCGGGGCGTTGCGGCGGCTTGCGTCGCGCCTCGGCATCGAGGCGGCCGTGCGCTTCCGCGGCTGGCTTCCCTTCGACGAGGTTCAGAGGGCGATGCGGGCAGCGACGTTGCTGGCCCATCCCTCGATTGGCCTCGGGGACGCGGTTCCGACGGTGATCAAGGAGGCGATGGCAGTCGGAACGCCGGTCGTGGCCTCTGCCGTCGCGGGCATTCCGGAGCTCCTCGACAGAGGCCGGTGCGGCCTGCTCGTTCCGGCACGCAACGCGGAACGGCTCGCGGAGGCGATCGCAGAGCTACTCGGAGACGAGACGCGGCGCAGGCAGCTCGCGCGGGCGGCTCGCGCCTTTGCAGTGGAGAACTTCGACATGTGGCGTAATGGACGCCGGCTAGCGGAGATACTCCGGTCGACCCGCCGGGTGGTTCGGGGCGAAGCGGCATGAAGTGCGCCGAGACGCGCCGGGAGCGGAGACGGTGAAGGACGCACTTCTCACCGTCTACCATCGCCTTCGGGCGCCGGCCCGGTCGGTTGCGGCGAGTCGGCGATGACCGGAATCCGGGGATCAATGTCTCTCGGGATCGGCTGAAGTGGGACGCTGGGACAAGCAGTACGCGCGGCTCCCGGTTCTGGGTCAGCACGCGGCCGTCAGTCTCTACGGCGTGTACTGGCACTGGCTGCGGTTCGGGCCAGGATTTCGCCGCGCCGCCAAGGAGTATCGGAGACGC
>CAAGKR010083824.1_pt1 | contig 16542 bp, 14 predicted proteins | sample 2556971 | NCBI WGS metagenome assembly CAAGKR01 (sample SAMEA5207829, study PRJEB30636) | soil metagenome | biome: forest; feature: boreal; material: soil | place: USA | collected 2011-09 | depth 1 m | reverse complement strand
GCCGCGCTGCACAGGCAGTGCGCGCCCACCGTGAAGGCGTGCGACAGCGCGGGGCGCCGCACGGTCATGAGCTCGCCGAAGGACGGCGCCAGGTCGTCGAGCAGGCCGGCCCACGCGGCCTCCTCCAGTACGGGGAGTGCGTCACGGCCGCCGGCCAGGAGATCGAAGAGCGCCGGGCCGCCGATCGCCGAGGGCGGCGTGGTCCGGGGGTCGAACGTGGTCGGCCGGCCCGCCAGGCGCCCTCGCACGCGCAGCAGGATGTGGTGGACGTTGGCGAGCGAGCCCTGCAACGCCTCGTTGTCGAGGGCGGGGTCCGCGGCGTCCTCCACCGTGAGCAGCGAGGTCGCCCGGGGAGCGGAGCGGTGGACCACCCAGCGGGCCGCGTCCAGCGAACCCGCGGCCCGGCCGAGGTCGGCCGCCTCGTCCGCATCCAGCAGTCCCAGGTCGAGCAGCGCGTCCGGTGTGGTCTGCGGCGACCCGCTCAACACGGCGGCGAGCCAGACCAGCTCGTCGAGGTCGCGCCTGCCGCCGGCGCCGCGCTTGAGGTCGGGCTCGAGCAGGTAGGGCGAGCCGGGCCGCTCGCGAGCGACGATCGCGTCCACGGTAGCGCGCGAACGCTTGCGCGCGCCCTCGGCCGCCTCGGCCAGCACGCGCCGGCCGAGCGAGGCGTCCCCGCACAGGACGCGCCCGGTGAGCGTCGCCGTGAGCGTCTCGAGGTCGGCGCGCACCGTTCGCGCGTGGTCGCGGCGCGAGCGCACCTGATGGCCGACCGAGAGCCCCGCATCCCACAACGGATACAGGACGCGGGTCAAGGCGGAACGCAGTTCCGCGACGGGCGCATCGGTGACCACGAGCAGGTCGAGGTCGGAGTGCGGCAGCAGGCGTCGCGCGCCCCACCCGCCGAGAGCGAGCACCGACCACGGGGCGCGGAGAGCGGACAGCGCCGCCTCCGCGAGTCCGGAGACGACGCTGTCGGTCAGGTCGCTGAGGGCCCGCGTCGCGGCGCTCCCCGGGGCACCGGAGGCGACCAGTTCCGCACGCTGCGCAAGGAAGCCGCGGACATCGGCGGCCACGGTGACTAGAGCGCCTCGCTGCCGCGCTCGCCGGTGCGGATGCGCACCGCGCCCTCGCAGTCGAAGGTGAAGACCTTGCCGTCGCCGATCCGGTCGGTCCGGGCGGCGTCGACGATGGCCTGCTCGACCTTGGGAGCGAGGTCGTCGTCGACCACGATCTCGATCTTCGTCTTCGGGACGAAGTCGATCGTGTACTCGTTGCCGCGGTAGACCTCGGTGTGGCCCTTCTGGCGCCCGAAGCCCTTGACCTCCGAGACGGTCATCCCGTTCACTCCGAGCGCGTGGAGCGCTTCCTTGACATCGTCGAGCTTGTGCGGCTTGATGACCGCTTCGATCTTCTTCATGTGATGACTCCTCGGCCTTCGGCGCCTACTGGAATTCGTACCCGGTCTCGGCGTGTTCCGCGACGTCCAGGCCCGTGGCCTCGGACTCAGCGTCGACGCGCAGGCCGATCGTAAGGTCGATGCATTTCAGGATGATGAACGACACGGCCGCCGAGAACGCGATCGTCGCCACGACGCCGACGAGCTGCTTGCCGAGCAGGGCGAGCCCGCCGCCGTAGAGCAGGCCGTTCGCCCCGGCGGCGTTGACGGCGACGCTGGCGAAGACGCCGGTGAGGATCGCTCCGGTCGTGCCGCCGACGCCGTGGACGCCCACGACGTCGAGCGCGTCGTCGAACCCGAACCGGGACTTGAGCCGCAGGCCGAAGTAGCAGAGGCAGCCCGTCGCGAGCCCGATTGCCAGCGCCGGCATCGGCCCGACGAAGCCGGCTGCGGGCGTGATGCCCACGAGGCCGGCCACCGCGCCTGAAGCCGCGCCGAGCACGGTCGGCTTGTGTCCGGTCAGCACCTCGGCCGCCGTCCAGGCCAGCATGCCCGCAGCGGCTGAGAGGTTGGTGGCGAGGAAGGCGGAGCCGGCGAGCTGCCCGGAGCCGAGCGCCGAGCCGGCGTTGAAGCCGAACCACCCGAACCACAGGATCCCGGCTCCCAGCACCGACATGGGGACGTTGTGCGGGCGCAGCTCCTCTTGGCCGTACCCGGTGCGCCTGCCGAGCATCAGCGCCGCGACGAGGGCCGCCGCTGCGGACGCGATGTGCACGACCGTCCCGCCCGCGAAGTCGAGCGCCCCGAGCTGCTGGAGCCAGCCGCCGCCCCACACCCAGTGCGCGAGCGGGCTGTAGACGAGCAACGCCCAGAGCCCGGCGAAGACGACGAACGCCTTGAACTTCATGCGCTCCGCGACCGCGCCGGAGATGAGCCCGACCGTGATCACCGCGAACATCCCCTGATACATCGCGAACACGCTGGTCGGGATCGCCGAGCTGCCGGAGCCGGTCACGCCTCCCAGCACGCCGTCGAGCCCCAGCGCGGACAGGCCCCCGATCAACCCGCCGTGATCGCCGCCGAAGGCGAGCGTGTATCCGACGATAGCCCACACCACCGAGACGAGCCCCATGGCGAACAGCGAGTGCATGGTGGAGGACAGGACGTTCTTGCTTCGCACCATCCCGGCGTAGAACAGCGCCAGCCCCGGGGTCATGAACAGCACGAGCGCGGCGCACACGAGCATCCAGGCGGTGGAGCCGGTATCCACTGTCGGCATGTGACGATCCCCTCCCTCGGTGATGAAGCAGGCGGCATCCCTGCCGCGCCGCCTGCGGAGACGGTAGGGGCGCGTTGTTTCGCCCGTGTTTCCTGTCTGTGAAGCGGCGAAGAACACCGGAAACGCCGGCGAAACACGGACCGCGCCGGCGCCGGCACCGGCTTCCGCCGCCTTGCCCTCGCGTCCGCCGACTCGTACCATACGAACAGGTGTTCGATTGCTCCCGTGCGTACAATGGAGAATCGGGCGAGAACGCCCCTGAAATGCATGTTCGGAACCGCGACGGAAAAGGAACCCTCTCCACATGTCCCTCGAATTCATCTCGATCCGCGGCGCCCGCGAGCACAACCTCGCCGGCTTCGATCTCGACATACCGCGCGACAAGCTCGTCGTGATCACCGGCCTTTCCGGCTCCGGCAAGAGCTCGCTCGCGTTCGACACCATCTACGCGGAGGGCCAGCGGCGATACGTCGAATCGCTGTCCGCGTACGCGCGGCAGTTCCTCGGTCAGATGCAGAAGCCCGACGTCGATCACATCGAGGGCCTCTCGCCGGCCGTCTCGATCGACCAGAAGACGACGTCGAAGAACCCGCGTTCGACGGTGGGCACCGTCACCGAGATCTACGACTACCTGCGCCTTCTGTACGCGCGGGTCGGCATCCCGCACTGCCCCGAGTGCGGCCGCGTGATCGAGCGGCGCACCCCGCAGCAGATCGTCGACCGGATAGCGGACCTGCCCGAGGGCACGAAGTTCCAGGTCCTCGCGCCCGTCGTGAAGGGGCGCAAGGGCGAATACGGGAAGCTGCTCGAGGACCTGAAGAAGGAGGGCTTCACCCGCGTCCGCGTGGACCGTGAGGTGAAGGGCCTCGACGAGGAGATCGTCCTCGACAAGAAGTACAAGCACGACATCGAGGTGGTCGTCGATCGGCTCGTGATGAAGGCAGGCATCACCCCGCGGTTGACCGACTCCGTGGAGATGGCCCTGCGCCTGGCGGGCGGGACGCTGATCATCGCCCCCGAAGGCGCCGACGAGCTGTCGTTCTCGCAGGCGTACGCGTGCCCCGTGCACGGCCTCGGGATGGAGGAACCGCAGCCTCGCGATTTCTCGTTCAACGGGCCGTACGGCGCGTGCCCGGTCTGCATGGGCCTCGGCGCGAAGCTGGAGCCGGACCCCGACCTGATCGTCCCTGACGGGTCGCTCTCGCTCGAGGAGGGCGCCATAAAGCCGTTCTCGGGCGGCATGAACTACTACCCGCAGATCATCGCGGCCGTGGCCGCGCACTTCGAGGTGTCGACCGACGCCTCGTGGCACGATCTGCCGCAACAGGTGAAGGACGCGCTGCTCTACGGCCTCGGCGACACGCGCATCCGGATCGACTACCACACGCGCGACGGCCGCGAGACGCACTGGTTCTCGAAGTGGGAGGGCGCCGTGAACGCGGTGTCGCGCCGCTACGAGGAGACCGAGTCGGAGGGCAGCAAGGAGAAGCTCGAGGAGTACATGGCCGTCATCCCGTGCGCGGCGTGTGGCGGGACGCGCCTGAAGCCGCAGATCCTCGCGGTCACGTTCGGAGACAGGAACATCGCGCAGGTCACCGCCCTGTCCGCGAAGGACTCGCTGGAGTTCTTCGGGGCCGTGGAGCTCTCCGACCGCGAGGAGCAGATCGGCCGCCGGGTGATCAAGGAGATCGTCGAGCGGCTACGCTTCCTCGTCGACGTCGGGCTCGACTATCTCACGCTCGAGCGCGGCACCGCCTCGCTGTCGGGCGGCGAAGCCCAGCGCATCCGGCTCGCCACCCAGATCGGGAGCGGGCTGATGGGCGTCCTCTACATCCTGGACGAGCCGTCCATCGGGCTCCACCAGCGCGACAACGCGCGGCTCATCGCCACGATGGAGCGCCTCCGCGACCTCGGCAACACCGTCATCGTCGTCGAGCACGACGAGGAGACGATCCGCGCGGCCGACTTCGTGGTCGACATGGGCCCCGGCGCCGGCGAGCACGGCGGCGAGATCGTGTGCCAGGGGACCCCGGCCCAGATACTCGAGTGCCCGGAGTCGCTGACCGGCGCGTACCTGTCCGGAGCGCGCTCGATCCCGGTCCCCGAGCGCCGGAGGCCGGCCGAGCGGGGCGTGGTGTCGATCCAGGGCGCGGCGGAACACAACCTCAAGAGCATCGATGTCGAGATCCCGGTCGGGCAGTTCGTCGTCGTGACGGGCGTCTCGGGGTCGGGCAAGTCCTCGCTCGTCTCGGACACGCTCGCGCCCGCGCTCACGAACGCGGTCTCGCGCACGCGCAGGCGGGCGGGACGCTACGATCGCATCGAGGGCCTCAAGCAGTTCGACAAGGTCATCGTCATCGACCAGTCGCCGATCGGGCGCACGCCCCGAAGCAACCCGGCCACCTACGTCGGCCTGTGGGACGACGTGCGCTCGCTGTTCTCCTCAACCCACGAGTCGCGGGTGCGCGGCTACTCCCCGGGGAGGTTCTCCTTCAACGTCGCCGGTGGCCGGTGCGAGGCGTGCAAGGGGGACGGCCAGATCAAGATCGAGATGCACTTCCTCCCCGACGTCTACGTGCCGTGCGAGGTGTGCAAGGGCAAGCGCTACAACCGCGAGACCCTGCAGGTCACGTACAAGGGCAAGAACGTCTCGGACGTGCTCGCCATGTCGGTGGAGGAAGGCGTCCACTTCTTCGAGAACATCCCGCCGATCAAGCGGAAGCTGCAGACGCTCTACGACGTCGGACTCGGCTACATCAAGCTCGGCCAGCCCGCCACTACGCTGTCCGGCGGAGAGGCGCAGCGCGTGAAGCTCTCGAGCGAACTGCAGCGGCGCAGCACCGGCAAGACCTTCTACATCCTCGACGAGCCCACGACGGGCCTGCACTTCGACGACGTGCGGCAACTGCTGATCGTCCTGCAGCGCCTGGTCGACACCGGCAACACGGTGCTCGTGATCGAGCACAACCTGGACGTCATCAAGAGCGCCGACACGATCATCGACCTCGGCCCGGAGGGCGGCGACCGCGGAGGCGAGGTCGTGGCCGTGGGCACTCCTGAGGAGATCGCGGCACACCCGACGTCGCACACGGGGCGGTTCCTGAAGCCGGTGCTCGAGGGCAGGGGGGCGTCGATCGCTCCCGAGCGGGGCGGCCAGGCGCCCCGGAAGAAGGCGGCGTTCGCGCGGAAGTCGAAGGCCTAGGATTCTGCGGCGTGCCGCCTGCGCTTGGCCTCGTACATGCGCTGATCGGCCGCCCTGGTCAGCGCCTGGAGGTCGGGCGCGCCGTCCATCTCCTCCGACGTGGCGATACCCAGGCTCGCCGACACCTCGAACGGCACCGTCCCGGCGGCGTGGGCGGTGTCCATCCCGGTCACGCGGTCTCGGCCTCCGCCAAGCGGCCCCCGGCCGCTCACTGCCCCCCACCTTCCCGTGCGTGAGGTGTCCTGCATCGTAGGCACCGCGACCGCTAGAATCGACCCACGATGAGTCCCCGCTACGGCAGCGACCACATACGCGAGCAACTGACGGGCGTTCCCGACGCGCCGGGCGTCTACCTGTGGAAGGACGCCGGCGGGACGGTTCTCTACGTCGGCAAGGCGAAGTCGTTGCGCAAGCGCATGAAGCAGTACGCGCAAGGGCACGACGACCGTGCGATGGTGCCCGAGATGATGTCGCGCGTCGCCTCGTTCGACTACGTGGTGACGACCAACGAGGTCGAGTCCCTCATCCTCGAGAACAACCTCATCAAGGAGCACCACCCGCGCTACAACGTCGACTACCGCGACGACAAGACCTACCCCTACATCGCGCTGACCTCGGCCGACCCGTTCCCGGCCATCAAGTACACCCGCGAGAAGCACCGCGCCGGGACCACCTACTTCGGCCCGTACACGGACTCGAAGGCTGCCCGCGCGACGATCGACGTCGTGCGCCGCGTGTACCCGATCTGCCGCACCGACTGCGTCGAGTGGAAGCGCGTCACCGCCCATGGCGGGAAGCCGACGGGCAAGCCGTGCTTCGACTACCACGTCGGAAAGGGCCCCGGGCCGTGCGTGGGTGCGATCTCGCGGGAGGAGTACGGCGCCACCGTCGCACTCGTCGAGGCGTTCCTCGACGGCAGACAGACGACCGTCGAGCGCGACCTGGAGCGCCGGATGCGCGAGGCGTCGGCCGACCTCGACTACGAGCGGGCCGCCCGCTATCGCAACCGGCTCGACGCCGTGCGGTCGATCCTCGAGCGCCAGACGATCGTGAGCGCGAGCGGGCTGGACGCCGACGCGGTGGGCGTCTTCCGCGAGGAGACGATCGCGGGCGCGCACGTGGTGCACGTCCGCGAGGGCCGCGTGCAGGGCTCCAGCGAGTTCATCCTGGACCAGGGCCTCGACGTCTCTGACTGCGAGCTCATCGAGGCGTTCCTGCTGCGCTACTACGACGAGGCCTCGCACGTCCCGCGGCAGGTCCTGCTCTCGTGCCTGCCGGCCGACCCGGGCCCGCTCGAGGCGTGGCTTACGCAGCGTCGCGGGCGCAAGGTCACGATCGAGCGCCCCGAGCGCGGCGAACGCCGCCGCCTCCTGGAGATGGCGTCCACCAACGCCCGGCACGCCCTGGCGCGCTACAAGTTCCGCACCCGCTACGACGAGGACCGCGTGAACCAGGCGCTGCTCGAGCTCGAGAGCGCGCTCGGCCTCAGCGTGCCGCCGATGCGCATCGAGTGCTTCGACATCTCGACGCTGCACGGGCGCTTCTCGGTCGGCTCCATGGTCGTGTTCGACGCCGGGAGAGCGGACCCCTCCGCCTATCGGCGGTTCAAGATCCGCGCCGAGACGCCCGAGTCCAACGATGTCGCCATGATGCGGGAGGTGCTGCAGCGCAGGTTCGTCCGCGAGGCCAAGGAGGGCACGCGATTCGCGCGCACCCCGGACCTGATCGTCGTCGACGGCGGGAGGCCCCAGCTGTCGGCCGCCCTCGCCGCGCTCGAGGGGATCGGGATCGCGGGCGTGCCGGTCGTGGCGCTCGCCAAGCGCGAGGAGGAGCTGTTCGTCCCGGGGTGGGACCAGCCCGTCGTGCTGCCGGGCGGCTCGCCCTCGCTCTACCTCGTGAAGCGCGTCCGCGACGAGGCCCACCGCTTCGCGATCACCTACCATCGCGAGCTTCGCGGCAAGGCGATGACGGCTTCGATCCTCGACGAGATCCCGGGTGTCGGCCCCACGCGCAAGCAGGCGCTCGTCAAGGCGTTCGGGTCGGTCAGGCGGCTGCGCGGCGCGAGCGTCGACGAGATCGCCGCGGTCAAGGGCATCCCGGAGACGCTCGCGCAGGACATCTCCGAGTTCCTGCGAGCACTGGACGGCGGATCCGCGGGCGACGGGGGATAAGGTCGCGGGGAGGGACGGACCGGGGGTGGCCCCCCTGACCCACACGCCCCCGGGCGTTGCTATACTCAGACGCATCGCGCGCCCGACGGGGACGCGCCTCACGAGACGGGGTGGTCGAAAGTGGTCAGGTTCCTCGTCCGCACGGGGATCACGGCGTTCGGCGTGCTCGTGGTCGCCTATCTGGGCCTCATCTCGATCCAGGGCGTCGGACCCGGGACGCTCTTCTCCTGGAACGCGTTCGGCCTCGCGTTCGCCTTCGCCATCGTGCTCGGCCTGGTCAACGCCATCATCAAGCCGGTGATCTCCCTGCTCACCCTCCCGATCTCGATCGTGACGCTCGGCCTGTTCTCACTGCTCATCAACCTGGCGATGTTCTACCTGGCCGCGGCCCTGTTCCACCCGGCCATCCAGACCAGCCCGAGCTGGCTGACGACGGGGCTCGCCGCCATCATCGTCGCCGTCTTCAGCGGCGTCGCGGGGTCCCTGACCAAGCGCGAGAAGCGGTAGGCCGAGCGATGACCGACGCGGTCGAGCCCTGCGAGCCGGAGGTCACCAAGACGCCAGCGGAGCTGGTGGTCATCACCGGGCTGTCGGGCGCGGGGCGCTCGGAGGCCATCCACACCTTCGAGGACCTCGGCTACTTCTGCATCGACAACCTCCCGCCGGCGCTGCTGTCGCAGCTCGTCGAACTGACAACGCTTCCGGGCAGTCGCATCGACCGCGTCGCCGTGGTGTGCGACATGCGCTCCCTGGAGTTCTTCGGGACGTTGCTGGAGGAGCTCGACAAGCTCGAGGCCAGCGGCCAGCCGTACCGGATCCTGTACCTGGAAGCCGCCGAGAAGGTCCTCGTCAACCGCTTCAAGACCACGCGCCGACGCCACCCGCTGTGCGAGGGCGGCTCCGTCATCGAAGGCATCGTCGCAGAGCGCAAGGGCCTGGCGCGGGTCCGCGAGCGCGCCGCACTCGTGATCGACACGAGCGACATGCTGCCCGCTCAGCTGCGCGAGGCGATCAGACGCCGCTTCCTCTCCGACAGCCTGAAGGACTCCCTCTCGGTGACCGTCGGTTCCTTCGGGTTCAAGTACGGCCTGCCCATCGACGCGGACATCGTGATGGACGTCCGCTTCCTGCCCAATCCGTTCTACGTGGCGCGTCTCCGTCACAAGACGGGGCTGGAGGCATCCGTCCGCCGCTTCGTCCTCGAGCGCGAGGAAACGAAGCGGTTCATGGACGGCTGGCTGCCCCTGCTGCGCGACCTGCTCCCCGGCTACCTCATCGAGGGGAAGCACCATCTCTCGGTCGCGCTCGGCTGCACCGGCGGCATGCACCGCAGCGTGGTGCTCGCCGAGCAGACCGCCGAGCACCTCCGCTCGCTGGGCTACGACATCTCGGTGACCCATCGCGACATCCGCAAAGACCTGGACCGCGCATGACGAAGCGTCCCCGCCGCGCCGTCGCGGTCGGCGGCGGCACAGGCCTCCCGAAGGTGCTCCGCTGCCTGCTCGAGTTGTCGTGGGAGACGACGGCGGTCGTCACCATGGCCGACGACGGAGGCTCGAGCGGGCACCTGCGCCGCGAACTCGGGATGCTCCCGCCCGGGGACGCGCGCAACTGCCTCGTCGCCATGGCGGCCGACCCCGACTCGCCTCTCGCGCGCGTGTTCTCGTACCGCTTCCCGCTGGGCGAGGGCCTTGCCGGTCACGCTCTCGGCAATCTGATCATCGCGGCGCTCGCCGACATCGAGGGCGACTTCCCGTCGGCGCTGGACGCCGCGGGCCGCCTGCTCGACGCTTCGGGCCGCGTCGTTCCCTCGACGCTGGACGACGTCGTCCTGACGGCCGAGGACGTCGAGGGCAACCGCGTCGTCGGGCAGTCGAAGGTCGCGCGCAGCGTCGCGCCGATCACCCGCGTGCGCTACGCGTCGAGCAGGCCCGCGCGCGCGTACGCGCCCGCAGCCGAGGCGATCGAGGCGGCGGACCTGGTGGTGATCGGCCCCGGGTCCCTGTTCACGTCGATCCTGCCGAACTTCCTGGTCGAGGGCATCGCCGAGGCGCTCGCGTCCACCGGCGGCCGTGTCGTCTACGTGTGCAACGTCGCGAACCAGCGTGGCGAGACCAACGGGATGGACGCGGCCGACCACGTCGACGCGCTCGTGCGGCACGGCCTCGGTGGCGCGATCGACGTCGCGCTGCTGCACGACAGTGTGGGTCACCCTCTCACGGGGGAGATAGACCCCGTGTCCGCATCTCCCGGCGCGCTCGCGCGGATCGCGGCCCACGGCATCGCCTGCGGGGTCCGCGACCTCACCGACCCCGACGACCCGCGCCACCACAGCACGGCCAAGCTCCTGCACGCCATCGAGGAGGTCGCATCGTGAGCTTCACCGCCGAGGTCAAGGAGGAGCTGTCTCGGGTCATGCCGACGCGCAGCTGCTGCCCGCGGGCGGAGTTGTCGGCGCTGATCCGGGTCGAGGGCACGCTCCACATCACCGGCGGCGAGCGCTTCCGCGTGGAGATCGCGACCGAGACGGCGCCGGTCGCCCGAAAGGCGATCAAGCTGATGCACTCGCTCTACGGGCTGAAGACGGAACTGACGGTCCGCCGCAGCGTGCTGCACAAGACGAACAACTACTTGATAACGGTCCCGGGCCAGCCGGCGCTGCCGCCCGCGCTCGCCGACCTGGGGATCCTCAACGAGTCGATGGGCCTGTCGACCGGCGTGCCCGCCTCGCTCGTGCGCAAGGACTGCTGCGCGGTCTCGTACCTCCGCGGCGCGTTCCTCGGAGGCGGCTTCGTTGCCGACCCGCACGGCGACTTCCACTTCGAGCTCACGGCCGAGACCGAGCAGCACGCGCGCGACCTCGTGGGGCTCATGGCGCGATTCGGCATCGAGGCGCGCGTCACGAAGCGACGCGGCCTGTTCGCCGTCTACCTCAAGGGCGCCGAGCCGATCGTCACGTTCCTCGCGCTCGTGGGCGCGCATCGCGCGCTGCTGCGTACGGAGGACGTGCGCATCATCAAATCGATGCGCAACGACGTGAACCGGCTCGTCAACGCCGAGACCGCGAACGTGCAGAAGTCGGCCGAGGCCGCGATCGCCCAGGTCGAGGACATACGCTACCTTGCAGACGTCCATGGGCTCGACTGGCTGCCCCCGGCGCTCCAGGAGTTGGCGCAGCTGCGCCTCGACCACCCCGACGTCTCTATCCGCGAGCTCGGCGAGTACGCGGTGCCGCCGCTGTCCAAGTCGGCGGTGTACCACCGCATCAGGCGGCTGGAGGCGATGGCGGCCGACGTGAGGACCCGCGCGGCGTTCGAAGGCGGGCCGCTTGACGCACATGGCGACGGCGGGGAAGGATAGCTGAGGGAAGCACACCGGGCGCGGCGCGAAGGCGACCCGGTCCGGCATCGAAAGGCCAGTTGAAGTGCGCTCCGCGAGAGCGCGACGCGACCGAAAGGGGTCGGAATGACCATCAAGGTAGGCATCAACGGGTTCGGACGTATCGGCCGGCTGGTGTTCCGCGCGGCGATGAACGACCCCTCGATCGAGGTCGTGGCCGTGAACGACCTGACGGACGCCGCGACTCTCGCGCACCTCGTGAAGTACGACTCGGTCCACGGCCGCTTCAAGGGCACCGTCGCAGCGGGGGAGAACGCCATCATCGTGAACGGCCGCGAGGTCAAGGTGATCGCCGAGCGTGACCCGGCCGCACTGCCCTGGGCCGCTCTCGGCGTGGAGGTCGTCGTCGAGTCGACCGGCTTCTTCACCGACGCGACCAAGGCGCACGCGCACATCGACGCCGGCGCCCGCAAGGTCATCATCTCGTCGCCGGCCACCAACGAGGACATCACGATGGTGATGGGCGTCAACGACGGCGACTACGATCCCGCCAAGCATCACATCATCTCGAACGCCTCGTGCACGACCAACTGTCTCGCCCCGTTCGCCAAGGTGCTGCGCGACTCGTTCGGCCTGAAGCGCGGCTTCATGAACACCATCCACAGCTACACCAACGACCAGCGCATCCTCGACTTCCCGCACAAAGACCTCCGCCGGGCGCGCGCCGCGGCCGTCTCGATCATCCCGACCTCCACCGGCGCGGCCAAGGCGATCGGCCTCGTCATGCCGGACATGAAGGGCAAGCTCGACGGCATGTCGATGCGCGTCCCGACGCCCGACGGCTCCGTGGTCGACCTCGTCGCCGAACTCGGGCGCGACGTCACCAAGGACGAGATCAATGCCGCGATGAAGGCGGCGGCCGAGGGTCCCATGGCCGGCATCCTCGAGTACTGCGTCGACCCCATCGTCTCGATCGACGTGGTGGGCAACCCGGCGAGCTCGGTGTTCGACTCGCTCCAGACCATGGTCATGGGCGGCACCGGCAACTTCGTGAAGTGCGTCTCCTGGTACGACAACGAGTGGGGCTACAGCAACCGCGTCATCGACCTCGTCAAGCTCGTCGGGTAGGGCGGCGACGCGGTGTTCGCCAAGAAGTCCATCAAGGATGTCGACGTGCGCGGCAAGCGCGTGCTCGTGCGCGTCGACTTCAACGTGCCGCTCTCCGACGGGACGGTGACCGACGACACGCGCGTGCGCGCGGCGCTGCCGACCCTGCGCTACTTGGTGGACCACGGGGCCCGGGTCATCGTGATGAGCCACCTCGGCCGTCCCGAGGGCAAGCCCGACCCGAAGCTCTCGCTGCGTCCCGTGCGACGGCTGCTCCAGCGCCTGCTCGGCCGCAACGTGGTGTTCGTCGACGACATCGTCGGTCCGGAGGCGCACGAGGCCGTCGACCGGATGGTCGACGGCGAGATCATCATGCTTGAGAACGTCAGGTTCGACCCTGGTGAGAAGAAGAACGACCCCGTCTTCGCGAAGGCGCTGGCGTCGCTCGCCGACATCTACGTCAACGACGCGTTCGGCGCAGCCCACCGCGCGCACGCCTCGACCGAGGGAGTCGCGCACTTCCTGCCCGCCTACGCGGGCCTGCTGCTCACGCGCGAGGTCGAGACGCTGACCTCCATGCTCACCGAGCCGGAGCGCCCCTTCCTCGCGATCCTCGGCGGGTCGAAGGTCTCCGACAAGTTCGGCGTGATCGACCGGCTGCTCGACTGCGTCGACACCCTCATCATCGGCGGCGGCATGTGCTTCACGCTGCTGGTGGCCAAAGGTATCTCCGTCGGCGACTCGATCGTCGAGAAGGACTGGGTCGAGCCCGCCAAGGCGATGCTTCAGAAGGCCCTCGACAAGGGGGTCGAGCTCATCCTCCCGGTCGACTTCATCATCGCCGACGCCATCGAGCCCGATGCGGAGACCCGCATCGTCGCGCGGGAGGAGATCCCCGCCGGGATGATGGGGCTGGACATCGGGCCGACGACGATCGAGCTCTTCAAGGGGGCGATCTCCTCGGCGCGGACCATCTTCTGGAACGGGCCGATGGGCGTGTTCGAGCTGGCGCCCTTCGAGAACGGTACCAAGCAGGTCGCGCTGGCGGTGAGCCGCAACAACCGCGCGGCCTCGATCGTGGGCGGCGGCGACTCAGTGGCCGCGCTCAAGAAGTTCGACGTCGAAGACCGCATCACGTTCGTGTCGACCGGCGGCGGCGCATCCATGAAGCTGCTCGAGGGATCGACGCTGCCCGGCCTCGCCGCGTTGCTCGACGCCTGACCCGACATAGACCGCATCCCGAGGAGCCACCCATGCGCACCGAACGGACCCCGATGATCGCCGGCAACTGGAAGATGTACACGACCTCGGGCGAGGGGGCCATCCTCATCGACCGCGTCCAGGACCTCGTCTCCGACGTCGCCGGGCGAGTCGAGGTCGTCGTGTGCCCGCCCTTCACCGGTCTGAAGGCCGCATCCACCATCATCGAGCTGGACCGGTTGCCGATAGGGCTGGCCGCGCAGGACGTGTACTGGGAGGAGGAGGGCGCCTTCACGGGAGCCGTCGCTCCCCGGATGCTCGCCGAGTTGCGCTGCGGGTACTGCATCGTCGGTCACTCGGAGCGGCGCGAGTCCTTCGGGGACACCGACGCGACGGTGAACCTCAAGGTGCACGCCCTGTACAAGAACGGCATCACCCCGATCGTGTGCTGCGGCGAGTCGCTCGGCACGTACGAGAGCGGCGACACCTTCGCGTTCATCCGCAGCCAGATCCGGACGGGGGTCGCGAACCTCACCGAGGAGCAGGCTGCCACCCTCGTGGTGGCCTACGAGCCGATCTGGGCGATCGGCACCGGGCACACCCCGACGCCCGAGATCGCCAACGACGTCTGCCGGATGATCCGCGCGACGATCGGCGCCCTCTACGGACCGCCCGCGGCCATGACCGCCCGGGTTCTGTACGGAGGCTCCGTGAAGCCTGAGAACGCCGCCATGTTCTTCGCGGAGCCCGACATCGACGGAGCGCTCGTCGGCGGCGCGGCGCTGAAGGCAGAGTCGTTCTCCGACATCGTGCACGCTGCGCTGTGACGGACGGCGCCTTCATCCCGGCGGACGAGGCCCGGCTCCGGGAGCTGCGCCTGCCCGCCGCGCTCGTCATCATGGACGGCTACGGCCTGTCCGGGGAGCGCGAGGGCAACGCGGTGGCGCTCGCGAACACGCCCAACCTCGACCGGCTGTACGCCGAATACCCGTGGCAGCCCCTCGAGTGCTCCGGCCTGGCCGTCGGGCTGCCGGAGGGCCAGATGGGCAACTCCGAGGTCGGTCACCTCAACATCGGCGCCGGACGGGTCGTCTACCAGGAGCTGACGCGCATCAACGCCGCGATCGCCGACGGCACGCTGGCCGAGAACCCCGTGCTGCGCGACGCGATCGACGGCGCGGTGAAGGCCGGACGGGCCGTGCACCTGATGGGGCTCGTCTCCGACGGGGGCGTCCACAGCCACATCACGCACCTCTACGCGCTGCTCGAGCTCGCGAGGGCGAGGGGCGCGAAGGACGTCTTCATACACGCCTTCCTCGACGGCCGCGACGTGCCTCCCGAATCGGGCGCGGCCTTCGTGGCGCAGGTCGGGCGCCGCGCCGGGGAGATCGGCGTCGGCGTGGTCGCTACGGTGTGCGGCCGCTACTGGGCCATGGACCGCGACAACCGCTGGGACCGCGTGGAGCGCGCCTGGCGGCTGCTCGTGCTCGGTCAGGGACGCGAGGCGGAGAGCGCGCTCGTGGCGATCAGGCAGTCGTACTCGAACGGCGTGACCGATGAGTTCGTGGCCCCCGCGAAGACGGCCGGCATCGACGCCCGCATGCAGGACGGCGACGCCGTGGTCTTCTTCAACTTCCGTCCCGACCGCGCGCGCGAGATCACCCGCGCCCTGGTGGACCCGGCGTTCGACGAGTTCGAGCGTCCGGTCGTGCCGTCGCTGCGGTTCGTGTGCCTCACCCAGTACGACCCGACGATCCCGGCGCCGGTGGCATTCGAGAAAGACCTGCCCTGTTGCACCCTCGCCGACGTCCTGGCGGGCTGCGGGCTGCGCCAGCTGCACATCGCCGAGACGGAGAAGTACGCGCACGTGACGTTCTTCCTCAACGGGGGCGCGGAGCCGCCGAAGCCGGGGGAGGAGCGGATCCTCATCCCCAGCCCGAAGGTCGCGACCTACGACCTGCAACCGGAGATGAGCGAGCCGGGCGTCGCCGACCGGCTCGTTCGGGAGATCGAGGACGGCAGCGCGGACTTCTACGTGGTCAACTTCGCCAACTGCGACATGGTGGGACACACGGGGGTCCTTGCCGCCACGATCGCCGCGGTCGAGGCCGTCGACGAGGGGGTCGGGCGCGTGATCGACGCCATCGCCTCGAAGGCCGGCGTCGCGCTCGTCACCGCCGACCACGGCAACGCCGAGAAGATGGTCGATGACGACGGCGTCACGCCGTTCACGGCCCATACGGCGAACGACGTCCCGATGATCTGCGTGGCGAACGGCGTGCGCGCGCTGCGCGCGGGCGGGCAGCTCGCCGACGTCGCCCCGACGCTCCTCGACCTGATGGGCCTTCCGGCCCCGGTCGAGTGGACCGGGACGAGCCTCCTGGAGCGCCAGGTAGAACGGACGGCCCGCGGTTGAGTCCACCCGTGCATGCGGCTATACTCGCTCAGGCGCGCGCCGGACGGGCGCGGCCGATCGAGTCTACTTCGAGGGAGTACGCGTGAACGCGCTCATCTACGTGGTCGTGGCGGTGCACGTCCTGCTGACCATCGGCTTGATCATCTTCGTGCTGCTGCACTCCGGCAAGGGCACGGGCCTGTCGTCCATGTTCGGCGGCATGTCGTCCTCCGGCGGCGGGACCAGCATCATCGAGAAGAACCTCGACCGGATCACCATCGGGATCGCCATCGGCTGGGCGCTGACCTCCGTCGTGCTGATGATGTACTACCGTCCGGTATAGGCGCTGCATGCATCGGGGCCGCCATGCGGTCCTGTCGTTCCAGAACGCCGTTCCATTCGCTGTAGCCCCACATCCGACCCCCGTTCTTTCAGCATCCGCCGGGTGCGGAG
>CAAGKR010355160.1_pt1 | contig 16548 bp, 17 predicted proteins | sample 2556971 | NCBI WGS metagenome assembly CAAGKR01 (sample SAMEA5207829, study PRJEB30636) | soil metagenome | biome: forest; feature: boreal; material: soil | place: USA | collected 2011-09 | depth 1 m | reverse complement strand
GGACGCCTTCGATGTTGTCGGGAGTGTCGTCGGGTTCGTCCTCAAGAGGAGGGCGCGCGAGTGGTCCGGCATCGGTGGCGACGTTTATTCCCGAGGGCTCGTAGCGTGAGCAGTTGTCGGGGCAGCGCCAGGGAGCTTCCGGAGCGAGGCCGAGGGTGCAGAATCGGGCGGCCTCTCCGCTCGCGTATATGCGGCTCTCGAAGTGAACGCAGTCCTCGCGCATCGGCATGCCAGGATTGTCGCGCGTCGCGACGCTCGCCAACCAAGACCGGCAACGAGGATGATGCACGCGATGGAGTAGGAATGCCGTTCGCGCCGGATCGACATCGAGACCCGTCAAGGGACATTGGCGCACGCCTGGGGTGCCGAGGCGATGCCTTCCCGTGCGCCTTGTTGGGCTTTGTTTGTTCGGTGTTGTGGGGCGTTCGGATCGGTGGTCCAAGGCGCTCTTTAGGGCTTACAGGTGAGAGTCCCGGGCAGTTCGCCCGTGGTGGCTCGGGCGACGGCTCGGGCTTCACTCTCCCATTTCGCGTACGCCATCGGTGTCGCGCTGCGCTGCACGAGCTGTGCTGCGGCGTTCACGGACATGGTTTGCCAGTGATCGATCCGCGCGAGCGCGCGGAAGAAGGATTCGGCGGCGAACTGGGGGTTCAGGATCTGGTCCGGCGAACCCCATCCCTGTGACGGACGTTGTTGGAAGAGCCCGAGCGAGTCGCGATCTCCGTGTGCGAGGTTGTGCAGCCGCGTTTCCTGAAGCGCTGCGGCAACGGCGATCGTCACCGCATGGTGAGGAAGCCCTACCGTGCTGGCCGCTGCCGCGATGGTGATCGCGTTCGCCGCCTGCTCGCGATCCAAGCCGTAGCTGCGCGCACCGGCGACGACTCGGCATGGCGGTCCGCTTGTGGGGGTCGTGTGATGGGTCACGTAGGCGACGAGCATTGCGCCCAGAACGAGAAGGCCCACGAGCGCGACTGCGACGACGGTGCGACGCCTCATGGTCCACCTGAGGTTATGGCGACGCGCCAACGCGCGGTACTCGGGGAGCCGCCATCACCGGCTTGAAGCATTGTGAGCGTTGGGAACGACTCTGGACCTGTACTGCCAACCGCACGAAGTCTTCGGTCTGGCCATCACATTGCCCATCATCGACCCTCGACATGGCGTGCCAGGGTGCGACACGCAGCGACGCGAACCGTTGGTTTTCAACGGTTTGACACTGGACGTCACGTGGTGTCTGGCCATCGGTCGGATTGACGCGGAAGGCGTCAGAGGTTCAAATCCTCTACCGCCCACCACGAAGGTGAAACTCAGAGGACCTTGTGACCGCGAGCGGACGGATCGCTGTGCCTGGTCAGCCGCGTAGCGCGTCCCGTCGACGTTGATACTCGCCTTCGTCGATTTCCCCGCGAGCGAACCGTTCCGCGAGGACGTTTTCGGCGCCGCGCGCAGCCTGAGGACGGGAAACGAAGTGGTGGACGACCAACACCACGGCAGTGATGAGCAAGGCGACGAGCAGGAGGAACACGATGAATCCAATTCCACGTCCGCCACCGTGGTCCCCGAAGCCGCCCCGGCGGTCGCCGTGTTTCCCGCTTCTCCGACCGACTGCGAACGCTATCCCGAACACAATGAGACCGACGACAAGCGTGGCCACCCACGTTGGGACGTGAAACCCACTTGTTCTCGGCCTCGGTGGGCTGGCGGGGCTTGCCTCGGGCATCAGGACTCCAAGCGCGATCTCGTCGTCGAGTGCAACTCCTCGTCAATCCAAGCGCCGACGACCTGATAGCGGCCTGAGGGAACTTCGCCCGCAGCGGCGGGATTCGCCCCGCCGAGGATGTCAGGGGCGCGGGATCCGCACGGCATCTCCGCTGGCGCATTCTGCGTCGGCACAGCGCACGCACCGCCGTCGTCGGGCGCTGGTCGCAGTGGCGGATCGCTAGTAGCCGGAGCCGCTCTTGGACGACGAGGACTTCGCGGTCGTTGTCGGTGTCGGGCTGGTGCTGCTTCCAGTCGCGGCGATCTTTACAACATGCCAGACGCCGCCGAAGCTACTGATTCCTTCGCCGCTGGCTTGACCAGCCTTGGCATCGCCGGCGAATCGATGCAGCGGCAAGGCGTGCGCCGTGACCTGCGGTCCTCCGGGCACCGTGCCAAGCCCGGTTACTCCCTGCCCGCCCTTCGGTTTTGAGCCCGCCGTTACGAGCAACGGCGGCCAGGCAACCAGGCATTGCCCTGTACACGGCACTGCCTGGCCCGCGTTCGTGAGTGTGTAGAGCGTCCTGCCTTTCGCATCGACGAGGATGGTACCGACGCCGGTCACCTTCGCGGCCGCGACGGTTGCTTTCGATTGCTTGGCGAACGCAGCCGTACTGCCCAACCCGTAGGCACTGAGCGCTAGCGCGCCGCAGCAAATGACTGCAACCCATCGCAGGCGCGCCGTCTGCGCCGCGCGCAACTCCGATCTACGAGTCGTCCATCGCGGCATCACCAGACCTCCGAGTATTCGCCCTGCTGTGCGTACTTCCGAGAGAACAGTACGCCCGCACCCCGCGGATGGATTGCCACACAATGTCTCCGATGTGGTCTGGAACACCTCGAGCATCGCCTGATGCACGGCGAAACATCCGCTGGGCCGCGATTGTGCGGCGACTGTCACCCGCCGCGGGACATTGCGTGCGCGTGGTCGGTGCGCTTGGATGCTTTTGCACCGTTGCGCGCACCATTGGCGAATCGGTTCGGCGAGGTCAGCAGCATGGCGACTTCGTCGGCGGGCGCGGGGCGAGCGAGTTGGTACCCCTGCCCGAAGGGGCAGCCGTAGTCGCGCAGGAGATCCGCCTGCTCTTCGGTCTCGATCCCTTGGGCGATGGTTTCGAGGTCGAGGGTCTGACCGATGTGGGTGATCGCGGCGACGATCGCATTGCCGTGTTCGTGCCCACTTCCGTCGCGGTCCAGAGTGCTCACGAAGCCGCGGTCGATCTTGAGGAAGTCGATCGGTAGCTGTTGGAGGTTCGTCAGGGATGCGTAGCCGGTACCGAAGTCGTCCATGCCGATGTGAACGCCGAGGTTCCTGACGGCGTCGAGTTCGACCGCGGCGGAGTGACCGACGCGCAACAGGGCAGTCTCGGTCAACTCCAGGCGAAGCAAGTCGGTCCTGAGATCGGCAGCGGTGAGGATCTCGCGGACGGCGGATGCGAGCCCGGGTTCGGCGACTTGGCGCGCAGAGAGATTGACGGACATCCATCCGGGCCAGCGCAGCTCGCCGGCCTCGCGGCCGAATCGCTTGCGCCCATCGAGTCCTGACCCCCTTGCCGTCCCGTCTGCCTCGGACGTTGGCGAGGAGCCCCACGTTCTCGCCTGCGTTTCCGGCTGCGTCAAAGTACAAGGCGACCGATTGGCGGGCGGCCGCGCGTGGGACGCGAGAGCACTGGCTACGATCTCCGGCACGCCGTACCGCAGACGGGGGACCACGATGGCGACGACCACGCTCGACCCGGCCAATCTGAAGCCGACTGACCACTACCCGATCATCTCGGCCGACTGCCATGCCGGTGCGAGCCACGCGGCCTATCGCGAGTACCTCGACAAGGAGTACCTCGAGGACTTCGACGCGTGGCGCAACAAGTACAAGAACCCGTACAAGGACCTGCGCGCGACCGACGACCGCATCCGCAACTGGGACAACGAGAAGCGAAACGGCGACCAGGAGCAACAGGGCATCGTCGGAGAGGTGGTGTTCCCCAACACGGTGCCACCCTTCTTCCCGAGCTTCGTGCTCTTCGCGCCGCAGCCGCGACCGGAAGAGTACGAGCACCGTCTCGCCGGGGTCCGGGCGCACAACCGGTGGCTCGTCGACTGGTGCGGCGAGTTCCCGCACCGGCGTGCGGGAATCGGGCAGATCTTCCTCAACGACCTCGACGACGCGATCGCCGACGTGCACTGGATCAAAGAGCACGGCCTGCGCGGCGGCATCTTGCTGCCCTCGCTCCCGCCCGACGTCTACTGGATCCCACCGATCACCGACCGTCACTACGACCCGCTCTGGGAGGTCTGCCAAGACCTCGGGGTGGTTGTCAACACTCACAGCGGCACCGGCTCGCCGAACTACAGCAAGCAGCCCGGCGCCGCGCTGCTCCAGATGAACGAGCTCCCCTTCTACTCGCAGCGTCCGATGCTCCACCTCATCCTCTCGGGAGTGTTCGAGCGCTTCCCGCGGCTGCAGTACTGCCTCACCGAGCTCGGCGACGCGTGGGTCGTACCGATGCTGAAGCAACTCGACGCGCTCATCGAGGCCATCAACAGTGGAGCCAGAGGCGAGATGCGCTACACGAGCGACGACATGCCGCTCAAGAAGACGGCCACCGAGTACTTCCAGCAGAGTTGTCACATGGGCGCGAGTGGTGCCGGCCCCGCCGACATCGCGGCGCGCAGCGAGCTCGGCCTCGGTGCAATCATGTGGGGGAGCGACTATCCCCACGACGAAGGCACGTACCCGTACTCGATCGAGCGCATCCGCAACTCGTTCCACGACGTGGATCCGGTCGAGACCTACGCCATGCTCACCGGTAACGCAGCGAAGCTGTACGACTTCGACGTCGAGAAGCTCATCCCGCTCGCCAACGAAGTCGGGCCCACGGTCGAAGAGGTCCGGACGCCGCTCGATCCCGAGACCGCGGCGAAGTTCACCCGGCGCATTTAGCGCGCAGCCGCTGCCTCCTCGAACCTCACCGAGCACCGCGACGCGCATGGTCGCGCTCGCGGTGCCGGGTCTCGGCGGGCTCGTGCGCTCGGAGCTACGCGCACTCGACGGTGTGACCGTCGGGCTGTACGGCAACGACGGCCGATCAGACCTCGTGCTGTTCGAACGCGCGCCTGACGCGCGTGTCGACGACGCACGCACCGTCGAAGACCTGCTCGTGGAGATCGGTCGCGGCCGTCGTTCCGATGGTGACAACCCGAGGTGGATCGCCGGAAGGATCTGGAAGGGTGAGCGCGCGCGCCGCGCGATCGGTCCCCGGGTCGACGGGCGGGCCACGTTCCGAGTGATCGTGCGGGTGCTGCAGGAACGCTCGTTCCGCCGTACTGCGCTGCGCGACGCGTTCACCGAGCTCATCCGGCGCGACTGTCCGCGGTGGAGCCCCGCCGATCCCGCCGAGATCGAGGTCTGGGTGCTCGAGTACCGGCCCGGCGCCTTCGTCGCCGGCGTGCGTGTTTCAGACGTGCGCATGCGCCAACACGGTGGCCGGGATGAAGAGCGGCGCGGTGCCCTGCGGCCGACGGTGGCTGCGGCGATGATCCGGCTGGCGGGCAAGCCTCGGGGTGTGTTGCTCGACCCGTGCTGCGGATCGGGCACGCTCCTCGGTGAGGCGACCACCGCGGGTTGGCGAGCGTGCGGGAGCGACATCGACCCAGCTGCGGTGCGCGCCGCGGTACGCAACGCACCGGCGCCGGTCGCCCTTGCCGACGCCCGCAATCTGCCCATTGCCGACGGTTCCGTCGGAGCGTGCGTGTCGAATCTTCCCTTCGGGCGGCAGTACCAGGTCGAGGGTGACCCCGCCGTTTGGCTGGGGAAAGTGCTGGCCGAGATGACCCGGGTCACGCGGCCCAAGGGCCGCGTCGTGGTGCTCGCGCCCGACGTCGCGAAGCGCACGCTCCCCAAAGCACTCCGCGAGGTCCGGCGCGCTCCCATCGTGTTGCTCGGTACGAAGACGACGATCTGGAGCTACGAGCGCACGTGAGCGGCGTGGTGCTGTTCGGCCCGACCTCCTCGGGCAAGACCGGCCTGTCGCTCGACGTCGCCGCGCGTCTCCGCGCTCGAGGTTGGCGACCGGTCGTGCTCAACGCCGACTCACGGCAGGTGTACCGCTACATGGATATCGGGACGAGCAAGATCGCGCGCCGCGACATGCAGGGCGTCGAGCACCGGCTCCTCGACATCGTCGAGCCCACGCGCCCCCTCACCCTCGAGCGGTACGCGGCTGATGCTCGTAGTGTGCTCACGGAACTGCTCGACGATCGCGACGCGGTTCCGATCGTCGTCGGCGGAACCGGCACCTATGTGCGCGCGATCATCGACGCGTGGGATCTCGCCGGTACCGCCACGACGCGCCACGACCTCGAGCGCGAGTTCCCGAGAAACGAGGTCGGGGAGGCGTACCGGATGCTGAAGCGGATTGCACCGGATGTCGCGGCGCGCGTCTCGCAACGCGACTACGAGGGGACTCTCAACGCGCTCGTCCGCGCGCTGCACCCTGATGACACCAAAGGAGCGCCCGCATTCGGCGGGCCGACATTCAAGTGGATGGTCGTCGCCGTCGATCGCAAGCCCGCCGAGCTCGAGCGGCGTGTGGCCGCGACGCTCGACCACCAGCTGCAAACGGGTCTGTATGCCGAAGTGCAGCTCCTCGACGAGCGCTACGCCCTGGCTGAGCAGTTCGAGCGGCGCGGCGCCGACGCCCCGAACCAGGTACTGCACACGCACGGCTACCGGGAGTTCTTCGAGCACGCCCATTCCAACAGGCGTGCGGTCGCGAAGCTGACGAAGGCGGATCTGTCGACTGTTCGCGAAGCTGTGCTTGCGCACATCGTCGCCTACACGCGTCGCCAGCGGTCGTGGTTCAAGAAGCTCGACCATGTGCGCCCGCCTCGTGACACGGACGCGGCTCAGTGGATCGTCGAACGGGGATAGGTTCACGCCATGGCGCATCCTCCGCGCGACCAGATTCCTGCGCGAACGCTGCTCGGCTAGCGCAATATCCCCTCGTCGGCTTGCGCCACGATCACGTCGACGGTCTCCTCGACGCTCAGATCGGACGTATCGAGCCAGAGCCCCGGCTTCGGGGCCCACTCGCGCATCTGCGCGTCGAGATGCGACCACACTTCGAACCAGTTCTTGTCTCGCCCCGCGTCGCGTGCACGGACAACCTCGAGGCGCGGCGCGAGCTGCACGAACACGAGGGGCTGCGTCTGCACCTCTTCCCGGTACGTCGCGAGCACGCCGGCCGATACGACGACATCGTCGATCACCGGGACGAAGCCCGCATCTGCGAACGTGTCGGCGAGCCTGCACATGCTGCGGCGGCGAACGACCAGCTGACGCGAGGCCTCGTCGTGCGGTTCCTCGTGCGGCAGCACTCTCCCGGACACGACGAGTTCTCCGATCTTGTCGCCCTCGAGATACGCCGCGCGCGGGAAGCGTGCTGCAAGTGCACGCGCCACTGTGGTCTTTCCGGCGCCGGGAATTCCCGAGATCAGGAAGACCTGCACGGATGCAGACTGGCTACGAGTTGCCGAGGATCTCGGCGAGCGTCGGGAGCGACCGGTCCTTGGCCGAGATAGCCGCGGGATCGTCCGGGTCGACCGGGAGCGGCCACTGAATGCCGAGCGCGGGATCGAGCGGATTGACCGCGACGCCGCTCATACCCACCCGCCACTCGTTGTCGAAGCAGTAGACGTACGTGCAGCCGCCAACGCTTGTGGGCTGGAAGCCGTTGCACACGCCTTCGGGCACGAGCACCTGCGTGCGGAGCGTCAGTGGGACGGTCACGACGGCGCGAAACGTGGGTGAGTCGCGCCGGAGGTCGACGTAGGCGCCGAAGGCTTCACCGGAACCGATGCCTACGAGCTTGTGCATGGCCTCGCCATGGAGCCCACGTACGGTTCCTTGGCGTGTGTCGGTCACGTTGAGCTGTGCCCACGGTCCGAGCGACGGCAGTCCGGCTTCGATCCAGGAAGACTCCCGGTAGAACTCGCGGATCACGCCGCGATCGTCTTCGATCGCCTTCACCTGGATCACGACCAGCCCGTCGATATCTGTCTTGGAGACCTCCATCGGGCCGACACTGTAACGGTCGGCGCAGCCGCGCCCTCCGTCTACGCGAGTCCGTAGAGGCGGAGTGCGTTCTCGCCCGCGATCAGCCGGCGGTCTTCGTCACTCAGGCTCTGGGTTGCCGCCATCAGTTCATCCGTGACTCCGGGGTACTTCGCGTCGGGGTGCGGGAAGTCCGATGCCCACACGATCCGGTCCGCGCCGCACAACGGTGACGTCGCTGTGAGCGGCAACGCCGATTCATCGGGGTCGAAGCTGATGTAGCACTGGCGACGAAAGTACTCCGACGGCTTCATCGTGAGGCCCGGCATGTCCCACGGGAACTCGTGCGCGTGGTGGTCGAGACGTTCGAGCCATGGGACGATCCAGCCGCCGTTCGCCTCGAGGAACACGAAGCGCGCGTCGGGAAAGCGCTCGCACACTCCGCCCATCGTCATGAACGTGATCGACGTCATCATGTCGACGGGGTTGGCGATTGCCTGCGAGAACGCCATGTTGTCGATATTGGTAGGAAGTCCCGGGATCGCGCTGCCCACCATGTCGGGCATCTGCTTGCGCAGCTCCGTGTCCATGCGCAACATCCCGATCCGCAACCCCATCGCCGCGCCCGGCAACATCGCGTCGAGATACGGGTGGAAGCCGAGCGCGAGGTTCGTGTCGGACGCGGCGCGCCACATGGGGTCGTAGACCTCGTCGCTGAAGGGCTTCCAGTCCTCGGTGGGGTTCGGACGGAGGAAGCCGCCGACCATCGCCGGCAGGTTCGCGACCCGCCGTAGTTCAGCGGCGCTCGCGTCGATGTCCTGTTGGGGCAGCACCGCAACGCCGTAGAGACGGCCGGGCGCCCGCGCGCAGTGGTCGGACAGCCAGTCGTTGTATGCGCGACAACTCTGCACCGCGTAGTCGACGTCGGGGTGGGCCTGGATCGCGAGCATCTGCGTGGGGTACAGCACCGACACGTCGATGCCGTCGTCGTCCATGCACTTGATGCGCAGCTCCGCGTCCCAGCTCCGACGCGAAACCTCGCCGTAGGTGTACACGCCTTCGAGCGCACGCTGCTTCTCTTCGTCGGTGTACCCGGCGACCCCGGCCAGCGAGAACACGTTGGCCGGGAGCCGGTTGCCGTCGGCCACCACCCACTCTTGGCCCTGGTCGTCGGTCTCGACGTGCCAGACCCGTTCGCGGAAGGCTTCGGTCGAGAAGTCCTGCAGGCCGGTCGGCGGCTCGAGCGCGTGGCCGTCGGCGTCGACGAAGCGGTAGCGGGTTTCGGTGGTCGCGGAAGCCGTCATGGCGGCGCCCCCCCTGGTCGGTGTCGCGAGCCCGTCACACTACGCCGCGCCGCAACCGGAGTCACGGTGCCCGCCCCGGCATGATGGGGGAGTGGCAGTGACTCGTGGCGACCTCGACGCCGCAATCGGCGAGCTCGGGCTTCCCGGCCGTGTGGTCGGCGTCCACTCGTCGTTGCGATCGTTCGGTACCGTCGACGGCGGCGCCGAGACGGTTGTCGACGCGTTCCTCGGCGCCGGATGCACGCTGCTCGTTCCCACGCACTCCTGGGGTTTCGCGACGAACCACGTGAGCGGGTTGCGGCCGCCACGCAATGGCTGGGACTACTCGATGAACGTCGCGGCTCCTGCTTACGGCGGCGTGTTCTCCACCACGTCGAACGTCACCGATCGCAACATGGGCGCGATTCCGCGCGCGGTGCTGGCTCGGCCCGAGCGGCAGCGAGGCGACCATCCTCTTGCATCGTTCAGCGCGCTCGGTCCGCTCGCGAGCGGACTGGTCGGCGGACAGCACGGCGCCGCCGTGCACGCGCCACTTCGGGCCCTTGCCGAGTATGACGGCGCGATCCTCCTTCTCGGAGTGGGGCTCACCCGGATGACGTTGTTGCACCTTGCCGAACAAGAGGCGGGACGCACTCAGTTCCAGCGTTGGGCGCTCGACGCCCGGGGTAACACGATGATGGTGGCGAGCGGTGGGTGCTCGGAGGGGTTCGAGCAGATTGCTCCCGTGCTCGCTCCGGTCGAGACGCGCATCATCGTCGGCGCCAGCAACTGGCGGTGCTTCAGCGCCGCGGAGGTGGTCGCGCGCGCGTCCGCCGCGATCTGCGCCAACCCCGGCATCACGCACTGTGCGCAGCGGTCGTGCAGACGTTGCGACGACGCCGCCCTCGGCGGCCCGATCCTCGACGAAGCAGCCGGATGAAGGCCGAAGGCGTCGCGGTGGTGACGGGCGCGAGTCGCGGGCTTGGACGCGCGGTCGCAGTGGAGCTCGCCGAGCGTGGGTTCGACGTGATCGCAACCATGCGCGACCCCGCGGTCGCCGACCTTCCCGACGGGATCACGGTGCAGCGTCTGGACGTCACCGATCCCGGCGACTTCGCGTTCCCGAGCGATCTGAGCGTGCTCGTGAACAACGCCGGCGTGCGGCGCGAATACCTGCCGGTCGAGCACGTACCGGTCGAGGAATGGCGAAGCGTGTTCGAGACGAACGTGTTCGCCGTTGCCGAGCTCTGCAAGCGGGCGATCCCGCTGCTCCGCGACCGGGGTGGAGGAGTGATCTGCAACGTCAGCTCGACGTCGGTGGTCCTGCCGCTGCCGTTCTTCGCGGTGTACCGCGCATCGAAGGCAGCGGTGAGCGCGATGAACGACACCCTGCGGGTCGAGCTCGCGCCGTTCGGCATCCGGGTGGTCGAGATCATGCCCGGACCGATCGAGACCGATCTCCTCGCCGACTCCGTCATGATGCGACCGCCGGAGGCCATCGAGTATCCCGACTACGAGCCGATGGCCCGGCGCTCGATCACTGGCGGCGACCAGTCGGTGGTGATCACCACGCCGGCACCGAAGGCGGCTGCAGCGATCGCCGACGCCATCCTCGCCGACGACGGGCCACTCCGCTTTGGCTGCGATCCCGTATCGGTGGCGCAGATCCGTCAGTGGCGCGAGTCGAGTGACGAGGACTTCTTCGCCACCATGCGCCAACGCTTCATCGATTGACGGATCGCCGCGGTCGGTAGCATCGGCCGCGCATGCACGACGACGGGGCGGACAGCTCGCTCGCATGGACCGGCGAGCTGCCCGACCCGTCGCAACTCCAAGCCGAAGCGCGTGCGATGGTGGCGATGGCCGATCCCCAGATGCTCGCGGCCGAACCATCGCGGTTTGTCGAGATGCCGGGATGGCACCTGTTCGGCGCGCTCCGCAATCTGAACTGGCGGGTTTCCCCCGTGGGTCCGCGCGCGCTCAGCGCGCTCGGCACCGAGTATGCCGTCGCATGGTCGGCGAACCGGTCGACGACGGTCGGCATGCTGAGTGCCCGTGGTGAGCACGAGGTCGCGGCGGTGTACGTCGGCTACTACGAGCACGCGTGGCGGTACTTCCTGTCCGCGTGGCGCGACACCGCGGCAGGCCGCAACGCCTTCGCGCACGCGATCCGCACGATGGAGGCGGGTGCGGTGATCGGAGCCCGCGTCGGTGGCTGAACCGGGCGCGATCACCGCGAGGCTGCGTGCCAGTCGATCGCTCCGCGCGTTCGCGGTTCCCAACTTCCGCCTCTTCTTCACCGGCGAGCTCGTCTCCATGGTCGGTGGCTGGATGCAGAGCATCGGGCAGGCGTGGCTGATCCTGCAGCTGACGAACAGTGGCCTCGCGCTCGGGCTCACCGCGGGTCTCCAGAACCTGCCGATCCTGCTCTTCGGCGTGTGGGGTGGGGTCCTTGCCGATCGCATCGACAATCGTCGCTTGCTCGTGGCCACCGAGTCGGCAGGTCTGCTGCAGGCGCTCGGCCTCGGCGTCATGGTGGCGACCGGCACGATCACCCCCGCGTGGGTCTACCTGTTTGCGTTCGCGCTGGGAGTTGTCAACGCGTTTCAGTTCCCGGCAATCAACGCGCTGCTCTACGAGCTTGTCGACGACGAGGAGCTGTCGAGCGCGGTTGGTCTGAACAGCGTGATCATGTCGGTCGGGCGTCTGGCGGGCCCGGGTCTCGGCGCCATCGTCATCACCGTCGCTGGTGTCGCGGCGTGTTGTTATGCGAATGCAGCTTCGTTCTTCGTGGGCATCGTCACCTTGCTCCTGCTCCGCGTGGGACAGCTGCGGCGACGGCGCGCGGCTGCGGGCGAAGCCGTCTCTCTCCGCGACGGCCTGTCGTACGTCTGGCGGAACCCAACGCTGCGACTCGCGCTCATCGTCGTCACCATCGTCGGAATGCTCGCGTACAACTTCTCCGTCGTGGTCGGAGCGATGGTGAAGTTCGAGTTCGACGCAGGGGCCGGCGCGTTCGCGTGGGTGCAGGCGGTCGGCGGTCTCGGTTCGGTGATCGGCGGCGTGTTCGCTGCGTCGGTCGTGAATCCCAAGGTGCGCGCACTCGGCCTTTCCGGGATCGTATTCGGTGTGCTCATGCTCGCGAGCGCGCTCGTCCCGTCGCTCGGCCTCTTCGTCGGTCTGTGGTTTGTGGTGGGGATCGCGTCAGCCATATTTATGGCGTTCGACCAGATGGTGCTGCAGCACAACACCGAGCCGCATTACCAGGGTCGTGTCATGGGGCTCTACACGATCGCCTGGATGGGCACCACGCCGGTCGGTGCGCTGATGGTGGGCGCGTGCATCGACGCGTCGTCGGCGCGACTCGGCGTCGCGCTCGGCGCCGCCGCCACCCTCGCAGCCGGGCTCGGGGCGCTGGCGTGGTCGGCACGACGGCGCGCCCCGACACCCCCGGTGGTTGCGGGGATCGTGGAGGTCGAGCTCAATGATGTGGTGCTCCCGGGCGGGTCAGTACTTGTAACCGCCCGACGACCCCGCGCCGATGATGAGGCTGACGACGACCCCGAGGGGTAGGACGGCCCAGTAGCTCAGATCTGCCCCGACGTTGCCGAAGAACAGCATCAGCAGCCACGTCACGGGGAACGTCGCGATCAGGAAGACGAAGAAGAGCAGCGCCAGCGCGCCGAGGCTCTCGAAAATGTTGCGAATCACGCCCATACGTCCCTCCAATGGATAGGTACGTGCAGTGCGGGGCATCGTTGAGCACTGTCGACGTTGGCCGTGCTGTGCTCCCGGAGCGGCGGCCGCGCGACGACCCAGGTAGCATCAGCCGCGTCCCGACCGCGGCACGGGTGGACGCAGAGGTAGGACCGCGTTGCTCCTCGACAACATCGACAGCCCGGCTGACCTACAGCACCTCGATGCTGCGGAGTTGAGGCAGCTCGCGTCGGAGATACGCGCCGTGCTGATCGACGCCGTCGCCACCAGCGGCGGACACCTCGGCTCCAATCTCGGGTCGGTCGAGCTCACGCTTGCGTTGCACCGTGTCTTCGAGTCGCCTCGCGATTCCCTCGTGTGGGACACGGGCCATCAGGCTTACGTCCACAAACTTGTCACCGGGCGGCGAGACGGTTTCGCACGGCTCCGCCAGGCGGGGGGCCTGTCCGGCTACCCGTCACGCGCCGAGTCGGAGCACGACCTTGTCGAGAACAGCCATGCTTCCACCGCCCTCAGCTACGCGTACGGCCTCGCCGTCGCGCGTGATGTGAACGCCGCCGCCTCCGACGCGCATGTCGTGGCCGTCATCGGCGATGGCGCACTCACTGGCGGGCTCGCCTACGAAGCACTGAACAACCTCGGGTACAGCGGCCGGCGCGTCGTGGTGATTTTGAACGACAACGGTCGTTCGTACGCGCCCACGGTGTCGCGCCTCACCGCGTCGGATCCCAACGCTGGTGATGTGTCCGCGTTCGTCGGCGCGCTCGGCATCGCGTACGACGGTCCGATCGACGGCCACGATCTCGATGCACTCGAGTCGGCGTTGCGCGATGCCGCCGATCGCGACGGTCCGGTGGTTGTGCACGTGCTCACCCGCAAGGGCGAGGGCTACCCGCCGGCCGAAACCGACGACGAGAAGCGCCTCCACGACATCGGCGCTTTCGATCCCGAAACCGGCGTGCAGCACGGCAAGGGCGGCGCGTCGTCATACACCGCGGCCTTCGCCGACACGCTCGTCGACCTGGGGGAGCGTCATCCGGAGATCGTCGCGCTCACCGCAGGCATGCCCGGCTCCACGGGACTCTTGAGGTTCGCCGAACGATTTCCCGATCGTTGCTTCGACGTCGGGATCGCCGAGCAGCACGCCGTGACCGCAGCGGCGGGTATGGCGATGCGCGGGCTCCGTCCCGTAGTCGCGATCTATTCGGTGTTCCTGAATCGTGCGTGGGACCAACTTGTCTACGACGTCGGCCTGCACGGACTCCCGGTGATCTTCTGCGTCGACCGAGCGGGCATCACCGGCGACGATGGAGCCAGTCACCACGGTCTCTACGACCTCGCACTGCTCACCAAGGTCCCGGGGATGACGGTGTTCGCGCCGTCGTCGTACGAAGAGGTCGCGGTGATGCTCAACGAGGCGTTGAACATCGACGGTCCGGTCGCAATCCGGTGGCCGAAGACCCCTGCGCGCCACGTCGATGCCGGTGAAGTGGGTCACGGGCGCGCGGCGCGCAAGGTGCGTCCGGGCGGCGACGTGTGCGTCCTCGCGGTGGGGAAGATGGTCGAGGCCGCCGAAGAGGCCGCGTTGCTGCTCGACGCGCGCGGCGTCCACGCCGCGGTCTGGGACGTACGCGCGATCCCGCTCGACCGTCGCATGCTCGCAGACGCGCGCAGCTACGACCTCGTGATCACCGCCGAGGACGGGATCGCCGAAGGGGGGGTGGGCGCGGTGATCGTGTCGGCCCTCGGGCGGATGGAGAGCGACAAGCCGCTGCCGACCACGATCATGCTCGGCACACCGCTCGCGTACCTCCCGCACGGCAAGCCGGCCGACCTGCTCGCCAACCTCGGTCTCGACGGTCCGGGGATCGCGGCCACGGTCTTGAAAGCGCTCGACGCCGGCGGCTGACGCGCCCCGTGGCTGAGGCGGAGGTCCTCGCATCGAAGGACCCCGGCGCTGACCTCGGGGCGATCCGGTTCCAGATGAAGCCGTGCCCAGTGATGGTGGGTCCCACCTCGCACCTCGCCGCGGAACGGGAACAGCTGGCCGGCCTCGAGTAGCAGCACTTCGACGTGCGACCGCTCTCGGCGACCGTCGGGAGTGAAATCGTCGGTCTCGATCTCACGCGGCCACTGCCCGACGAGATCATCGCCGACATCAGGCAGGCCCTCTACGACTACAAGGTGATCTTTTTCCGCGAGCAACCGCTCATGACCGACCAGCACGTCGCCTTCGCACGGCGCTTCGGTGAGCTCGAAGTGCACCCCTTCATCCCCTCGAACACCGGTCAGCCCGAGCTCGTGTGCTTCGAGAAGTCAGCCGAGGTCGCCGGCTGCGAAAACTCGTGGCACCACGACGTCACGTGGCCGTCGCTGCGCACGATGGAGCGCGCCTCGGTCAAGGGGACACGGCCAGGCACGCTGACCGTTACCGGTCGGTAACTGTCATCGTTCACAAGCCAGACGTGGATGTGACATCTGCGCGTCGCGGGCGGTCATAACCTGGAACCACCCCCTCCCACTGTTTGAGGCGCCTGTGTTCATCGATGGCTTTGTGCACCAACTCCCCGACGTCGACCCGCAGGAGACGGTGGAGTGGCTCGATTCCCTCGACTCGGTCATCGACGTCGGCGGCCGTGCCCGTGCCCGCTACCTCCTCGCCCGCCTCATGGAGCGCGCACGGGAGCAGGGCGTGGGGGTGCCGGCCATGGTCAGCACCGACTACATCAACACGATCCCCCGCGAGCAGGAGCCCTGGTTCCCGGGCGACGAACTCCTCGAACGTCGGATCCGTGCGTACATCCGTTGGAACGCGATGGCGATGGTCGACCGGTCGAACTACCGGTTCGACGCCCTGGGCGGGCACCTCTCCACGTTCGCGTCCGCCGCCGGTCTCTACGACGTCGGCTTCAACCACTTCTTCCGGGGCAAGCGCGACGGCGGCTTCGGCGATCAGGTCTACTACCAGGGCCACGCGGCACCGGGAATCTACGCACGCGCGTTCCTCGAGGGTCGTCTCACCGAGGAACAGCTCGACCGGTTCCGCCGCGAGGTCGACGGCGGCGGGCTGCCGAGCTATCCGCACCCACGGCGCATGCCCGAATTCTGGGAGTTCCCGACGGTTTCGATGGGTCTCGGCCCGCTGAACGCGGTCGCGCAGGCGCGCTTCAACCGGTACCTGCTCCACCGCGAGATGGTGGATACGAGCGCGGCCAAGGTGTGGGCGTTCGTCGGCGACGGCGAGATGGACGAGCCCGAGGCGATGGCCGGCCTGTCGATCGCGGCGCGTGAGCAGCTCGACAACCTGATCTTCGTCGTCAACTGTAACCTCCAGCGGCTCGACGGCCCGGTGCGCGGCAACGGCAAGATTATCCAGGAGCTCGAAGCGACATTCCGCGGCGCGGGCTGGAACGTGATCAAGGTCATCTGGGGCGCCGGCTGGGACGAGCTGCTCGCCCGCGACGTCGACGGTGTGCTCGTCAACAAGATGAACAGCACCGTCGACGGCGAGTTCCAGAAGTACGCGGTGGAGAGCGGCTCCTACATCCGGGAGCACTTCTTCGGGCCCGACCCCCGTCTGCGTCGGCTGGTCGAGCACCTCTCCGACGACGACCTCCGTATGTTGCCCCGCGGCGGCCACGACTACCGCAAGGTCTACGCGGCCTACAAGATGGCCGTGGAGCACGAGGGCAGCCCCACCGTGATCCTCGCGAAGACGATCAAGGGGTGGACGCTCGG
>CAAGKR010484338.1_pt1 | contig 16559 bp, 18 predicted proteins | sample 2556971 | NCBI WGS metagenome assembly CAAGKR01 (sample SAMEA5207829, study PRJEB30636) | soil metagenome | biome: forest; feature: boreal; material: soil | place: USA | collected 2011-09 | depth 1 m | reverse complement strand
TCCTGCAGCTCGTCGGTGACGTGGACGTTGTGAACCAGGTAGCCGAGCATCCGGATTTTCTCGCCCGGTCGGGCTTTCGCGGTTTGCTTGGCAGCCCGGATGGCTTCGACAACCCCGTGGCAGTAGCCGCGCGGCGTGATCTTGAGGACGTCCACGATTGGAGTCTACCCGTGGCTCGAAGCCGCGAATCGACCGTTACGTAAGCGTCACGCCATGTGGGTACCGGCCCCCGGGACTCTCAACCGATCGTGATCGGCCCGCCCTGGACATTGAGAATCTTAAGAAACGCCAGGATGCTGAGCGCCGCGAGGACCATGATGAAGCCCCCCACGACATAGGACGCGATGCGGTGCCGGGTGAAGACGGAGAGGCCCAGGAGCAACAGGATGATGGCCACCAGGATATTCGTGAAGTTGACGATGACTTTCATTCGACCCTCCTTAATTGACTGAGCTCAAGAGCTCAGCCTATTGCTGAGCTTCACGCCTGCGCCAGCGCCCGGTCAAGGTCTGAGATCAGATCCGCCACGTCTTCGATACCCACCGAGATCCGGACCAGGCCATCCGCCACCCCGTGCGCCCGGCGGGTTTCGGCCGGAATTGAGGCATGCGTCATGGCGGCCGGGAGTTCGATCAGCGCCTCCACCCCACCCAGGCTTTCGGCCAGGGTGAACAGCCGGGTGCGCTCCACCATCCGGCGCGCCGCCGGCAGGCCACCCTTCACCTCGAACGAGATCATGCCCCCGAAACCCGACATCTGCCGCCTGGCCAGGTCATGCTGCGGGTGGGTCGGCAACCCCGGGTAAAAGACCCGCTCGACCTGGTCGTGCTCCTGGAGGAATTCGGCGATCAGGCGCGCGTTGCGATCGTGTTCTCGCATCCGCACCGCCAGCGTCTTCAGCCCGCGGAGAACGAGCCAGGAATCAAGGGGTCCGGGCACGGCGCCAACCGCGTTCTGGATGAAGGCCAACCGCTCGCGGAGGTCCTCTTGATCGACCACCAGGGCACCGGCGATGACGTCGCTGTGGCCGCCGAGGAACTTGGTCGCGCTGTGGACCACGATGTCCGCCCCCAGCGACAGCGGGCGCTGCAAGAACGGACTCATAAACGTGTTGTCGACCACGACGAGGGCATGACGCCGGTGCGCCAGCCGGCTGACAGCGGCGATATCCACCAGCTTGAGCAGGGGGTTCGTCGGCGACTCGAGCCAGACCATCCGGGTACTGTCGGTGAACGCCGTCTCCACTGCGTTGAGATCGGTCCCGTCAACAAAGGAGAAGGTCAGGCCCATCGGTTCCAGCAAGCGCCGAAAGAGACGGTACGTGCCGCCATACAGATCGTCGACGGCGATGGTGTGATCGCCCGGCTTGAGCAGTTGCATGATCGCCGACTCAGCGGCCATGCCTGAGGCGAAGGCGAGGCCGTGCCGGCCGCCTTCAAGTGACGCGATACAGCGCTCGAGGGCCGCCCGCGTGGGATTTCCGGTTCGCGAGTACTCGTACCCCTTGTGCTGCCCGACGCCCGACTGGGCATAGGTCGACGTCTGGTAGATCGGGACCACCACGGCGCCCGTTTGTGGGTCAGGATCCTGCCCGGCGTGAATCGCGCGGGTCGAAAAACCGGACTCGGGGAGGTCGCTCATGGCGCCGCCCGCGTGTGGGCCATGAACTCGAGGAGATCGAGCCTGGTGATGATTCCGATGGCCTGCTGCTCATCCATGACGACGAGGGCGATGGCGCCGCCCAGCAGCGCGTTGAAGGCGTCGTCGATGTGGCCGCCGGCCGCGATGGTCGGGAACGGGCCGTCCATGACCGCGCCAACCGTAGTCTCGATCAATCCCGGGTCGCGGTAGACCCGGTCGAGCAAGGACCGCTCCTGGATGCTGCCCACGACCTTCCGATCCGGGCCGCTTCCATCTTCGATGACCGGCATCTGCGAGATTCCGTATTCCTGCAGGAGATCGATGGCCCGGCCAACCTTCTCATGCGAGGAGACGGTGACCAACCGTGGGAGCTCCCGTTCGCGGGCGGCCACCACGTCGCGAACGAGCTGACGCGGGAACCGCTCAAGATAGCCATTCTGCCGCATCCACTCATCCGAGTAGATCTTGCTCAGGTTGTTGCGCCCGGTGTCCGGCAGGATCACGACCATCAGTGTGTTCTCGTCGAAATCCCTGGCAACCTCGATCGCCGCCTTCATCGCCGTGCCCGCCGACCCGCCCACCAGGATCCCCTCCTCCCGGGTGATACGTCGAGCCCAAAGAAACGAGTCCCGGTCGTTCACCCGCACGATCCGGTCGATGAGGGTCAGATCGATCGTTCCGGGGATGAAGTCCTCCCCAATGCCTTCGACTTTGTAGGGCCGGATGGTGTCCCCGGAATAGAGCGACCCTTCCGGGTCCGCCCCGATGGTCAGAACGGCCGGTTTTCGCTCCTTGAGGTACCGGGCGGTCCCGGTCATCGTGCCGCCGGTGCCCAGCCCGGCCACGAAGACATCCACCCGGCCGTCGGTCTGTTCCCAGATTTCCGGGCCGGTCGTCTCGTAATGCGCGCGTGGATTGGCCTGGTTGAAGTACTGGTTCGGCTGGAAAGCGCCTGGAATCTCGTGGCTCAGCCGCTCCGCCACCGAGTAGTAGCTCTCCGGCGAGTCGCGCGGGACCGCGGTCGGGCAGACGACGACCTCGGCGCCGTAGGCACGCAGGAGCGCGATCTTCTCCGGCGATTGCTTGTCGGCCATGACGAAGATCATCCGGTAGCCCTTGAGCGCCGCCGCGATCGCCAGGGCGTGCCCGGTATTGCCCGACGTGGGTTCGACGATGGTCCCGCCCGGCTTCAACCGGCCGCTGCGCTCGGCCTCTTCGATCATGCGCAGGCCGATCCGATCCTTGACGCTGCCGCCGGGGTTGAGCGTCTCGACCTTGGCGAGGATCGTGGGCCGCAGCCCGGCTGTGACCCGGTGGAGCCGCACCAGTGGCGTGTGCCCGACGGCCTCCAGAATGCTGTCGAGGACCTGCACCTCGCCCATTCTAGGCGCGAGGGGAGACTAGAATCCGAACTCATGCCGGTCTCGGTGGCCAACTCCAAGCTGGTCTACGACGCGATGAAGACGACGGGCGTCAAACTCGTCAGCGCCCTCCCGGAGACCTGGCTGGTTCACCTCATCCGGATGGCCGACGAGGACCCCGACATGACCCTCGTTCGCCTGGCCAAAGAAGAAGAAGGCGTCGGGATCTCGGCCGGGGCCCATTTCGCCGGCGTCAAATCGGCGATGTTGCTGCAGAACCATGGTTTCCTGCAGGCGATCAACGGCATCGTCGGGGTGTCGCTCCTCTACAAGATCCCGCTGCTGATGCTGATCACGGACCGTGGCAGCTTCGGCGAGAAGGATCCGTGGCAGACGGAGGGCGGCAAGTACACTCGTCCGGTCCTCGATGCGCTGCACATCGCGCACGACGACCTGGGGCGACCCGATGACGTGGAGCCGAAGCTCACGCAGGCGATGACGCTGGCGCAGAGCTCGCTCTCACCGGTGGCGCTGCTCCTCCAGCGCGACCTGATGTGGGAGGAGCCGAAATGAAACGCCTTGATTGCCTGAAGGCCATCTATCCGGCGCTCGAAGACTGCGCGGTCGTCACCATCATGGGCGCGGTCGCGGCCGAGCTGTACTCCCTGGGCCATCGGGCGAACTTCTTTTACCTGGAGCATGCGATGGGCCTCGCCTCATCGATCGGGCTGGGCATCGCGCTCTCCCAACCGGACCGCAAAGTTGTCGTGATCGATGGCGATGGATCGGTGCTGATGAACCTCGGCGGCCTCACGACCCTGGCGCGTTCGCGACCGAACAACCTGGTCCACCTCATCTTCGACAACGAGACGCTGCTGTCGGTTGGCGGCGGCGCGCCGGGGGGCTACAAATGGTTCACGACCGCGACCTCCACCGGGACCGACCTGGCCGGGATCGCCAAGGCAGCCGGTTTTCCCCGGGCGCAACTGGTTCGTCAGCTCGACGAGTTCGAACAGGCCGCGCTTCACGCGATCCAGGGCGACGAGCTCAGCTGTGTCGTGGCCAAAGTCGACGCGGAGATGCCTGCGAGTTTCTTGATGGACGTCCATATGCTGGAGAACCGTTTCGAGTTTCCGAGGGCGCTGCAGCAGCCACCACGGCGTAAGGAAGACCTGAAGCGGCCAACTCACGTCACACGCAAACCGCCAACGAATATTCCGGCGTTGAAATCAAGGGAGGAGTGAACCGTTGAGCACCAGGGTCGATACGCTTGCCGCGTTTACCGAGGGCCTGATATCGGGATCAATTGATGTGATCGATCTGACCCAGCCGCTGTCCGAGCGCACCCCGATGATCCAGCTGCCGCCACCGTTCGCGAACACGCCCAACTGGAAGACGCACGAGATCAGCCGCTACGACGAAAAAGGGCCAGCCTGGTACTGGAACTGGTTCGAGGGCGGCGAGCATGCCGGGACTCATTTCGATGCCCCGATCCACTGGGTGACCGGCAAGGACAAAGACGACGTCTCGCAGGTCCCGGTCAAACGGCTGATCGGTCCGGCCGTCGTCATAGACAAGGCAAAAGAGGCCCAGGCAAATCCCGATTTCCTGCTCACGCGGGCAGACATCGCCACCTTCGAGCGGCAGCATGGACCGCTGCCGAAGGGCGGCTGGCTGCTCTATCGAACGGGATGGGATGCCAGGGCGCAGGATCAGAAGGCATTCTTGAACGCCAATGACACCGGTCCGCACACGCCGGGCATCGACATCGAGCTGGCCAAGTGGCTGGCGAACGAGAGCCCCCTGGTGGGCGTGGGCGTGGAAACCGTCGGCACAGATGCGGGCGCCGCGCATTCGTTTACGGCTCCATTCCCATGCCATCAGTTCCTGCTCGGCGCCAACAAGTACGGGCTAACGCAGCTGGCCAACCTCGCCAAGTTGCCGCCGACCGGCGCCGTGCTGGTAGTCGCGCCGCTCAAGCTCGTCAAAGGATCGGGAAGCCCCTGCCGAGCCCTGGCACTGGTTCAACGCTAAGCGCGCACCCGGGCTTCGAGCTCCGGCCGGTCAAGCCGGACGAACATCGGGCGTACTCGTCGCTGATGCGGCGTTCATTCGGTTCGGCGCTACCAACTGACGAGGAGCTGGCGGCCAGCCGCGTGATCACGGAGTTCGACCGGACCCTCGCGGTTTTCGACGGCCCTGAGATCGTTGCCACGGCCGGCATCTTTTCGTATGACATGACCGTCCCGGGAGGCACACTGCCATGCGGCGGGGTGACCCGGGTGAGCGTCCTGAGCACGCATCGCCGGCGTGGACTGCTGACCGCGATGATGCGGCGCCAGATGGACGACATGCACGAACGCGGCGAGCCGCTGGCGGCCCTCTATGCCTCGGAAGCACCGATCTATGGACGCTTCGGCTATGGCCTGGCAACCTACCAGGCTGAGGTGGAGATCGCGCGGTCGCACGCAGCCTTTGCAACAGCAGGCACCGGCAGTGGCCGGCTCTCGATGGTGGACGTGCCCACGGCGATCCAGCCTTTCGCTCGCGTCTGGGACGATGCTCGAGGCAGCCAGCCCGGCATGCTGGCGCTGGATGAGCGCTGGATCCGTGCCCAGCTGGCCGACCTCGAAATAAACCGGGGTGGTGCCAGCCCTCAATATCGCGTGCTATTCCAGACCGACGGCAAGCCATCCGGCTTTGCGATCTACCGGATCAAGATGGATTGGGACGCGTCCGGCCCGAACGGGACGTTGCGCCTGGGAATACTGATCGCCGCAACGGCTGAGGCCTACGCGGCCCTCTGGCGCCACGTCCTCGATGTGGACCTGATCGCACGGGTATCGGCCGAGATGCGTCCGGCGGATGAGCCCCTGCGCTTCCTGCTGGCCGACTCCCGGCAGCCAAAGACGAGGATCGAAGATGGCATCTGGTTGCGGCTGGTGGATGTCGCCGCCGCCCTGGCAGGGCGTCGCTACTCGGTCGAGGGTCGGCTGGCCCTGCGCGTCCGTGATGCGTTCTGCGCCTGGAACGACGGGATCTACGAGCTGGTGGGCAGCCCAGCCGGCGCCGAATGCAAAGCGCTTCGTAATGGCACCCCCGAGCTGGCACTGGACGCCGCGGACCTCGGCGCGCTCTATCTCGGCGGCAATCGGTTTCGCACCCTTGCCGACGCCGGGCGAGTTGAGGAACTGCATCCCGGGGCGATCGCCCGTGCCGACGCGATGTTCGCGACCGACCGCGCTCCCTGGTGCCCGAGCCACTTCTAGGCGGCGAGGGTAGCCCACAGGCTCGATAATTCGCTCGTGGACCGCGATACCTGCCTGTCCTTCGATCGGCAGGATCCGCTGGCTGCCGTCCGAAAAGAATTTTCGCTCCCCGAGGGGATTATCTATCTGGACGGCAATTCTCTCGGCGCACTGCCGCGCCAGACTGCCGCTCGGCTGGGCCAGGTGGTCGCGCAGGAATGGGGTACCGGGCTGATCCGCAGCTGGAACGCCGCTCACTGGATCGATGCGCCAGCGCGGATTGGCGACAAGATCGGGAAGCTGATCGGCGCCAACCCCGGCGAGGTGATCGTCGCCGATAGTACCTCGGTGAACCTGTTCAAACTGCTGGCCGGGGCGCTGCGGGTCCAGCCGGGGCGGCACTTCATCCTGACCGAGGCCTCCAATTTCCCGACCGACCTCTATATCGCCCAGGGGTTGATCGAGTTGCTCGGCGGCAATCATGCGCTGCGCGTCGTCGAGCGTTCGGAGATCGAGCGCTCGCTCGACGGGAGCGTGGCCATCTTGATGCTGACCCATGTCGATTACGCGACCGGCGAGATCCACGACATGCGACGCATCACGGCAGCCGCCCAGAAAGTCGGCGCGCTGATGCTCTGGGACCTGTCTCACAGCGCCGGCGCGGTGCCGCTAAATGTGAACGCCGACCAGGTCGACCTCGCCGTGGGCTGTGGCTACAAGTACCTGAACGGCGGCCCCGGTGCGCCGGCGTATATCTTCGTGGCCGGGGGCCTTCAGGAGGCGATGCAGTCGCCGCTCTCCGGGTGGATGGGGCATGCCGCCCCGTTTGCGTTCGAGCGCGAGTACCGGCCGGCTTCGGGGATCAAGCGGCAGCTGGCCGGGTCGCCGCCAGTCCTCAGCATGATCGCCTTGGAGGTCGCCATCGACCTCTGGCTGGGCGTTGACCAGCAGGAAGCCCGGCGCAAGTCGATGGCGCTCGGCGACCTGTTCATCAAGCAAGTGGACGAAACCTGCCGGGACCTCGGCGTCGAGGTGGTCTCACCTCGCGACGCGGGATTGCGAGGCTCGCAGGCGTCGTTGCGCCACAAAGACGGGTACCGCGTCATGCGGGCGCTGATCGATCGGGGAGTGATCGGTGATTTTCGAACGCCTGACCTGATGCGGTTCGGGTTTGCCCCGCTTTACACGCGGTATGCGGACGTCTACGATGCCGTGGCAACCTTGCGCGATGTCCTGGTCTCACGAGCGTGGGAACGGCCCGAATACGCCGCTCGCTTGACGGTTACCTGATGACGAACCGCCAGGGCGACCGGCTGCTCCGCGGGTACCTTGGGAGCCGGCTGCTTCTCGTCGCCGTCGGGGTCATCACGCCGATCGGCATCCTGGTCGTCAACGCGGCGGCCTTCGTGATGCGCAATCTCGTTCAGTTTCGGATCGCTATCGCGGTCTGCGCGCTGGTCAGCTCGCTGGTGTTGAACGGGCTCACGGCGTCATGGCTCCTTCGCCTCGCCGGACGGAAGTCGGTCTCGATCTATTTGCAGCATCGCGACTGGGCGACGATCGTGGCGACAATCATCGTCATTGGCAGCGCTATCGGGGCCGCGATATTTACATACATTGGGATGAGCAACCCCGCCCATCTTCCGGATGGCCTCGCGGTTCTCACATCGTTCCTTGCCCTCCTCGTGCCCGTGGCGATCACCTGGTTCAGCCGGATGGTTGCCAACAGCCGCTGAGCAGCCGCAAAGCAGGCCGCCGTTCAGAGCTGCGAACGGACCTGCCAGAGTTCCGGAAAGAAGCGCTTATTGAGCGTGGTCTGCAGATAGCGAACGCCAGTCGATCCGCCGGTCCCCGGCTTGTCCCCGATCTGACGCTCGACCATATGGATGTGGCGCGAACGCCAAAGACTGAAGCCTTCGTCATGATCGAGGAGCGCCTCGGACAGGTCAAAAAGCTCGACATGCTCCTCCGGCCGTCGATAAACATCGAGAACCGTGGTGCCGCGGCGCTGGAGCAGTGCCGCATAGGCATCGCGTACGGACGGCTCGTCGAGGCGTCGTTGGAGACGGGCCTGGTCATCCGGAAGGCTTTGCAACGTCTTCAGGTAGCCGGGATCCTTCAGGCCGGACAGGAACTCGATCTCCCGAAATTGGGTTGACTGAAAGCCGCTTGCCGGAGCTAGCTCCGACCGAAAGGCGAGGAAGTCCCTGGGGGCCATGGTCTCCAGGACGCCGACCTGTTCCACGAGCAGGGCCTCGATGACGGACACGCGGCGCAAGTAATACCGGGCGCGGTGGAGATCGTCTCGATCGATCGCCGCCCGAACGGCGACGAGCTCGTGGATCAGTTCTTTAAACCAGAGCTCGTAGGCCTGGTGGGCAATGACAAAGAGCAATTCGTCATGCGCCTCGGTCAGTCCAGCCTGCAGGTTCAGGAGCTCTGGAATATGGAGATAGGACCCGTAGTGAAGCCGCCGGCCGGACTCGTCCTGGTAGCCCATGCCGCCAAGCCGGTACGGCACACGTCCCCCATGCTCCGGTGGTTCGGCGGCGGGCACCCTGCCAAAAGCTTAGCCGTTGCGCACGATAATCCAGAATGTCTGTCATGCGCGTGAAGGAATCCCCGTACTGGAACCCGCGGCACGAAACCATGCCCCGCGACCAGATCGACGCCCTCCAGCTCCGAAAGCTCAAGCAGCTGGTGGCATGGTCGACGGCGAGCGTCCCCTGGCAGGCGGAGCGTCTCAAGGCCGCGGGGGTCAGCGCCGACTCGATCGGGTCACTTGACGACCTCCGGCGAATCCCGATGATGACCCGGGATGAGTGGATGCAGGCGCAACTCGAGCGGCCCCCGTACGGGCCCCTGCTAGCGGCACCCGAGGAGCTTGCGATCCGGTACCACCTGACGTCCGGCACAACGGGACGAATTCCGTTGCAGGTCCTGGACAGCATGAAGGATTGGGAATGGATCGCGGAGATGTGGTGCTATGGGTTCTGGGGCTTCGGCGTGCGGCCCAAAGATGTTGTCTTTTTCGCGTTCAGCTACGGCACGTTCGTCGGCTTCTGGGGTGCGCACTACGCCAGCGAAAAGATTGGCTGCCTGGTGTTACCCGGCGGCAACATGACGACCGAAGCCCGCGTCAAGCAGATCCTGACCATGAAAGCCACCGTCGTCTGCTCGACGCCAACGTACGCGTTACGCATGGCGCAGGAAGCCCGAAGCATGGGTGTCGACCTGGCCGGCAGTTCCGTCAGGCGACTGATCCTGTCGGGCGAACCGGCCGGGTCGATCCCCGCCACCAAGCGATTGATCGAGTCCGAGTGGGGCGCAAAAGCCGCCGACACCGCGGGCATGACCGAAGTCGGCACCATCATGATCTTCGAATGCGAACAGCAGCCGGGCGGCACGCACATCATCGAGGACCACTACATGGAAGAGGTCGTCGATCCCGAATCGGGTGCCCCGGTCGGCTACGGCGAACTCGGCGAGCGTCTCATCACGTCATTTGGCCGCGGCTTCATCCCGGTGCTGCGCTATCGGACCCGCGACCTCGTCGTCCGCGTGCCGGCCAGCACCTGTACCTGCGGCCGGACCTGGGACATCTATGAGGGCGGCATCCGCGGCCGCGTCGATGATATGAAGCTCGTCCGGGGGACGAACGTCTATCCCCGGGCGGTCGAGGCGATCGTCCGAGAGTACAAGGAGATCGATGAGTTCCGGATCCACCTGTACACGGCCGACGGGCGCCAGGATGAAATCGAAGTCCTGGTCGAGATCCCCGGCTCGGACGCCGCCCGGAACGAGCGCATCCTGCACGAGCTGCGCAAGGGACTCTCGGCGGCCCACGAAGGATTACGCTTCGGGGTCAAGCAGGTCGAGCAGAACACCCTGCCACGGTTCGAGCTCAAGGCCAAGCGCCTGCAGGACGACCGAACGGTCATCGGCACCAGTGGCGAACGGCGGACCACGGCATGAAAAACGCGATGGGGGTCGAGCTGACGCCGGCAGAGCGGGCGCTCGTCGAGTGTTACCAGACGCTGGTGCGCATTCTGAAAGACACTGCCGACCTCGCCCCGTTTGAACGCCGGAATGCCCTCAAAGCCGTCGCGGCGCTCTGGCAGGTGGCTAACGGCCTCGACATGGATCCGGGCCAGATTTACGACATCGGCGCCTGATGTTCGGGCCGGTTATCCATGGCGCGCTGGTCACGCTCCGGCCGCCCAGAATGGATGAAGCCGAGCTGATGATCGCCTGGTTCGAAGACATGGAGATCACCCGGTTCCTGCTTTTGCAGTTTCCGCCGAGCCTGGCGGGCGAAAAAGACTGGATCGAGAACATGGCCAAGGCGAACGACCATGTCATCTGGGGCATCGAACGGGAAGGCAGCCTGATCGGGACCACCGGGCTGCATCAGATCAACTGGCCCAACCAGCGAGCCGGCACCGGCACCGTGATCGGCGACAAGACCGCCTGGCACCAAGGTATAGCAAGTGAAGTCATGGCCCTGCGGACGCGCTACGCATTTACCCAGCTGCCGCTGCGCAAGCTCCACTCCAGCTTCATCGACGGGAACCAGGCCAGCTGGCGGGCGCAAGAAAAGGCCGGCTACCGGCAGGTCGGTCGGTATCGCGAGCACGAGTTCCGTGACGGGTCGTGGCGTGACGAGATCCTGACCGAAGTCCTCAAGTCCGACTGGGTGGCATCAAAGCCCTAGGCGTCCCCGCGGCCGGCGGCCCGCGAAGCCACACCTGTCAATTCAACCTTGACCGAACGACTCGAGGAGCAGTAGTATCGCGATATATCGTGATAATGCGCAAGAACAGGAGGGTTTTCAATGTGGTCACGACGCGAATTTCGATTTGACCAGTTCCGCCGCCAGATGTTCGAGCGCGGGGATCTCAAGTACGTCATCCTCGACCAGCTCCAGGCCAAGCCCGCCCACGGATACGAGCTGATCAAGGCTCTGGAAGAGCGCTTCGGCGGCTTCTACGCTCCCAGCCCGGGCGCCGTCTACCCGACCCTCCAGATGCTCGAGGACATGGGCTACGTCAGCGCCGTCCAGGAGGACGGCCGGAAAATCTACAGCATCACGGACGCCGGTCGCACCTTCATGGCCGAGCGCCAGCCGCAGGTCGACGAAATGTTCAGCCGGGTGAAGGAGCGCTGGGGCGCCGAATGGGGCCCCCAAGCACACCGGTTGATGCACGACCTGCGCAACGACATGCGTGACCTGGGCCGCTCCGTCGCGAGCGAGGCCCGCAATCGCTGGCCGGATCCGGAGCGGCAGCGCCGCATCCGCGAGGTGATCGCGCGAGCCAAGGCCGAGATCCAGACCATTCTCTCCGAGCAACCCGCCGCGAAAGTCTAAGCTGAACATCGGCTCTAGGCGTCATCCAGCCAGCAGAGGTCGGCACGGCCGGCAGCCAGGATCGTGTTGATTTCGTCGGCGCTGGTGATGTTCCCGGAAGCCAGCGTCGGGATGCCGGCCTCGTTGCGTATTTGGTCGCTCGCCGGGACGCCGAAGAGGCGGCTGTAATCCGGCCGGCTTTCGAGGACCGTCTGTCCGAGCACGGGGTGCGCCATGTCGCAGCCGTGCGCGCGCAGCGTCTGCGCGATTTGCACGGCGTCGTCAAGAGTGGTTCCGCCATCGACCCAATCATTCGCCGTGAATCGGACGAGCAACGGGCCCTGCCAGGCGACTCGGACCGCGTCCAAAACCTGGAGCGGAAACCGCATCCGGTTCTCCAGGCCGCCGCCGTACTCGTCCAGGCGCCGATTGGTCAGCGGCGAAATGAAACTCGCGAGTAGATAGCCGTGCGCAAAGTTCAACTCCAGGGCGTCCACGGAGCATTGGGCGGCGATGCGCGCCGCCTGCTCGAAGGCTCTGATCACACGGCGCATGTCAGGCAGAGAGATTTCCTTTGGCACGCGCGCGCGCGTCGTATAGGGCAGCGGCGACGCGGACACAAGCGGCCAGCCACCCCATCGGAGTGGCCGATCGACACCGGCCGACCACAGCCTCGTCGCTCCACGGGATCCGGCATGCCCGAGCTGCAGACCAAAGCGAGCCGGCGGCTCGGCATGCGCATGATCGACTTGGGACTTCAGGTTCGCGACCTGCTCGCCGGTGAAAAGCCCCGCCGTTTCCGGGGTGATGCGGCCATCCGGGCTGATCGCGGTGAAGGCACTGATCAAGAGGCCTGCCCCCGGGACTGACCCCGCCACCCGGTTAGGGAGCTCCAGGTCGCTGAGCCTGAACCTGACGAACATTGGTGGAGGACTGAGCCGCAGAGCCCCGTCCGTGGCGCCGGGCGCGGCCACGGCGAACTCGGAGTCCACGGAACGCAAGAGCCCGGGATCACGCTGGCCAAGACTCGTGTAGGTGATCCGGCGGCTCCGCGTCAGCAGGTTGAACGCGAACGTCGTCGGCGCGAAGCCCTCATAACGGGAGACATGCTCGAAATAGGTCGCGCTTTCCGAGGCCGCTTCCTGGAACCGCTCCACGATCGATTGCCGCTCTAGCTCATAATCCGTGATTGCCGTTTTGACGTCCCGGTGTCGGCGAAGCGCATCGGCCAGCGCAATGCTGTCTTCCATCGCGAGCTTCGTCCCGGACCCGATCGAGAAGTGCGCCGTGTGGGCCGCATCACCGACCAGGACGACGTTGCCGTGGTGCCATGACCCGGATCGCAAAGTCATGAACGTGAGCCATACGGAACGATTCGACAGCAGCCGATGGTTGCGCAATTCGGGCTTGAAGAGCTCGGTGCAGTACGCGATGCTCTGGCTCTCGGTCGCCTGGTCGAGGCCCGCGGCACGCCAGGCTTGCTCCGGGCACTCGACAATGAACGTGCTGGTCTCGGCGTCGAACGGGTAGGCGTGCACCTGGAAGAGCCCGTGCTCGTTACGGCGAAAAATAAACGTGAACGCGTCCAGGGCCATGTCGGTGCCGAACCAGATGTACTTGGTCTGATGCGCCGTGAGCTGCGGCAAGAAGGCCTGCTCGTAGCTGCGCCTGGTGATGCCATTGACCCCGTCCGCGCCGACGATCAGGTCGGCGTCGCCGACTTCGCTGAGATCTCGGATCTCGCGCTGGAAATCGATCCGGACACCCAGGTCGATCGCGCGTCGTTGCAGGATGCCGAGCAGGACTTTCCGCGAAATGCCCGTAAAGACATGACCGCGGGACCGGATGCGCGTCTCCCGATAGATAATATCGATCGCATTCCAGCGGGCGAAGCTCTCGACGATCTGTTGGTAACTCTCATAGTCCGCATCCCGTAGGGCCCCGAGCGTTTCCTCGGAAAAAACAACGCCCCAGCCAAACGTTGCGTCCGGCGGGTTTCGCTCGATCACCTGGACATCGATGCTTGGATCGGCCTTTTTTGTCAGCAGGGCGAAATACAACCCGGAGGGCCCACCGCCGAGCACGGCGTACTTCACGCTGCCCGGCCAACCACCTCGGCAAGCCGGTCAACCTGGTCGATGGCCGACACCGTGGGAAACAGCACCAGCTCATCGCAGCCGGCCTCTTCGTAGCTGCGAACAAAATCCACGATCGCACCTGGAGAGGTGAGATTGCCCGCTGCGATCTTGTCCGCGAACGGTCCCGTGAACGCGTAGTAATCGCGCAAATACTCGGCACCCGGGCCGGCGTCGTTGCCGAGCGCGAAGTAGCCCATCCCCCAGAGCGCCGGCTTCCCCGGCCGGCCGAGGTCCCGCCAGGCCGCCTGCGCCTTTGCCACGCTGCCCGCGAAGGCGCGTGCCGGCCCACCCCCGTGCATGTAGCCGTCGGCGTACCGTGCCATCCGCGCGAGGGCTTCGCCACTCGAGCCGCCGACCAGAATCTCGGGCCCCCGGGATTTCGGGGTCGGCCCAACCCGGCCGAGTTCCCACGTCTCGCGAATGGCTTCGAGTTGCTCCGAGAATCGGCGTCCCCGGCCCCTGGAATCGACGCCGGCAATGTCATAGTCCTGCTGCCGGGCGCCGACGGCGAGGCCGAGCGTCAACCGGCCATTCGAGAGCGCGTCAATGGTGGCAGCCTGCTTCGCGAGGATCGTCGTGTTGCGTAAGGGCGCGATGACGATCATGGTCGCGAGGCGGATGCGCCGGGTCACCGCTGCGGCGGCCGCGAGGGCCGTCAGCGGCTCATAGTTCTGGTACGCGAGGCGGTCGACGACGCCCAGGCTGGAAAACGACGCCTGGTCGGCCCGACGGGCCCACTCGATCAGGAGCTCGGCACTCGTGGCCGGGGTCGAAGTCGGCAGGCCGACGCCAATTCTCACTCCGTGGGAGATGATAAGTTTTCGCCGATGGGATCGTTCCGCGGCTCGGCCTCGCCAGTGCCAGCCTGGAAGCACTTCGGCTTCGTGTTGGAGACGGGGGTGGCGACGATCACCTTCAGCCGGGCGGACAAGCTGAACGCCTTGACGTTCGAGGTCTATGCGGATCTGCGGGACCTGCTCACCGAGCTCAGCCAGCGCGACGACGTGCGCGTGCTCGTGATCACGGGCACGGGGCGCGGCTTCAGCTCCGGCGGGGACGTCAACGCGATCATCGGCGCGCTGCAGTCGATGGCCCCGCGCGACCTGCTCGCCTTCACCCGCATGACCGGGACGGTGACCCAGCGACTTCGGGAGGCGCCCTTTCCCGTCATTGCCGCCGTGAACGGCGTCGCGGCCGGCGCCGGGGCCGTCATCGCGCTCGCGGCCGACTTACGCATCCTGGCCAAATCCGCGAGCTTCAGCTTCCTGTTCACAAGAGTTGGTCTGTCCGGTGGGGACATGGGATCGGCGTACCTGTTGCCGCGCCTGATCGGCTTGGGTCGCGCGACGGAGTTATTGCTCTTTGGGGAACGGGTCGATGCCGAGCGAGCGCTGGCCGTCGGGCTGGCCACCGAGGTCGTCGACGACGATGAGCTCAGTGCCCGGGCAAGCGCCCTCGCCAGGCGTTTCGCCGAGGGGCCGGCGCTCGCCTACGCCGCGACGAAGATGCTGGTCTCCCGTCAGCAGGACATGAATCTCACCGCGTCGCTCGAGCTGGACGCGATGACCCAGGCCCTCTTGATGAAGAGTGCCGATCACGCGGAGTTCTATGCCGCCTTCCGGGAGGGCCGCGAGCCAAAATGGACCGGCCGCTAGAGACGCCCCACCGGCTCGTCAACCCGGAATCGCTGCCGGCGCCGTCCGGCTTTACCCACGCGGTCGTCGCCCAGGCGGGGCGGACGGTCTACCTGGCGGGGCAGGTGGCGCAAGGAGCCGACGGCCGCATCACGGGGGAGACGATCGTCGAGCAGTTCGACCTGGCGGCGGCCAATGTCGTGAAAGCCCTCGAGGCCGCCGGTGCGGATCCACGGAACGTGGTCAGCATGCAGATCTTCGTCACCAGCATCGATGAATATCGCCGAGCCCACCGGGAGATCGGGGAGGCGTACCGCCGGCACTTCGACCGGCACTACCCGGCCATGGCGCTCCTCGAGGTGCGACGTCTATTCGATCCGGCTGCCAAGGTCGAGCTGATGTGCATCGCGGTCATGGCCTGAGAACTTTCCCCTCAGGCTGATCGCCTGCGCAGACGTCAGACCGAGCGCCCGGGCGTCAGGCCGAGCGGGCGTGCGCCTCGATTGGTCGACTCAGCGCCCACGTGCCATCGGTCGATCTCCGTAACTCCCAGCCCTCTTCATGAACCATCCGGTGGTGTCGCCGGCACAACAGGACCAGGTTCGCCATGGTCGTCTCGCCGCCCTCGACCCAGGGCTTGACGTGATGCGCGTCGGTCCATTGGGGCGGCCGGCCGCAGCCCTCCGCGACGCAGCCCTGGTCGCGCGCCGCCAGCGCCCGTCGGGTCGACGGCGCGATGGTACGCGTCGCCCGGCTGATCTCGACATCCAGCTCGCCCTTGCCCGTGATCCGGGTCAGGGCCGCGTCACAGGCCAGCCGGCGGACGGTCTCGCTTGGCACCGTCCCGCCCCATTCCAGCGTGCCCGCCGGGGCCCCGGGCGTCCCCGCCAGGGTCTCGAGGCTGGCCCGGATGACCAGGTGCGGCCGCGGCCCGGCCCCGTCGCCCGACCCGCCCGCCTTGCGCTGGACCAGTTCGAGCAGCGCGTCGGCCCGCCGCTGCCCGGCACTGCGCTGCTCGTCCGTGCCGGCCGGCCGGAGCAGGGCGTTAATGGCCGTCGTGATGATCGCGCCGCCCTCGGCATCGAGCAGCCCATCCAGCCGGACCCGGCCGTCGACCGGATCACTGACATGGAAATAGCGCCGCTCGAAGGCTCGGTTGGCCTCGGCCAGGGCGCCCGCCGCGTCGACCT
>CAAGKR010020046.1_pt1 | contig 16562 bp, 13 predicted proteins | sample 2556971 | NCBI WGS metagenome assembly CAAGKR01 (sample SAMEA5207829, study PRJEB30636) | soil metagenome | biome: forest; feature: boreal; material: soil | place: USA | collected 2011-09 | depth 1 m | reverse complement strand
GCGCGTCGCCTGACGCGCGCCGAGAGCTGCCCGACGGTCAGGGCAGTCGTGAGGAAGGCGCCGAGCGCGATCCAGTTCTCCGGATCCGCGATCGCGAACGACCCGATCGGCCGCAGGAAGTAGAAGTTGAAGCACAGCACCACGACGACGGACGCGCTGAGCGCAGACACGCTCCCCCACGCCATCGCGGCGAAGAGCACCATCAGCAGAAACGCGAGTGCAACCGTCGTCTCGTACACGGATCGAAGCGAGACGCAGATCGCCGTCACGGCGACAACGCCGAGGATCGAAAGCACATATCCGGCGACTCTGGATCGAAGGAACGCGGCCCGCATATCATGAGTCTCGCAAGGGCAAGGCTTATCCCTCTCGGCCGCTCATCCGAGCGCGTTGGGCGAATTCGAGGGCCGGTGACCTCGGCCGCGACTCCGGATGGAAACCGGCGCTTCGCCGGCGATAATCCGGTAGCGACCCGGCTTCGGGCGCAGCGTCGGGGCCCGGTCGGTGAGCGCGGCGTATGCCTGGCGCGAGACCTTGCGTTCGACGCGGACCAGGCGATGCCAGATCTCCGCCTCCCGCCCGAGCGCGCGGGCCGCGCTACCAAGATCGAAACGCGCCGGCAGCACCGCGGGGCGCGAGCCGATCACGCCGCCGCGGACAGACGAAGCAAGTCGGCGGAAGACGTCGCGCCCGAAGCGGTCGTAGTAGAGGACCGTATGCGCGGTCGACAGCGAACCGGCCCACGGATAGTGGCGGAGCAGCCAGCCCGCGGAGAGATCGTCGAGGGCGTGGTCGAGTCGGGCAGGCTCGTCGCCGTGCTTCGAGGGGACCTCCTCCTCGAAGAACAGCCCAGTCCCGAGGGTATCCCCTTCGACCTGCCAGATCTCCCGGATGCCGAAGCGCTCGGGCGCCTGGGCCACCAGCGCGCCGTGCGTGAGATCGAACTCGCCGACGAGGAAGGCGGCCACGCGGTCGCTCCGCTCGTCGAGGAATCGCAGCGTTTCGAGCGCGTCGTCGAACGTCTCGGTCGGAAAACCGGTGAAGCACATCGCCTCGGCCGCGATGCCAGCGGACGCGAGGTGATCTATCACGTCCCCGACGACGGCCACCGGCGCCCCCTTGTCGATGAGGCCGAGGATACGCGGGCTCGCCGATTCGACCCCGAGCGCGCAAGCGACGGCGCCGCCGCGCCGGAGTGTCTCGGCCCGCTCGGCGGTCAGGTAGCGCTCGGGTTTGAGGTCGGTCGCCCAGCGGAGACTGAGCCCCGCGTCGGCCAGCGCGCCTGCGAGCTTCACGATCGTCTTCGGCGCGACGGAATCCTGCGACAGATAGAAGTGTCGCGTCCGGTGACGGGCCGACAGCGCTGCGAGATGCCCGACGACCATCTCGACGGCTCGCTCGCGATAGCTGGCGGTGCCGACCTCGGCCAGGCCGTAGTGGCAGAAGGTGCACTTGCCCCAGTAGCAGCCGCGCGTCGGATCATAGGGCAGGGTCAGGTGAGGGGAGAAGTACTTGTCGAGTGGCAGGCCATCGAAGTCAGGGGACGGGAGGCGCCGCATGTCCTCGCTGGCCTCGCCGGGAGTGAACTTCGCTCCCAGCAGGCGATCGCGGTGGACCACGTTCGGGATGGCCGCGAGCGCGCGCGGGTCGCCGACGCCTTCGTCGAGCTCGTTCAGCAGCGCCAGAAACGTGTGCTCGCCCTCGTACACCACGGCGGTGTCGAAAGGTCCAAGGGCCGCCCGGAGGGCGGGGCCGCGCAGCCGGATGAGGAGCTGCGTCGCCGCCGGGCCGCCGATGGTCAGGTGTACACCCGGCAGCTCGCGCCGCAGCTTGTGGCCGAACGCGAACGCCGGTTGAAGTTGCCCCGGGAAGCAGAGCGAGATCCCAACCACGCCGATTCCGGCCGCCCGCAGGCGAGGCGCCAGCTCGCCGACCACGTAGGCGTCGAACGGATCCCGATCCGGCTCGGCGTCGCGCGCGATCTCCTCGGGCGTCGTGAGCGCAAACGGCGTCCGGTAGCCGGTGAAGTCCAGTTGTAGCGGGGCGTGGGCCGCCGAAATCGCGCGCAGAGCTGCGTCGACGGTGTCGACGGCTCTCGCGTAGAGCTCGGGGTCGAAGAACCGAACCCCGTCGCGCAGGATCGCCACGGCCTCGTCGATGCCGTCCGGGGCGGCGTGTGCGTCGCCCCGCACCCCCCAAAGGGCGAGGTACTCGAGCTGCTCGCCGTGCTTCAGGGACGCCCGGCGGTCGAGGCGCCGTAGCCGATTCTCGATCCGATCGCGCAGCTTCGCCAGTGGCTCGCGGCGCAGGAGCGCGTCGTAGGCCTCGACATTCGCGTCGACGGGAAGAACCTCGACACCGTGCGCGCGCAGGAAGCCGGCCAGCATCGGCACGGCCAGGTACGGCGCCGTCGGATCACAGGTCGGCGGGTAGACGAGGGCGATTTTCATGCGGCGCTCCGAGAACCTGCGGGCAAAGTATCCCCGGTCGGTGGTGCTGGGTCCATCCCATCCGACACGTCGGCTGCCGTGTCGGCTGCCGTATAGTGGCGTTGCATCGATGTCGTTGCTGGATCGACTTCTCGGCAAGCCGCTCTCGACCGAGGAGGCCGAGCAGCAGCAGATCGGCCCCGCGACGGGCATTCCGGTGCTGGGGCTCGACGCTCTGTCGTCGGCGGCCTACGGCCCGGAAGCAGCACTCACGTTGCTACTACCGCTCGGCGTCGCCGGCCTCCACTTCGTCGCGCCGATCCTCGGCCTCATCATCGCGATCCTCCTCATCGTCTATTTCTCGTACCGGCAGACGATCGAGGCCTATCCAGGCGGCGGCGGGTCCTACACCGTGGCCCGGGAGAACCTCGGCCCGCCCTTCGCTCTGCTCGCCGGAGCCGCCCTCGCGCTCGACTACATGCTCAACGTCGCCGTGGGCATCTCGGCGGGCGTCGGGGCCCTCGTCTCCGCGGTGCCCGCCCTGCTGCCGCACACGCTCTCGCTCTGCCTCGCCACCCTGGTGCTGCTTACCGTTGTCAACCTGCGCGGCGTCCGCGAGTCGGGCCTCGCGTTCATGCTCCCCACTTACGCATTCGTCATCACCCTCGCGATCGTGATGCTAGTAGGGCTGGCGAAGACGATCGCGAGCGGCGGACACCCTGCGCCCGTCGTCCCACCCCCGGCGTTACCGCGCGCCGTCGAATCGGTCGGTCTGTGGATCCTCTTGCGCGCCTTCGCGAACGGCTGCACCGCGATGACCGGCGTCGAGGCGGTCTCGAACGGCGTACCCCTCTTCCGCACCCCGACCGTCAAGCTCGCACAGCGCACGCTCACCGCTATCATCGCGATCCTCGTCGGACTGCTCGCCGGCGTCGCCTATCTCTGCCGCGTCTACGGCATCGGCGCCACTGCACCCGGGCAGAAGGGATATCAGAGCATCCTCTCTATGCTGGTTAGCGCCGTCATGGGCCGCGGTCCTTTCTACTACGTGACCATCACTTCGATCGTCGCGGTGCTCGCGCTCTCGGCCAACACCAGCTTCGCCGACTTCCCGCGCCTCTGCCGGGTCCTGGCCCAGGATCGCTATCTGCCCGACGCCTTCGCGGTGCGCGGGCGGCGCCTGGTTTACTCGCGGGGGATCCTCACACTGGCGGTCCTCTCGGGCACGCTCCTGGTCGCGTTCGGCGGCATTACCGATCGCCTGATCCCGCTCTTCGCCATCGGGGCGCTGCTCGCCTTCACGCTGTCGCAGGGAGGCATGGTCCAACACTGGCGCCGCGGTGGAGGTGACCAAAGACGCAGATCGCTGCTCATCAACGCGGTCGGGACCGTCGCGACGGCAGCGACGTTGATAGTTGTCGCGGTCTCCAAGTTCGGCGAAGGCGCGTGGCTCACTTTCTTGGTCGTCCCTTTGCTGCTGTTCCTGTTCGTGCGGGTCAATCGTCACTATCGTTACATTGCGTCGCAGATCGAGACGATCGCGCCGATGGAGATGCCGAGGCGCGAGACCCCGGTGGTCGTCGTTGCGGCCGGCTCATGGAGCAAGCTGACGCAACATGGGCTGAGGTTTGCGCTGCGCCTGTCCCCCGAAGTCCACGTTGTACAGGTACGCACCGATACCGACAGCATCGAGGATCTCTCCGACAACTGGGAGCTCCTAATCGCGAGCCCGGCGCGGGCGGCGGGAATTGCGCTTCCGCAGCTGACCATCCTCACCTCGAGCTACCGTCGCTTCTTCAGTCCCTTCGTGGATTTCGTGAATGGGCTGGAGCGCGACCATCCCGACCGCGACATCGTCATCGTCATCCCCGATCTGGTGCTCAACCATTGGTACGAGGGCCTTCTGCACAACCACCGCGGCGCGTTCTTGCGGGCGCTCCTTCGCACCCGCTGCAGCTCGCGCGTGGTGCTCGTCGACACGCCCTTTCGTCTTCAGGCCTGACGGACGACGACGCTCGGGGTGCGAGCCGGTCGCTGGAGCTCACACCCAAAACGCGAAACCGGCCAACGATTCTTCGGCCCCACCCGCCCGGAGGCGATACGAGCTGCCGACTCCGATCAAGATCGACGTGTGAGTCGCGGCGCCATCGAGCTCGCCCAGAGCGCGATAACGCCGAGGACCGCGAGATCGGCGAAGAGCAGCGGCGCGAACGCGGGCGCGCCGAACACGAACCGATCGACCGTTCACACCGCCGGTCGCTGCAACGACCGGGATCCACTCGGTCCATCGAAAGAAGCCATCTTGTGCGTGATCGAGCAGCGAGAGCCCGAGGTTGCCCACGAACCCACCGAGCGCCAACAGCACCAGCGCCACCACCCCATCTCGGGCGATCTGGCTGTCCGAAGCCGAAACGATGGAAAAGCCCGTGAAGACGGACGATGTGATCACCTGCGTCGGGCGTACTGTCGGCCCGGAAACGCCGTGACGGTCAGTCTGAATATTGACGCCCCCAAGGTAGCCGGTCCACCCGGATACCCCACTCTTTGGAACCCAACTCGTGCGTGTTGTGGACGGGTTAGTGCCACCCATGCTGCAATGGGCACGACGCGACGGCTCGGTCACGGACCCGACATGACTCTAATGGCAGTTTTCCGGGCTCCCCGCGGACAACGAGTGAATGGCACATCCATTGCTAAACCACCAATGGTCATCTTCGTGCCGGTCAGCGCCGTAGGTGGGTTCATGGATGAACGGCTGTCGCCACTTCGGTGCGTTACCAGCAGCGCCTCGATGCAGAGGGCGTTGGACGCGCTCCTGTTTGCTGCCCGATCGGAAGCTCCGATCATGTTGCGGGCCGAGATCGGATCTGAGGTAACCGCGCTCGCTCGACTGGCACACGACAATAGTCGGCATTGCAACCGTCCTTTTCTAGCGCTTCCCTGTCCTTCGATCACGGAAATGGACTCAGGGTCCCTGGTGACGGTCACTGGAGGGACTCTTTTCCTCGATGAGGTCGGCAGTCTCGCCGACGCTCTTCAGCCCAAGCTCGTAAACCTGCTCGACGATTTCTCTACGCAAGGTGAGATGACCCGGGTGATCTCTGCCACGAAGCGTGACCTAACGAAGGATGTCGGCGCGGGCCACTTTCGAAAAGACCTCTTCTTCCGACTGAACGTCCTGGAGATCCGCGTCCCGCCACTGCGGCAGAGGCCCGAAGACATTCTGCCTTTGGCGCGAGCTCTCATCGCTTCGTTGAGCGCCGATCTCGGGCGGCCTGCTCCCGCCCTTTCCGAGGAGGCTGCAGCCATGTTGCTCCAACGTTCCTGGCCAGCAAACCTGCGCGAGCTCAAGAATGTCATCGAGCGAGCGCTCTTGATTTGGCCGGGTGACACTATCCAGCCTGAAGCTCTTGCAGAAATCATGACCGCGAATGACCACCGGCGTTCTTGGGTTGGCGGTGACGTCACCCTGCGCCAGCTCGAGCGGGAGCACATCTCGCGAATCATGACGCGACTGCGAAGCCTCAAAGGTGCCGCTGGCGTTCTGGGGATCGACAAAACCACCTTGTGGCGCCGGCTCAAACAGTATGATCGAGAGCGCGACGGGGAACTGCAGTCCAAAAGAGCGCGTTGATCTCACGTGGGGGAGACCCCCGCTGGTCGCGAGCTTGAAGCCTCAAATCGCATCCTCACCACGTTCGGCGGTCCGAATGCGGATCGCTTCATCGACCGGATGGCCAGCGTCAAGGCCTTCCAGCTCCGAGAGCGCACTGCGTGACGAGGGATCGGCCGAAGAGTCACCTCCTCCGAGCCGGTCGCCCTTTCCGCGGCTATCCCAAGATCCCCGCCCCTATGTTGCAAGCGGGCGGGCGGCTACTTCGGAGCCGTCGGCGTAGCAGTCGGCGCCGGTCGCGCCGGTTTACCGAACTGCTGATCGAGCGCTAGATTCGCCTGGAGGACATTCACCCGCGGCTCGCCGAAGACACCGAGGTCGCGACCCTCGACGCGGCCTTCGAGCGCCTCGCTGATGCGCTCGGGGGCTACCTGGCGCGCCCGTGCAATACGCTGGACCTGCCAGAGCGCGGCGGCCGGCGAAACCTCAGGATCCAGGCCACTCGCGGACGCCGTGACCAGCTCACCCGGAACAGGCAACGGCGCCTCGGGGTTCTCCTTGCGGAGCCTGTCGATGTCGGCGGCGACCCGATCGCGTAGTTTCTTCGAGGTGGGTCCGAAGTTGGAGCCCGACGACGCAGTAGCGTCATACCCATTGCCCGCAGCCGAAGGACGTCCTTGGAGGTAAGCGGGGTTCGTGAAGATCTGCCCAATCCACTCGGAGCCGACGACGGCGCCGGTCTCGTCATGTACCAGGCTGCCGTTTGCTCTGTCGTGAAAGATGGCTTGGGCGATGCCCGTCATGGCAAGCGGGTAGACGAGCCCAGTCAGAACGAGGGTGAGGAACGTGACACGGACCGCGATGACGATTTCTCGACGCATGGGTGATTTCTCCAACTAAACGATTCGTAGCGCTTGAAGCGCGAGGTCGATGATCTTGATGCCGACGAACGGTGCGACGATCCCCCCGACACCGTAGATGAGCAGCGAGCGCCGAAGGATGGCCGATGCTCCGAGCGGCCGGTACTTGACCCCCCGAAGTGCGAGCGGAATGAGCAGAATGATGATGATAGCGTTGAAGATCACGGCCGAGAGGATGGCGCTTTCAGGGGACGCCAAGTGCATGACGTTGAGCGGGGCGATCTCTGGGAATACGCCCATGAACATCGCCGGCAGGATCGCGAAGTACTTGGCGACATCGTTCGCGATGGAGAAGGTCGTGAGCGTTCCACGGGTCATGAGGAGCTGTTTACCGACCTCCACGATCTCGAGGAGCTTGGTTGGGTTCGAGTCGAGGTCGACCATGTTGCCGGCCTCTTTGGCCGCCTGGGTCCCCGTGTTCATCGCGACGCCGACGTCGGCCTGAGCAAGGGCCGGGGCATCGTTGGTCCCATCACCGGTCATGGCGACCAGCTTCCCTTTCGCCTGCTCGTCTTTGATGAGGCGCATCTTGGCCTCCGGCGTTGCCTCCGCCAGGAAGTCATCGACGCCCGCTTCTTTAGCAATGGCGGCGGCGGTGCGCGGATTGTCGCCGGTGATCATGACGGTTCGGATGCCCATGACCCGGAAGCGTGCGAAACGGTCCGCGATACCGGTCTTGACGACATCCTTGAGATGGATGATTCCAAGTAGCCGCGCTCCGTCGGCAACGGCGAGCGGCGTACCTCCAGAGTCACCGATGCGATCGGCGATCTGCCGAAGCTCCGAAGAGATCGCGCCGCCCTGCTTCTCGACATAGGCAGCTACCGCATCAACCGCTCCCTTACGAATGGAGCGCCGCGGCAGGTCGAGGCCACTCATGCGCGTCTGCGCCGTGAACGGGACGAAGGTCCCGGCGCCAGGGTTCAGCGCGGTAACGTGCAGCTTCTCGGTCACCAGCGTGACGATCGATCGTCCCTCGGGTGTTTCGTCGGCCAGGCTCGCGAGCTGCGCCGCCTGCGCCAGGTCTTCCACGCGCACCCCGGCAAGCGGGATGAGCTCGGTGGCCATGCGGTTTCCGTGCGTGATGGTGCCGGTCTTGTCGAGGAGAAGGGTATCGACGTCGCCCGAAGCCTCGACGGCGCGGCCGCTCATCGCTATGACGTTCTTCTGGAGCAGCCGATCCATTCCGGCGATCCCGATCGCTGAAAGAAGACCACCGATGGTCGTCGGGATGAGACAGACCAACAACGCGACGATCACGGTCGCGGAAAGCCCGATACCGGAATACTGGGCCAGCGGCACCAGCGTGACGCAAGCAAACAGAAACACCAGCGTCAGCCCCACCAACAGGATGTGAAGCGCGATCTCGTTCGGGGTCTTTTGGCGAGACGCCCCCTCGACGAGCGCGATCATCCGATCCAGAAACGATTCGCCCGGATTGGTCACGATTCGGATGACGATCCGGTCCGAGAGAACCTTGGTTCCACCGGTGACGGCGGACCGATCACCCCCGCTCTCTCGGATCACAGGCGCCGACTCACCCGTGATGGCCGATTCGTCCACAGAGGCTATTCCCTCGATGATTTCACCGTCGCCGGGGACGAGATCCCCGGCCTCGGCCACCACGATGTCGCCCTTACGGAGGGATGAAGATGGAACGGATTCCTCCTTGCCGCCGACCAACCGCCGCGCCGCGGTCTCTTTTCGCATCTTCCTAAGCGTGTCGGCCTGCGCCTTGCCGCGCCCTTCGGCGACGGCCTCAGCGAAGTTTGCGAAGATCACCGTGAACCAGAGCCAGACGCTGACTGCGCCGGTGAACCAGAGCGGTGCCGTGGCACTGGCGCGGTGCAAGAGATCCCGCACGAAGATCAACGTGGTGAGAACGCTGCCAATCTCGACCACGAACATGACCGGATTCTTCGCCACATGCTGGGGCGCCAGTTTCCAGAAGGCGTCGCCGATAGCCCTCTTGAGAATTCCGCCGTCGAACAGGGAGAGTGTCTTTGCTTTGGGACGGAACATGGCTAGTAGACCTTTCCACTGAGCGCCGCGAAATGCTCGACGATGTTGCCGAGGGATAGCGCGGGGAAGAACGTCAGCGCGCCAACAATCAAGACGACGGATACCAACAGCACCACGAACATCGAGCCGTTGGTCGGGAAGGTACCCCCACTGAGCGGTACCACCTTCTTTCCCACCATCGCCCCGGCAATTCCGAGAGCGGGAATGATCATCAGGAACCGACCCGCTAACATGTCGATGCCCAGAGACACGTTCCACCAAAGGGTATTCGCGTTGAGGCCCGCATAGGCTGAACCGTTGTTTCCGGCACCGCTCGAGTACGCGTACAGGATCTCCATCAGGCCATGTGGCCCGTTGTTGTTGAGGGACGAGGTCCCGTAGGGCTTGACTGCGCTCCAAGCCGTAAAGCCCAGAACGATGAGCGGGAAGATGAGCACGTAGAGCATGGCCAGCTTCATCTCCTTCGACTCGATCTTCTTGCCTAGGTACTCGGGAGTTCGCCCCACCATGAGGCCTGCGATGAAGACCGTCAGCACCACGTACATCAGCATCCCGTAGAGACCGGCGCCGGTCCCACCGAAGACCACCTCGCTGAGCTGGATGTTGGCGAGCGGCACGAGCCCCCCGAGAGGTGTGAAACTGTCGTGCATGGAGTTGACGGCGCCGCAGGAGGCGTCGGTCGTGACCGTGGCATAAAGGGCTGACCCCGAGACGCCGAAGCGCGCTTCCTTCCCCTCCATGTTGCCGACGCTCTGATTGACGGAGAGTCCGGCCAGCGCCGGGTTGGGGTGTGCTTCTGCCCAGTAGCAGACCGAGACGCCCGCAAAGAAGAGGACCGACATCGCGCCCCAGACTGCCCAGCCGTGCTTCTGATCGCGCGCCATGCGCCCGTACGTGTAGGTCAGCGCTGAGGGGATCGCGAAGATCATGAACATCGACAAGAAATTTGTAAACGGCGTCGGGTTTTCAAACGGATGGGCGGCATTCGCGTTGAAGAAGCCACCGCCATTCGTCCCGAGTTGTTTGATGGCCTCCTGCGATGCCACCGGCCCAAGCGCGAGCGTTTGCTTGCCGCCCTCCAGGGTGGAGACGTCCAGATAGGGCGAGAGGTTCTGGATAGCCCCCTGCCAAACGAGGACCAGCCCGAAGACGATGCTGAGCGGAATGAACACGTAGATGATGCCTCGGATCAGGTCGACCCAGAAGCTCCCAAGCGTCTTCGAGCCCTCGGGCCCGGGGCGTCGGGTGAAGCCGCGACCGAGCGCCAGCGCGACGCCGATTCCGGCCGCCGCCGACGTAAAATTGTGCCAAGCCAGCCCAGCCATCTGGGTGAGATAGCTCATGGTCGACTCGCCCGAGTACGACTGCCAGTTGGTGTTGGTGTTGAAGCTGGCGGCAGTGTTGAAGGCCAGCCCGTGTTCGACAGGGCCGAAGTGCTGAGGGTTCAGCGGAAGCACGTGCTGCACGCGCTGGAAGACATACGTGACCACCATGCTGATCAGGCTGAATGCGAGGAGCGCGAACGTGTACTCCTTCCAGGTCTGCTCGTGTTTCGGATCGACGCCAGAAATCTTGTAGCAAAGGCGTTCGAAACCACCCAGCAAGCGCGGGAAGGGCTGGCGCTCACCTTCGAACACACGGAACATGAAGATGCCCAGAGGCTTCGTCACGGCGACGATCGTGGCGAAGAAGACGATGATTTGGAGCCAGCCAATGCCAGTCATATCGGTATCTCCTCAGAACGGGTCATCAGAATCGTTCAGCGCGAACGAGTGCGTAGACGAGGTACACGCTGAGCAACACCGACAGCAGCGCGCCGAGTCCGTATTCGAGGCTCATGGATCTCTCCTATAGATGGTCGAGGGACTTCGTGTAGAGCCAGGCGAGCGCAAAAACTGCGCCGGTTACGACGATGAACATCAAGTCTTTCATGAGAATCCTCGCAGGAGTCTCTGTTGAATGCGCATGGCGGTCCTGAAGGCACGCGCCGTGCCACCCTTCGTAGGCCGGCGCCGGTGCTCTTCTGTGCGCCGGTCGTTGCACCGTTGCACCTTGCGATAGCGCCAAATACGGCCACACGCGAACCGTCGACGATAGGAAGCCGTCAAACGAGCCTAGTCGCAACAAGCACGCCCAACCGAACCTGTTCTTTGCGTCTTGCATGACGGCTCGATCGGGAGTCTGACGCAAACACCAGGTCTGGGCGCCCTTCGGCCTTCCCTGCTATCTGGTATCGTGTGTGCACTCTGAGCCGGCGTCGTGTCCGAGCTGATAGAGATACCTGCCTCAAGAGGGAGCGATCCCAGCTGCCAACGTCTTGCCGCCGTCTTGAGCGCCGAGCGTCTCTCTGAGAACTGGACGGCTCGCCGGATCCTCTTCGGTCGGATCGTAATTGTCCTCAGTCTGCCGATGGGTTACCTGCTGTTCCGAGGACTGGGAGTCGATTACCCCGAAACACGGTTTGTCCTCGTGCTTTGGATGCTGGCGCTCGCATGCTCGCTCGGGTCCGTTCTGGCCGGAGCGCGGGCCCAGCGCCTCGTCGACACGATCCTCGACCGAGCCGGCGGCCGGCGAATCAAGATCGACGAATAAAGGTATTCTACGGTGCGCGATCTAACTGTCGGCGATCATCTCGACCAATACTTGGTCACCGATCTGCTGGCTCGAACGGCGATGGCCACCACATTCAAGGGACACGACACCGAGGTCGGCAGGCCGGTCTGCTTGAAGGTGCCTCACCTGGAATACGAGAGCGACATCGTCTTCTACGAACGATTCATCCGCGAGGAGCGCATCGGCCGCCGCCTCGATCATCCAAATATCGTGCGGGCGCTCGAGCCTCGCACGAAGAGCCGAATGTACCTGGTGACCGAGTACGTCGCCGGCACCTCGTTGAGGTCTCTGATCGAAGCAGGCGGGCTCTCGACTGAGCGGGAGCTGGACATCGCCCGCCAGCTCTGCGAAGCGTTGGTCTATCTGCACGCCCACGGGGTCGTCCATCGCGATCTTAAACCCGAGAACGTCATCGTCACCGCGAGCGGACAGGTGAAGCTGCTCGACTTCGGCATCGCGCTCGACCGCGCCGCCCGTAGGTTAACGTGGACCAAGCTCTCGACGACTCTGGGGACGCCCGACTACATCGCGCCGGAGCAGATCGGCGGGCGCCGGGGCGACGAGCGATGCGACATCTACGCGCTCGGGTTGATCCTCTACGAGATGCTTACCGGGCAACTGCCGTTCTCGGGAGAGAGTGCAAACGCGGTGATGCGCGCCAAGACCCATGAGGAACCAAAGCCGCCAGCCTATTTTCTGCCGCATTTGAATCCCGTGCTGAACGACATCATCTGCAAGGCGATCGCGCGCTCTGCGCGCGATCGCTATCGGAGCGCGGACCAGCTGCTCGATCGGCTGCGCCGACCCTATGCGGCCCACGCGGGCGACATCACGGAAGCCCCAACGTTCGTGGGCTCGCGCCATCCCGGCGTCGCGAGCCTGATCGCTGCCCTGATTCTAACGACTCTGACCTCGCTGACATGGCTCAGCCACCGCGCCGACACGCACGCTTCGCATGCCACCGCCCCCGATACGGCGGCAGCCACTCGACTCGGCACGGACGAAACACGTTAGCTACTCGCCGTCGCAGAACTCGAGATCAGTTTACCTCTCATCGGTCAGCGGGCGATGGCGTTGGATTGAGGATGCGCAAAGAGCGGCACCGACGCGATCACGCGCACGACGTGCGCTGCCTGCCTCTAACCAGCGCTGCGCACGCGCGGGGCCGGCGTTTGGGACGAGGCTCGCAGCCGGTACCCGAAGCCAGTCTCGTTGACGAGATACTTTGGTCGCGCGGGATCGCTTTCTATCTTCTGTCGCAGGGAATGGATGTAGACGCGGACGTATCCTTCTCGTTTCCGGTAGGCCATGCCCCACGTTTCCTTCAAGAGCGTATCCGTGGGGACGATCTCATCGGCGTGGCGGGCGAGCGTCGCGAGAAGCTTGAACTCCGTCGGAGACAGGCGAACGGACCGTCCCTCCCGAGTCAGTCGCCGCGCCCCAAGGTCCAGGGTGCAATCCCCGAAGACGACGCAGGTGGCATCCGACCTTTCGACGTGAGCGCGGCTGCGCAGACCGGCGCGAATGCGCGCCATGAGCTCGGGCGTCGAGAACGGCTTGGTGAGGTAGTCGTTCGCGCCGGCGTCGAGAGCCTGGACCTTGTCCCGCTCGAGGTGGTCGGCCGAGACGACGATGATCGGCGACGGTGTGAGAGCGCGGAGGTCCGCCAACAATGAAAAGCCGTCGACGTCGGGCAGCCCCAGGTCCAGGAGAATCAGGTCGGGGTTGCGGGTCCGAACCTCCTCGATGGCATGTCGTCCCGTCGAGGCGTCAATGACGCGATAGCCTTCCCCTTCGAGGGTGAGATCCAACATCCGCGCGATGTGCTTGTCGTCCTCGACCGCCAGGATGGCTGCGTTTGGGGCATGGGCGGGCTCGGGATGATCTCTTCCCGTCAAGTTGAGCATTGGTCGCCGCGGTCCTGGTGCGCATCCCTGCAGAGATGATGCCAGCGGTGTCGGCACACCAGGAAGACCAAGCGCGCGGGCTTTCGGCTTCCGCCCTCTCGCATCGTGCATCTCTCGATGGCCAGCAACATCGCCCGTTGCAAGCGACAGCAGAGAGCGATCGGCGCACCTTTTGCGCACATGCGTCCCCCCTCGTCGCGCAGCCTTTGCACCGGTTGAATCGCGTGCCCTCTCGCGGGACGTCATCAGACGCCCTCGCCTGCGCCGATTTGATCGCTGGCTCATCGGTGCGTTGCCCGGCCGCTTCCACCGCCTCCTGGACACCGTCTCCTCGTAAGACCCGAGAGACCGTTATCGGCTGGCACCGCACCGCCTGGCGCCTGCTCTGCCTGCGCGAGCTCAAAAACGTCATCGAGCGAGCGCTCTTGATCTGGCCGGGTGACACTATCCAGCCTGAAGCTTTTGCAGAAATCCTGGCAGCGAATAACCCCCGACGTTCTTGGGTTGGCGGTGACGTCAGCCTGCGCGACTTCGAGCGCGAGCATATCTCGCGAATCATGACGCGACTTCGAAGCCTCACCGGCGCCTCTGGCGTTCTCGGCATCGACAAGACCAGGTTGTGGCGCCGACTAAAACATTACGATCGGATGCACGCCCTGGAACTGTAGTCAAAAAGAGCGCGTTGATTTTACGTGGGGGAGACCCTCGCTGAGACCCTCGCTGGTGTCGAGCTTGAAGCCTCAAATGGCATCCTCGCCACGTTCGGCGGTCCGAATGCGGATCGCTTCATCGACCGTCGTGACGAAGATCTTTCCGTCGCCGATCTTACCCGTCCGCGCGGCCGCCAAAATCGCATCGACTACCTCGTACACCATCTCGTCCTTGACCAGGATCTCCAGCTTGACCTTGGGCACGAAATCGACGACGTAGGCCGAGCCTCGGTAGACCTCGCGCCGGCCGCCGGTACGACCGAATCCCTTGACGTCGGTGATCGTCATCCCCGAAACGCCGACCAGGCGCAGGCGATCTTTCACCTCGTCTAGTTTGTGCGGCTTGATGATCGCTTCGATTCTCTTCATGGCTCGCTCTTCCCCAAACTGGAGCGACTAGGGCGTCGTGTTGGCCAGCGCGGCGGCGGCCGGGCTGGGGGCATCGTCGATGTCTTCGCCGTGTCCGCCGCCCTCGTCGGGATGATACCCAGCTTCGCCATGATCGGTGTCGTCGAGTCCCTGCTCCTCGCCTTCGACACTGGGACGGAGGCCGAGCGCCGCCTTGAGCGCGAACGCGATCACCGCCGTCGCGCCGACCGAGAGCGCCAGCGTCAACCCGATCGCCTTGAGTTGCTCGATCCAGAGGGTCTTCCCCACGATTCCGCCGAGGTTGGTGTTCAGGTTCGGGTTGGCCTCGGGGCTGGCGAAGAAGCCGGTGCAGAGCGCCCCCAGCGTCCCGCCCACGCCATGTACGCCGAAGGTGTCGAGCGCGTCGTCGTACTTGAAGATCGCCTTGAGCTTGGTGCAGGCCAGAAATGGGACCGCGCCGGCCAGCAGGCCGATGACGACTGCGCTCGACGGTGTGACGAAACCCGAGGCCGGCGTGATGACGACCAGCCCGGCCACCGCCCCCGAGCAGAAGCCGAGCACCGTCGGTTTCCCGCGCGTCAGCCATTCCAGCGCCGGCCAGACGGAGGCGGCGACCGCAGTCGCCAGCGTGGTGGCGGTGAAGGCGGCGGCCGCGATGCCGTCCGCGGCCACCGCGCTGCCAGCGTTGAAGCCGTACCAGCCGACCCAGAGCATCCCGGTGCCGATTGTTGTCAAGACCACGCTGTGGGGAAGAAACGCCCGCCGATCGAAGCCGGTGCGCTTGCCGAGAATCAAACACAGGACCAGGGCCGACCAGCCCGAGGACATGTGAACGACCGTCCCGCCAGCAAAATCAATGGCCCGGATCGACGCCTGGGCGTTCCAGACGCCGTTCATGAGGCCGTCGACGCCCCACACCATGTGCGCCAGCGGAAAATAGACCACGAACATCCAGATCGCGATGAACGTCATGATAGCCGAATACTTCATCCGCTCCGCGATCGCGCCGACGATCAAGGCCGGGGTGATGATCGCGAACATGAGCTGGTACATCGCGAACACGTTCTGCGAAACCCATGCACCGTAGTCGGCGTTGGGCGTCGAGGTGACCCCTCTGAGCCAGGCGTACTTCAACCCGCCCAGAAATGGCGTCCCGTGGGCGAACGTGAGGCTATAGCCGGCCGCCCACCACAAGATGGTGACGAGGCCGGCGCACCCGAGACACTGCGCCATGACGGAGAGGACGTTCTTGCGCCGCACCAAGCCCCCGTAGAAGAGCGCCAGGCCGGGCAGGGTCATGAACAGCACCAGGGCACTGGCCGTCATCATCCAGGCGTTGTGGCCGGGGCCCGGGGAAGAGAGATATTTCGGCGTGCCGTTCGTGACGTAAGCTTCGAGATCGGCGACCCGTGCCGCCAGATCGGGCGCCGCGGGGGGTGCGGCCGCGACCGACGGAGACTGCGCGAACGCCAGGCCGGCGGAAACGGTGCTCAACGCGCAAAATCCGACCACCACCAGCAGGGCCAACACGGCAACCCACGACGTTCGATTTCGGTGCTGCATCCCCATGGCGCATTCCTTTTTTAGGGTGACTCGGCGGCGCGGCGAAGGGTCGCGCGCGCGGGCCGAATCTTGGCGAGTTGGGGCGTGGGTATCAAGCATTCGTTGACGAAAAAGAATTCAAATAGAAACGTTAGCGAAACATATTATTTACGAACTCGAAGTAATCGGGACCTGTGGGGAGGAAATACTGCATCCGGCGCTCAAGCGGCACGCTTTCCCTCCGACGGTGGGGCGGTCTCCATCGTCGCCACGGCTTTGCGTGGCTGCGGGAGCACCACCTTCGGTGGAACAGCCTGTCGCTTGAGCGCCGGATGCAGTATTTCCTCCCCTGTAACGGCTCGCGCTTGATGTCGTAGGTCGGCCCGAGATCGGTGTCGCTGACGGACGGGAGGTACAAGGGGCCTCCGGCCGCCCGG
>CAAGKR010437336.1_pt1 | contig 16567 bp, 14 predicted proteins | sample 2556971 | NCBI WGS metagenome assembly CAAGKR01 (sample SAMEA5207829, study PRJEB30636) | soil metagenome | biome: forest; feature: boreal; material: soil | place: USA | collected 2011-09 | depth 1 m | reverse complement strand
GCATCGGCTCAGAAATCAGACGGCGCGTCACCTGCTCGCCCGGCAGAGGGCGCCGGGACCACTCGCGTTTCGCCCAAGACGGCAGCCGCTACAGATTGATCGGGAGGTTGAAGTTGGCCAAAGCTAAAGTGAAATTGAAGTTGAAAACGCACAAAGGCGCTGCCAAACGGTTTAAGCTTACCGCCGGCGGCAAGATTATTCGCGGGCACGCGTTTTCCCGCCATATTCTCACGTCCAAGAAAAGCAGGAAAAAGCGCAAGCTGGATCTGAACACGACGGTCTCGGCGGCAGACGCCCCGCACATCCGGGCGATGCTGCCGTATGGTAGGTGGTAGGGGACAGGTTACTGGGAACAGGTGGCCGGCTACAAGGAACAGGATACAGATGAGTCAGTATTTCGGTTCTGACCTGTAACCTGTACGCTGCAACCTGTCCCCTTCCCCAAACGGGAGCAGGCAGGCCAACGGCTGGGTGCCTTCGCTCTTCGCCGCAAGGCGCGGAGCCTTACTGCCCCGAAATTCTTCAAAAGGAGAAAACCCCATGCCTCGAGTTAAGCGTGGCACTGTGCGCCGCGCCAAGCGAAAGAAGCTCGCCCGCCTTACCAAAGGTTATTTCCTAACCAAGAGCAAACTTTATCGCTCCATGAAGGAGGCTGCCGATCGGGCCGGGCGGTTCGCTTACCGCGACCGCAAGCGACGCAAGCGGGATTTTCGCCGCCTATGGATTACCCGCATCGGCGCGGCGGCAAGACTAAACCAGCTCACTTACAGCCAATTCATTTTTGGCCTCAAGAAGCTGGGTATTGTCCTCGACCGAAAAATGCTGTCCGAAATGGCGGCGCTTGATTCGGCGGGCTTTGCGGAACTGGCCGGTAAAGTTCGGGAAGCAGTCAAGACTCAACCGGCGAAAGCTGACAGCCAAAAGCCAAAAGCCGAAGAGTAACCTAGCGCCGGACTCGCGTAGGGGCACGCCTCGGCGTGCCCTTCCGGTTAATTCCACCGGCGCTCTATGAGCGCCAGGGCAAACGGCGGTCATGGACCGCCGCTACAACAACAGGCACGAGGCCTGCCCCTACCCCCATGACTATCGACGAAAAAATTGGGGAATCGCTTCAGGACCTCAGGGTGACAGACGACGCAGGCGTGGTCGCGCTCTTTGCCGAAGTCCGCGCCGAGATGGATAACGAGCGCAATGCGCTGGTAGCTGGGGTTGCTTCAACCGCTTCCCACCGCGATCAATTGTGCAAAACTCTGCGAGACCGCTGGCTGGCGCGTAAGAGTGGAATCATCAGCCTCATTGACGAGCACTGGTTGAAGCGTGCTCCCAAAGAACTCAAGGCTGCTGTCGGCCGCCAGTTCAATGAGCTTCGACAGGCCGGCTTAGGTCTGGAGATCAATAAGCTCAAAGAGTCGGTCGAGTTTAGCATTCCAGCGTCAAAGGCTCGGGAGGAAATTCCCGACAAGATTGACCTCACGCTCCCCGGCCTTCGCCGCTCGCTCGGTTCTATCCACCCCGTCATTCGGGTGCAGCGCGAGATCGAAGATATTTTTCTCGGCCTTGGATTCAAGATCGAAACCGGACCGGAAATCGAATTGGTTTATTACAATTTCGACGCGCTCAACATCCCGGAGACTCATCCTTCGCGTGACGACTGGGACACGATTTATGTCGATTCAAAAACACTCCTGCGCACGCACACTTCACCGGTGCAAATCCGCGCCATGGAGAAGTGGGTGGGCAAGAAGAAGGAAGGCAAGGAAGGCAGCCAGGACGGCCTCTATATCATTACACCGGGCAAGTGCTACCGCAATGACAACCCGGACGCGACCCACTCTCCGATGTTTCATCAGATGGAGGGCCTCGCGATTGACACGGACATCACGTTCGCGGATTTGAAAGGCACGCTTGACTTTTTCGCCAAGAACTTTTTCGGAGAGAAAACGCGCACGAGTTTTCATCCCACCCATTTCCCCTTCACCGAGCCGAGCGGCGAAGTGGCGGTCAGTTGCTATGTTTGCGATGGCCGGGGCTGCCGGACCTGCAAGGAAAGTGGATGGATTGAGCTGATGGGCTGTGGGATGGTCCATCCACAAGTGTTGAAGAATGGTGGGATCGATCCCGAGCGCTATTCCGGCTGGGCATTTGGATTGGGCATCGATCGCTTTGCCATGGCGAGATACGGCATTAATGATATTCAGCTTTTTTTTCAAGGCGATGTGAGATTTTTAGAACAGTTCTCTTAAAAACTGTCCATCGTCCGTAGTCCGTGGAAAAGAGTAACTGACAACTGACTACGGACATTTGCCTCGAAATGAAAATATCCCTCAATTGGTTAAAAGAATTCGTGGAAGTTGCGGCCGATCCCAAAAGGCTCAAAGCCGATTTGAAAGCATTGGGACTTGGAGCCGAAACTATCTCGGCTATCAACGACGACTGGATTCTTGACCTCGAGATTACCACCAACCGCCCTGACTGTCTGAGCCATTTCGGCGTGGCACGCGAAGTCGCGGCATTCTACCATATGCCGCTCAAGCCCATTGAAGTTACCTTAAAGGAATCGGGCGTACCAGCAGCCAGTGAAGTTTCAATTGAAATCGCAGCGCCAGACCTTTGTGCTCGTTACTGCGGGCGCGTAATTCAGAATGTTCATGTGAAGCCTTCGCCGGAGTGGCTCGCCCGGCGGCTCGAGGCGGTGGGCCAGCGGCCTATCAACAACGTAGCGGACGTGACGAATTACGTCCTGATGGAACTCGGGCATCCTCTCCACGCCTTCGACCTCGCACACCTGCTTGACAAAAAGATTATCGTGCGACGTGCGCGGGCTGGCGAACACCTGAAAACACTGGATGGAGTTGACCGCACACTGACCCCAGAGAACTTGGTGATTGCAGACGGCAAACTGCCTGTTGCTCTCGCCGGCGTGATGGGTGGCGCCGAGAGCGAGATATCTTCGGCGACAAAGTCGGTGCTGCTGGAGAGCGCATGGTTTGAACCCGTCTCGATTCGCCGCACCGCAAAATCCTTCGGGATGCACACGGAAGCCTCGCATCGTTTTGAGCGCGGGGCGGATATCGGGATGGCTCCGCTGGCTCTTGACCGCGCCGCGGCGCTGATTGCTGAACTCGCCGGCGGGCAGGTGATGCAGGGCGCCATTGATGTATACCCGCGGCCGTACTTACAACGGGAATTAACCCTGCGTTCAAGCGAAATCCGGCGCATCTTGGGCGCAGATATCCCCAAAGAAAATGTCGAATACATTCTGCGCGCTCTCGGCTGTAAAGTGGAGAGCCAGAATGCCGAGAGCTGGCGCGTCTCGCCTCCCACATGGCGGCTTGACATCACCCGCGAAGTTGACTTCATTGAGGAGATCGCCCGCGTAGCTGGGTACGATTGGCTGCCGAAGCGCGTCCGCCCGGCGCCGCCCAGGGTCGAACGCGATTCGTTGCGGGACAAGGAATTGATCACCTCTCAGGTACTAGTCGCGTTAGGGTACCGCCAGATCATTGCCAACTCCATGGTGGATCCGGGTGAAAACGCGCGCTTCACGGATCGCCCGCCTGTCGTCTTACAGAATCCGCTCAACCAGGAAACTTCCGCGATGCGCTCCACGTCTATCCCCGGTATGCTGCGCGCGTTGCGCTGGAACATGGACCGTGGTCAGGCTGATTTAAGATTGTTCGAAACGGGGAAAACGTACACCGCGATTCGAAATCCGGCGACTGGCTTGCCTAAGGAAGAGCGCGTCCTCACACTCGGTATGAGTGGGCTCAGCCGTCCGGCAAGTGTACATGACGCCGCCAAATTGGCCGATTTCTTCGATCTGAAGGGCGACCTCGAAAATTTGCTCGAAGCGTTTGACCTTCGCGGTTTGCGGTTCGAATCGAGATCATCTTCATACATTGAGCCAGGCTCCTGTGGTAGATTTTTCGATCAATATGGAGCGCTCGCTGATTTTGGAAAAATCAGCGGTGAAATTGCCCGTGAATACAAATTAAGGGAAGCGGTGTGGGTGGCCGTGGTCGACATTGAGCGTCTGTTCGACTCTTCACCCAAGGGGTTGCATTTCATGCCGTTCTCCAAGTTCCCCGCCGTCGAGCGCGATTTCTCGCTCCTGGTGCCGCAGGCGATCACCTATGAACGAATTGATGAAGCAATTCGCGGCCTCGCGCTCCAGGGGGTTCAAAGTTTTCGCCCGGTTGATCGCATGCCCGTGGGCAAGATTGCCGCCGGGCACTCGAGTTTATTGCTTCGAGTCACTTTTCAGAGCCCAACGCAAACGCTAACCAGCGATGCAATCGAGCAACTGAGCAAGCAAGTGGTAGCCGCGCTCGAGCCACTCGGCATCCGTTTGAGGAGCTAGGACCAAGTTAGCGTTGGCAAACGAAGTTATCGACAAATTGGAAAGGAATTTTCAGGAGTCTCAAGAAAAGGTTTTTGACCCTCAACTTTTGACTCTCGACTTTCGACTCTCAACTGACCTATGACCGATTCAATCGACCAATTGGACAAGCTCGAACAGAAACTGCTGAGAGTGGTTGAACTCTTTAAGAAAACCCAGGCAGAGCGGCGCGCCCTGCAACAGGAAATCGAAAAACTGCCTGAGGACTATAAAGACCGCCTGAAGCGTGCCGACACCCTGGAGCGAGAAGTACAGGCGCTGCGCGGCGAGCGCGAGGAAGTGCGAAACCGCATCGAAAAACTTCTCGAGCAGATCGAGATATTGACAAAGGCCGATTCTGCGGGATAATCGATTTTCTCGAGCTCAGGTGCAGGCGCGGCACAGTAAAGTGCAAGCGAAGGAGCATTGTGGCAACAACCAAAGATGGTATTCGGGTGATGATTTACGATCAGGAATACCACATGAAGGGAGAGCTCGACGCCGAATACATCGAAAAACTGGCACAGTTTCTGGACGCGAAAATGCGATCGATTGCCGGCCGCACTCGGACGGTGGATTCGCTGCGCGTGGCTGTTTTGGCCGGCCTGAATATTGCGGACGAATACCACCAATTAAAAACTAAATACGAAAATACCACGAAGGATGTGGACCAGAAAGTGGGCGAGTACAACGATGTGCTCGACCAGATTTTGAAGCACGCAGTCTGAGTCGTTTTGTCATTTTAGTTTGACGAACTTTATCTGCTGGGTTGGCGCCGACACGACCATTCCACCCCGATCCCACTGTAGCCACACAGCGATCAGCCGAATCAGAGTAAGATAGTCAGGGTCGTAATTGGGCAACTCCCGTGCACGGTAGGTGATGCCGGGGGCGAATCCTGATGCATCCGAGGAAAGGCGAGTACGCCACAATGAAAATCCTATACATCGGCGACATTTTCGGCCAACCGGGCCGTCGTATCGTGAAAGAGGCGTTACCCCCGCTGCTCCAGGAATACACGCCTGACCTGGTGCTGGCCAACGTCGAAAACGCTGCCGCGGGTTTCGGCATCACGCCGCAGTTGGTGGAGGAAATGCTCGACCTCGGAATCGCCGTCCTGACTTCCGGCAACCACATCTGGGACAAGAAAGAGATTCTGCTTTACCTGGCCGAACATGCTGACGGTCGCCTGCTGCGCCCCGCCAACTACCCGCCAGGCGTTCCGGGTCACGGCCTGTACCTGGGCAAAACACGCGGCGGAATCGATTATGCAATTATGAATCTTCAAGGCCGCGTCTTCATGCCGACCATTGACTGCCCGTTTCGCGGCGCGGACGCTTTACTCAAATCAATTCCCGCCGAAGTCAAGATTCGAATCATCGACTTCCATGCCGAGGCCACGTCAGAAAAGTGGGCGATGGGCTGGTACCTGGACGGCCGCGCGACCGCAGTCGTCGGCACCCACACTCACGTGCCGACGGCCGACGAGACGGTGTTGCCACAGGGAACGGCGTACATCACGGACCTTGGGATGACGGGACCGTACGATTCGGTGATCGGCATCGACAAAAATGCGATCATCAAGAAATTCCTGGATCAAATTCCGGCGCGATTTGAGGTAGCCAAGGGCGATGGACGCCTTTCGGCAGTGCTCATTGAAGCGGACGCCGAAACCGGGCGCGCAATTTCCATTCAAAGAATCATGCGGAAGTAAACCTACAGAGGAACCATCGCCATGCGGAAGATACTGATTCAGACCGTCGCGTTACTTATCCTCCTAAGTTCCGCGCTTTGCGTGGCACAAGAAGTGGCGAAGCGGCCTGCGTCGGTGCAGACCTACATCAGCGTAGAGGCCCCGGTCGTGGCGCTCATGCATGTTCGCGTGATCGACGGGACAAGCGCAGCGCCACTTGCCGACCAGACCATCGTCATCGAAAACGGAAGGATCAAATCAATCGAGAGCGCAGCAAAGACATCCGCTCCGTCCGGCGCCAAGGTCATTGACCTTCCTGGCGCCACGGTGATTCCCGGTATGGTTGGGATGCACGATCACCTCTTTTATCCATCGGGAAATGTAGAGACGATGGCGATCTACAACGAGCTGGGTTTCAGCGCGCCGCGTCTTTATCTCGCCTGCGGCGTCACCTCGATTCGCACCACAGGGAGCATCGAACCCTACACTGATTTGAGTCTGAAAGAATTGATTGACGCCGGAAAACAAACCGGTCCGAAGATGCACGTCACCGGACCGTACCTCGAGGGCGCGGGCGCTTACACACCGCAGATGCACGAGATCACAGGTCCCGACGACGCGCGCAAGACCGTCGATTTCTGGGCGGACCAGGGTGTGACATCCTTCAAGGCTTACATGCACATCACCCGGGCGGAACTCTCCGCGGCCATTGACGCGGCTCACAAGCGCGGAATCAAAGTTACCGGACACCTCTGCTCCATCGGCTTCCGCGAAGCTGCGGCGCTCGGGATTGACGACCTCGAGCACGGCCTCCTGGTGGACACTGAGTTCGACCCCGGCAAGGCACCGGACGCCTGCCCGTCGCAACAACTCACCGCTGCCACGCTGGCCAAATTGGATGTGGAGGGCCCTGAGATCCAGGAAACTATTCGCGACCTTGTGCAACATCATGTGGCCATCACATCCACGTTGCCGGTTTTTGAAACGTTCGTTGCCAATCGGCCACCGCTCTCGCAGCGCGTCCTGGATGCCATGCTGCCCCAGGCCCGCATTGATTACCTCACGCGGCGGGCTCACGTGGCAGACGGCAAAGACTCTCCCTGGCCGGTGATATTCAAAAAGGAGATGCAGTTCGAGCGCGATTTCGTGCAGGCGGGCGGATTGCTTTTGGCCGGCAACGACCCCACCGGCTATGGCGGCGACCTGGCCAGGTTTGGCGACCTGCGCGGCGTGGAGCTGCTGGTGGAAGCGGGGTTCACTCCGGGCGAGGCGATTCATATCGCTACTTCAAATGGCGCGAAGTTCCTCGGCGAATCGGACAGCATCGGCTCGCTTGCACCCGGCAAGCAGGCGGACCTAGTGGTTATTCAGGGCGATCCCTCTACTAAAATCTCCGACATCGAGAATGTCACCCTCGTCTTCAAAGATGGCGTCGGGTATGACTCGGCCAAAATGATTGATTCCGTCCGCGGTATGGTGGGACTGCACTAAAGTGGTGATAAGGCCATACATCTTATGAGAGTAACGATGCGTCACGCACAAAAGCGAGGACTCGCGAGCTACGCCATGGCCGTAGAGGCGACGCTGGGCCGGCGTTTCCCCGAGCCGCCCCACCCTTATCGAAACGAGTACGAGCGCGATCGCGACCGTATTATCCACTCTCGTGCTTTTCGGCGGCTGGAAGACAAGACGCAAGTTTTTACGCGGCGCTCCTCCGACCATTTCCGCAATCGCCTGACGCACACACTGGAAGTGGCGCAGATCAGCCGCACCGTCGCGCTGGCGCTGGGCCTGAATGCGGACCTGGTGGAAGCGCTGGCGCTGGTACACGACGTGGGCCATCCGCCGTTCGGCCACGTGGGGGAAAGCGCCCTACACTTCTTGATGCAGGCTCATCGGGACAGCTTCGATCACAATTTGCATGCGCTGCGGATTGTGGAGAGCTTCGAACAAAAATATGTTGAATATCCTGGGCTAAACCTGACGTTCGAGGTTCGCGAAGGCATTATCAAACACTCGCGAGGCTACAATCCCAAACTTTATCCGGAGCTGGGCGAGTATCGCCTGAACGACCAGCCGCCGCTTGAAGCCCAATTGATCGATCTGGCGGACGAGATCGCTTACAACTGCTCCGACCTTGATGACGGGTACGAATCCAAACTTCTCACCGTTCCGCTGATTCGCAGTGGCGCACCGTTGTTCAACCAAATCTATGGTTCGGTTGACCGAAAATATCACGGCGCGATAGAAAAGCTGAAGTTCAATGAAGCGCTCAAAAGGGTGATGGATACACTGGTAACGGATTTAATTGAGGCAACTCGCGAGCGCCTGCAGCGGGAGCGCGTGCGATCGGTGGAGCAGGTCCGCTCCCGGCGCGACCGCCTGATGACCATGAGCCCACGCGTGGCCCGCCAAAATAATCGCATCAAGGAATTTCTTTACGCGAAACTTTATTCCCACCCCAAAGTCCGCGCCGAACGGAAACTAATTGTTAAACATGTTGAGGGACTATTTCGATTTTTTGTGAATCACCCTCGCCGCCTACCCGATTCTTATCTCGCTCAAGTCGAGCGGGAATCCGTCCACCGAGTCGTCTGCGATTATATTGCGGGGATGACCGACCATTATCTTCAGGAGCAGTATCACAAATACTTGGACAAGTAATTCGTCGGGCGCTGTCGTGTATCGCGATGAACAGATCAGAGGTTGGCGTGGCAGCGTTGTTCCGGCGGGCTCGCGTGTGCCCCCTCTGTGTTAAAATGATTTCCGGATTTTACATGCCTTTGGTCCGCGAATAGCAAGCATCCGGTAAGACCTTCTTCTTATGAATCTTCGCCGGCGATTAGCATTTTCTGTCTTCCTTTTGCTGGCCATATTGCTAGTGGCGGCGGCGGGTTATCGCTTTTTCGGCGGCCCCAGAGTAACGAACCTCGACGCGATTTACATGGCGGTAATCACCATTTCCTCGGTCGGATACAACGAGGTGGTGGATACCAGCCGGAACACGTCTCTTCGTGTTTTCAATATGTTCGTCATTCTTTTTGGCATCGGTATCATGCTTTATGTTTTTTCGGCCTCCACGGCGTTCATCGTGGAGGGAGAGCTCAAGGATATTTTCCGGAGACGCAGGATGCTAAAACAAATTCGCGACCTTAAAGACCACTTCATCGTTTGCGGGGCGGGAGAGGTGGGCCACCATGTGGTTCAGGAGCTCCTGAAGACGCGCAACCGCTTTGTGGTGATTGACCAATCCGAGGAACACCTCGAGAAGATTCAACAACTGGGCGAATTTCCAGTGCTGAAAGGCGACGCGGCGGACGAAGACGTCCTGATCTCTGCGGGGCTGGCCAACGCGCGAGGTCTCGCTTCTGTCCTGACCGAAGACAAAGACAATCTGATGGTCATCGTGACGGCGAGGCAGTTGAATCCCACCCTCCGCATTGTGGCGCGTTGCACTGAGCCACGGATGGCGGACAAGTTGATCCGGGCGGGCGCCAACTCTGCCGTGTCACCCAACACGATCGGTGGCTTGCGCCTGGCCTCTGAGCTCGTGCGACCGCACGTGGTCGGCTTCCTCGACATGATGCTCAAGGAAGAGTCAAAGACCTTGCGGGTGGAGGAAATTCGCATCAGCAAAGAATCAACGTGGGCGGGGAAGACTATTCATGATGCCGAAATTCACCGCCGCTTTGAATTGCTTGCGCTTGCCCTCCGAAAACCCGACGGCAAACCCCAGTACAACCCGCAAGGTGAAGCCGTCCTTGCTGCCGGCGATGTCCTGGTGGTTATGGGCGACGTCGAGATGATTTGGAAGGCGCGGGAAGAGGCGGGTGAGACTGTTCCTCCGCCGATAGGATAATCACAGGGCGCGCCGCGCCAGCGAAGCGAATTGGATGGGCCATTTCAGCACACGAAGGAGAATACCGATTGCGCACATTGTCTCGAACACCGTCTCGAATGTCAGGGGCCGGAACGCGAAAAGCTCCGGCAATTGGTCTTGCGATTATTTTGGCCATCATTCTTATAGTTGGTTGGAGAGTTTCGAGGAATCCCGCGCCCGTCATTCAACTCGCCGGGCGAGTGAAAGGCATAGGGGGAAGCACGCCCATTCAGTTTGAAGTTCGCGATAATCGCTATTCCATCAAAAAAGTCCAGGTTGAAGTCCGCCAGGATGGCCGGTCTTTTCCCGTGCCTTATATGGAAACCGCGTTCGGAGAGGGCCCTCCCGCATGGTGGAAGCTCTGGGCCTCGCCGAAAGAAAATAGTTGGGACGTCATGGCTCACGTGGGCCGCCATGAGGTTTCTGAATTGAAAGAAGGCCGCGCCACCCTTGTTATCACGGCGACCAACAATTCCTGGGGCCGTTTTTTTCGCGGGGGCAGGGCCGAAGTCACATTGGATGTTCCAGTCCGCTTTACTCCCCCGCAAATTGAAGTCCTGAGCTCAAAACATTACGTAAACCAGGGCGGTTCGGAGCTTGTAGTGTTTAAGATCTCACCGGGCACCACCGAATCGGGTGTGCAGGTGGGGCAATATTTCTTTCCAAGTTGGCCGGTGAAAGAATCTCTCCCCGAGACGCGGCTTTGCCTTTTTGCCTATCCTTATAACGTCGATCCTAAAACTCCGGCGCGACTGGTGGCGCGGGACGACGCGGGGAATGAAACACTCAGTCCATTCGATTATGAATTCTTCCCGAAAAAGTTTCACACGGACACCATCAACGTAACGGACGAATTCATGAACCGAGTTGTCCCACCCATCATGAGCCAAACGCCCGAGCTCCAGGACCAGGGAAGCCTGCTTAAAAATTTCCTTCAGGAAAATGGCCATCTTCGTGAAGTGGAAGCTCAGCAATTGGTGGGATTCTCCAAAAAGACCGCGCCAAAATTTCTGTGGACCCAGCCATTTGTGCAGCTAGGCAATTCTAAAGTTGAAGCCAGCTTTGCGGATTTCCGAACCTACGTTTACGACGGCCAGGCGATTGACCATCAAACACACCTGGGCTTTGACCTTGCGGTCAATCAGCACACTCCTGCGGCCGCCGCGAATGACGGAGTGGTGGTTCACGCAGCCTTTTTCGGGATTTATGGCAACGCAGTCATCATCGATCACGGATGCGGATTGCAGACCCTTTATGGCCACTTAAGCTCGATCGACGTGAAGGAAGGTGATTCGGTAAAGCGCGGGCAGGTGATCGGACGGAGCGGCCAGACCGGTCTGGCGGGCGGCGATCATTTGCACTTTAGCGTGCTGCTCGATGGGATTCCCGTGAATCCCACGGAATGGTGGGACCCCCACTGGATTCACGACCGGATTGATGAGAAGCTCGCGCCGTACCGGTGAGGGATTGATACAGGCTTTCGCCAGGGTCGTCCTGCGATGGAGTATTAAGGCGCCACCCGGCGCAGATAGAATTCCATGAAACGCCGCGCGTCAGTTTTAATCGCCACTGTGGCGTTGGGCGGTTTTCCTTCCACGACGCGCGTGAATCCTTTTGCGTCCACTTCGATCGCCAGCGGCTGGGCTTCGCATAGTGTGGGATCGATCACCAGAGCTACGGCCATGGGATCAAAAAGCGTCGGCGTTGGGTTGCCCCACAAGTGGTAAAGCAAAGTCAAGGCGTTGGTGGTGGGAGTGAGCTGCGTGAAAATGCGTTGGAGTTCCGCGGGGCTTAGTTGCAGCATGGCGGTCACGTCAAGCGGCGCCATGAGGATCGGGACGCCCGAGGCGAAAACGGTTTGGGCAGCCGGAGCGTCAGCGTAAATGTTGTACTCGGGGACAGGTTGAAGATTATTGCCGTAGCCGTGCGCGATGGCGCCGCCCATCAAGGCGATTCGCTTGATTTTGCGTGCGACTGCCGGATCTTGCCGGAGCAACGCAGCGATGTTGGTGAGTGGTCCGATGGCGACGAGCGTGATTTCTCCAGGCCGCTTCTCGAACTGGTTTTTCAGGAAATCAACGGCCTTTTCGCGGAGCATCTGCGGGCTGGTAAATCCTTCAGCCCACCGAGTTTGGTCAATGGGCAAAGGCTTGCCAGGCTCACCCGCTGCCACCGGAACCTCTCGCCGTCCAGCTTCCCAAAGCATCTTTGCCACCAGGCGGGCGCGAGCCTGCGTGTCGCCACTCACTGTGGTAGCACCGAGCAGATCGAGTTCAGTGCTGCGTAGAATGAGCGCGACGGCGAATGCATCGTCAATGTCGGTGCCGATGTCTGTATCGAGCAGGATGGGAATCTTGGGCGCAGGCGCCGGCAGAGTGGCGATTTGGGCCAACAACAAACATGCGATAAGTAGGAATGGTTTTTTCATTAAAAAAGGTCACTCGCTCGATCTTAGAGAACTTCCTCCATCTGATCTTTATTCGCCAGCGCTACTCTTCCTCTTCTTCCTTGCCGTGACCGGCGGCGCGAGCCGCGACGACGATTTTGTCCGTGACCGGCTGGGGAACGAGATCGTAGTGGGAGAACTCCATGGAATAAGTTCCCCGGCCCTGCGTCATGGAAGTGAGGTCCGAGGCGTAAGTCAGCATGTCGGAGAGAGGGACCTGAGCCTTGATAATTGTCGAGCCACTTTTCGAATCCATTCCCTGGATGCGCCCGCGGCGTCCGTTCAAGTTGCCCATGATGTCACCCGAATAGTTTTCAGGCACGGTGATTTCGACGTTATAGATGGGTTCCAGCAAGCAGGGCTTGGCTTGCGCCATACAGGCCTTGAAAGCTTTTGACCCGGCGAGCTTGAACGCCATTTCCGAGGAATCGACGTCGTGATAAGAACCGTCATATAGGATCACGCGGAAATCGACCACGGGAAAGCCCGCCAGGTAACCTCGAGCCGCCGCCTCCACGATTCCTTTCTCGACCGCGGGAATGTAATTTCTGGGAATAGAGCCGCCGAAGATGTCGTTGACAAATTCAAAACCCGCGCCACGCTGCATGGGCTCCATCTTGATTTTGCAATCGCCGTACTGGCCGTGCCCGCCGGTCTGTTTCTTATGTTTGCCCTGAGCGTCGGCTTTGGCGCGAATGGTTTCGAGATAGGGAATTTTCGGCGCCTTCAAAGTAACTTCCACATTGAATCGTCTCTTAAGCTTTGAGACGGCTACTTCCACATGCTGCTGGCCGGAGCCCGAGACATGAAACTCCTTGGTCTGCGCGTCACGCGAGAAACGCAGCAGCGTGTCTTCTTCGATCAAGCGATGGATGGCGGTGGCGAGCTTGTCTTCATCGTTGCGTGATTTGGGCTCGACGGCAAACGAGATGGAAGGCTCGGGCAGTTTAACCTTGGGGTAGACAATCGGCGCTGACTTGTCACCCAGCGTGTCACCGGTCAAAGTGTCCTTCAGCTTTGCCACGACGCCGAGGTCCCCGGCGTGTAACTCGGGCACCGGAGATTGGGTCTTGCCCTGAATTACAGCGATGTGAGAAAGGCGCTCCGCGCCGTTGCGGTTCATATTGGTGAGATTCGCTTCGTTCCTTAAAATCCCCGACATCACTTTGAAGTAGCTGACGCGGCCGGCGAAGGCGTCTGCCACAGTCTTGAAGACAAAGGCGGAGACCGGCTGGTTATCCGCAATCTTGCGCTTGAGGGGACTGCCGCCATCGTGATCCAACCCCTCCACTTCGCCACGCTCAACGGGCGAGGGCAAATAGTCCGCGATAAAGTTCAGCATATTTTCTGTGCCAATATCGGGGAGCCCTGCGGTCACGACTATGGGGAAGAGACGTCTTTCGGAGATCGCCTGTTTCAATCCTGGAACGAGATCTTCCACCGGGATGGTTCCCTTTTCGAAGAACTCCTCCATCAGCTTGTCATTGCCCTCGGCCACCATCTCGACAAGTGCTTCATGCGCTTGGGTAGCCGCGGCCGAAAGTTCTGCGGGAATGTCAGCCTCCTTCGCTTTTCCCGAACCGTTGGGTTCGTAAAGGTGGGCCCTCATGCGAACGAGATCAATCACGCCGTGAAAGCTTTTTTCTTCGCCGATGGGGAGTTGCACCGGGATCACATAGCGGCCGAAAACGCCGCGTAACGATTCCACCGAGCGGTCAAGGCTGGCGCGCTCGCGGTCCATTTGATTGACCACGACCACGCGAGGCAGGCCAAACTTTTCGCAATAGCCCCACGTTTTCTCTGTCTGCACTTCCACCCCGGCCACGCCGTGGACCAGCACCAGAGCCGCATCCGCGGCGACGAGCGCCGCCTCTGCCTCGTGGAGGAAAATGTTGTAGCCGGGAGTATCAATAAAATTGATCTTAGTTTTGCCCCACTCCGCATAGGCCAGCGATGCACTGATGGTAAATTTACGCTGGATTTCTTCTTCGTCAAAGTCCGTGATCGACGTGCCGTCGTCCACTTTGCCCAGACGGTTCACCATGCCCGCCGCAAAGAGCAGCGACGATACCAATTGAGTCTTGCCGGAGTGGCCGTGGCCAACCAGTGCGACGTTTCGAATGTTTGGTCCTTCGTAGATTTTCACCCGGAGCTCCTATGGAATCTGGGATCGATTTACAAAGAGCAAACTGACCGATTCAGCGAACCGGCATCCTAACATAGTTTTCTGCGGAGCTTCAACGCAACGCGGGTTTGGGAAGTCGAAGCTCGTTGTGACCGTCGCCATGCTCGAACGTGAACTGCTTCGATCTTGAAGATTTTCACGTCAGTCGAGATCGATTTCGCGCATGGGACGAGTGATGGGTTCGTCCTTGCTTTTCTTTAGCCCCTCTTCAAATTTTCGATCCAACAATTTTGACTTGACCTTCTCATCCTCTGCGCTCTGGTTGAAGAGCGCCTCGCGTCGTGCCATTTCTTTTTCCAGCAGTTGGGTGGCGTGATCGAAGTCAGGAGCTTTAGATTGCTTTGGCGGAGGCTCGTGGGCTACCACTTTGCCCAACTCGGCGTCGATGGTCAATCGGGCGCCGCAACAAGGGCACATCACGTCAAGATTGGTAATATTATGTTGGCTCATTTCTCGATACCTCTAATTCGCGTTCGGGCCGCTCCACGCGTCGCGTTGGGGATAGCATCGAACCAGCGCGCGCGCTGTGGAAAGCGTAACACACCGTGCAGCAACGCACCACATGGGAGGTGTGGGGGCATTTATTTGGTAAAATATATCCTGGCGCAGACTCGGACGCCGCGAGAAAATGGATGTCATTGACTGATGTTGGCGAATGAGCCCGGAGGGAAATCGTTGACTCAAATGGCAAGGAGAAAAACCTGGCCCCTTGTGGGCCTCGCATTGGTCTCAGTGGCAACGCTCGCCGGCCTGCTGCACCTTCGCGCTGCCCAGGATGACAAGGCCCGATTCGCCGCGCGAGACTCCTGGCAACGGCCCGAAGAGGTGATGGATAAGCTGGACATCAAATCTGGGAGCGTGGTTGCCGACGTGGGCTGCGGCAGCGGCTACTTTACTTTTCATTTGGCTCAACGGGTCGGCCCGGCGGGGAAGGTTTATGCTGAAGATGTTGACTCGGAGGTCCTGCGCAGAATCCAAGCCCGCATTGTGGAAGAACATTTGACACAAATTGAAACGATACAGGGAAAGCCTGGCAACCCGGATCTCCCCGTCGAAAAATTGGACGCCATTCTGGTGATGAACGCCTATCACGAAATGAAAGACTTTAACCAAATGTTGAGCGGAATATACCGGGCGCTCAAGCCGGGCGGCAAACTGGGTATCATCGACCATGAGGCTGACCCTGGGCAGCCGCGCAACGAGTACCAGGAGCGCCATCGGATTCCGGAGGAGTTGGTTCGCCAGGATCTGGCGCGAAATGGGTTTCACTTTCTGCAAAGCGAACCCGGCTTCATGAGTGCAGACACGCAGAAAAAGTTTTACTTTTTGATTTTTGATAAAACGAAAGCCGCTGCCCAACCGCACTGATCATTGGATGATATCCGCTTGGGGCTCATCAAATGGGCCTCACGGTGAATAATCTTACTTCACTACTGAGAATTGCAATTTGTTTCCGGACCGTTCGATGCGGTCGAGCCGCACTTTCACGCGCTGACCCATACCATAAGCGTGCTTCGAGCGCTCTCCTACCATAGCCCGCATCTTTTCCCGGTAAACATAGCGATCGTCGTCAAGGCTATCGAGTGGGACGAAACCTTCCACAAAGAGGTCCACTAACTCTACAAAAAATCCGTGCTTGGTCAGGCTGATAATAAGCGCGCTAAATTCCTCGCCCATCCGTCCCGCCATGAACGCAACCTTCTTCCACTCCATCAACTCACGCTCGGCTTCGGCGGCACGGCGCTCGGCTTCTGAGGTTTCAAGCCCCAAAGTGTGCAGTTCCTGCGGGTCGAGCAATGCACCGTTGGAGCTTCCTCGTTCGCCGTCGTGATGGGGTGACCGTCCATGGGCGGGCTGCGAAGTTCCTCCCCGTCCGGAAATGTTCTCGCCTTCGATCTTGATGCGCGCGCTTCCGCCTTCCTTCTCCAACACGACTTTGAGAATGCGGTGAACGATAAGGTCTGGGTAGCGCCGGATGGGCGAGG
>CAAGKR010412097.1_pt1 | contig 16583 bp, 10 predicted proteins | sample 2556971 | NCBI WGS metagenome assembly CAAGKR01 (sample SAMEA5207829, study PRJEB30636) | soil metagenome | biome: forest; feature: boreal; material: soil | place: USA | collected 2011-09 | depth 1 m | reverse complement strand
GGCATGAGCACCTGGCGGATCGCCCAATGGCTGTGGACAGAACTTCCCGAGGCCGATCCCCTGCGATCGGTGGGGTTCGATCCCCTGTACCGGCGCCTGCGGCGGTTCCAGAAGGCGATGCCGGATGGCGTGCTCGCCGCCCGCTCGTATCTCGACACGAGGTTCGGCGCGGTGGGGGCTGGCATCGACGTGCTGGAGGAGTTCGACACGCTCATCCGCTACCAGAAGGAACGTATCGGCGCCAAGGCGCAGGTGGAGGACGGGTTCCCGGTGCCGCTCGAGCAGATGCGGCGTGAGGTCGAACTGCTGGCCGACCTCCTGGAGCGGCAGCGCGACACGGCGATCATGTTGGGCCTCCATCCCAACGCGAGGCTCGTGCCCGCCATCGACGCGCGAACCGTCAACGTGGCAATCACGAACTCGCCGGAGGAGGACTGGATCGACCGGCTCATGCGCGCGCGGCCAGATCTGATCTCGCGGATGATGAACGCGATCGACGAGTTCGAGGCGCTCGAGGCGCTGGGGGCCGAGGTCGATGCCGAGCCGACCATGGCCGAGGTCGCGGCAGGCGCAAGCTAACGGTGGGTTGACGGTCGCGAACGGTGCGTCGTGGCGACCGCGGTGGACATCACAGCACGCCTCACGGTGCCCGTACTGGTCCGCGACCCCACCCGCATGCCGCATCGCGGGCGCGGATCGCCCCCCCTGCTCGCGAGAGGCCGCCTAGCCGCCCGCTCAGACTCTCGGACCATCGAGTAACGCCGAGGTCCCTATCGCCCGCGGGCTGTGTCCGTTCGGCGAGCTCACTAAGCGGGACGCAATGCTATTGGCCCTCTGCCTCGCCGCGATCCACGCGGCGGACTGGCCCAAGAAGGGCCGTCTCGGCGAGTACCCTATGGCTTGCGTGGCGTGAGACTGGAGGAGCACGCCCTGAGCCTCGTCAAGTCCTTCGCCGTTGGTAACGGCGACATGTTCTACGTTGACCACAACTCCAGCAACTTCACGATCCTCGACTGCTGCGTCGATGAGTACTCGAGTGACCGCATCCTCGGCGAACTGTCCACCAGGACCGCCGCGAACCACATCACCCGATTCATCTCGACGCACCCCGACGATGACCACATCCGCGGTCTCGTGGCCCTTGACGAACGCCTGCGCATTGCCAACTTCTACAGCGTCCAGAACGAGGCGACGAAGAAGGATCAGACGGACGACTTCGGTCGGTATTGCCAGCTTCGCGATCACCCGACGAAGGCGTTCCGCCTTACGAAGGGTTGCCAACGCAAGTTCATGAACCTCGCGGGTGAGCTTCCGGATGGAACCGAAGTGCGACAGGCCGGAATCGACATCCACTGGCCGGTGCCCGAGAGCGAGCCATTTCAGGCTGCGCTCGCTGCTGCCGCCTTCGGTGAGAACCCGAACAACATTTCGCCCGTGATCGAGTACTCCTGCGAAGGTGGGGTCAACGTCCTCTGGATGGGGGACCTCGAAACCGACTTCATGGAGGCCATCGAGCCCGAGATCCAGCTCCCGAAGGTGACGATCCTGTTTGCCCCCCACCACGGTCGGACGTCAGGTACCGTGCCGGCCTCGATGCTCGCGAAGATGTCGCCCAAGATCGTGGTCATCGGCGAGGCGCCCGCGCATCACCTGAACTACTACAGCGTCTTCAACACGATCACCCAGAACTCGGCGGGTGACATCGTCTTCGAGGTTCTGTCCGGCAAGGTCCATGTGTTCACATCGAACCGGTACGAGGTCGACTTCCTCGACTACGAGGCTAGGTCGATGCCGGGGATGCATTACGTGGGAACACTGAACTTGAGCTAGCAATGGTTGGGCAAGACCGGCAGGAGAGGCCGACCAATGGGCATCGGAGTTGACGGGTACACGTTGCGGGCGCGGATCACGCCCGTATACCTCGCGATCAGCCCGGTGATCATGCTTCTCGCGGCGCTGCTACCGGCAAGTCTCAACCTCACGTTCAGCGGAGCGTCGGCCATCGTGCTGGTGCCGCTTGCCGTCCTGGCAAGCCAGGTCGGTGCGGATTTCGGCAAGCGACTCGAGCTGAGCCTGTGGCGCTCCTGGGGAGGCGCACCCACGACTCGGTGGCTTCGCCACTCGAACGCCGAGTACAACCCCGGCGCTCGCAACCGCGTGCACGCGAAACTGCGGAGCCTCGGCTTGGCCGTTCCGACCTCCGATGAGGAGTCACACGACCCCCTGGCCGCAGACAGCGAGTACGAGTCCGCCGTCGTAGAGCTGATTCGGCTGACCCGAGACGCTAAGGAGTTCCCTCGCGTCTACGAGGGACTGACCGAGTACGGGTTTCGCCGAAACCTCCTTGGGCTAAAGCCTCTCGGGCTAGCGACCTCTGCTGTGGCATTCGTCGTCTGCGGCTTCGCCCTCCGGGCCGCCTGGGCGCCCGACGGACCGCCGGGCATGACGGTCGCAGCCATGCTGGTGTCCGGCGGTCTCTTGGCGACATGGCTGTTGTGGGTGAATGGCGACGGGGTTCGCCTCGCCGCCGACCGATACGCCCGCTCCCTGCTTGAGGGGGCGCTCAACGTCGGCCAACCGTGACGGCATCTGGTCGTTCTCTGGGCGCAGCCAGGATCGGGCGCTCTCGGTTCTAAGGGAGGTCGCTGTGGGGCAATCTGGTGGGATGGGTCCCGGCTACGACCAGGGCCCAAGTTGCCCTGGGAATCACACCTCCGTCACGTTCTACAACGTCGGTCAGGGGGACTGTTCCGTCTTCGAAACGGCGGATCGGCGATGGCGTGCAATCGTCGACGGCGGCACAGCCAAGGCAGGGGCTTCCCATCTCCCTCATCTGTTGTCTCGGGCGCCGTTCGGTCTCCTCGTAGCGACCCACTACGACCGAGACCATGTCGGGGGCCTCATCAAGTTGGTCCGGGAATCGGGTAGGGCGGGTATTGCCCGTGCGCTCCTGCCACCCGTGATCCACCCGACAGGAGACGCACAACGGGTCGTCGGCCCCTATGGAACCCTTGTTGACGAGTCGGTCCTGCTCGCCGACCACCTCGCGATCAAGTCGGTCCACGATGTGCTCGCACCGTTAGACGAACTCGCGGGCGAGTCACGCGGCCGGCTTCGCGAAGCCATGGCTGACGCAACTGGCGGACGCCTACGCGAACTGTCGATCGACCGTGAACCGGCTCCGTCAGACATCAGACGCCCTGGTCGTGGAGCGCCCAGCAAGGCGATCCGCATCCTAGAGCGGGAGGATCTCCCGAACCTCCTTACCTTTCTGATTGCAGCTCGTGATCTGCGCCGCTTCATCGCAGTCGATCAGAGTTTCAGCCGATACGGGCCCTCCCGGGCGATCTTGACGGCGGCTGGCGAGCTCTCGCTGGCGGTGATCCAGGTTGAGACGCTGGACAAGCTCATCGCGGCGTTGAAGGCCCATGGGATCCCGTGGAGCTGCCAACCTGCGCCTGACCGCGTAACCCCATCCCGCGATGCCGGGCTCGCCATCTACCATCTCGCGCCGACACGTCGGTACGTCAAGGCGAAGGCGTCCTTGCTGCCGACGTCCTGGACGATGCTGCTCCGGGTTGCGGATGGCGTCCGCGCGCCCTTGCCCTCGGAGTCCAATCGGCTGAGCCACGTGCTCGTCCTCGAGAATCTTGGGTCGGTGTTGTTCACTGGGGACGCGGCCTTCGCGACGACGCCGACCGACTCGATGAGTGTGGGCTGGGAGCGGATCGTCCGAAAGGTCGATCTCATCGACGTTCCACATCACGGAGGGCGGTGGGGCGAGTTCGGCGGGCGGTTCCTTGATGCACTGCTGCGGCAGCCTAGGCGGCCGGTCAGCGTATACGCCTCGGTTGCGCCCCGAAAGGTCAAGATTCCAGGCCGGTGGTTCGGCTCGTTCCTGACGGCCCTCGCCCGGAAGCGGGCGCTGAGCGCAGTCATCAGCAATGAGCCGGGCGCGGTTGCCGGATGGTCTGCATCGGGGGCGTCGGCGCAGGACGGTGCCGGCCCATTTAGGACCGTGATTCACTTCGACTCAGGCGTCGCCGCAGTTTGCCCTGCGAGCTCGGCACCAGCCGTCAGGTTGATACCTACGGCCTCACCGGTCGGGCGCCAGGTCGTCCGAATCTCGCCCTCGGGCGACCCAGCCGAAGCGACCGCCGGTCGCTGAGAGCGGGCACGCCCCACCCCTCACGATAATCACTCATATCGTCACGAGCCCCACCCGGGGTTGTCTAACGAGGGGGCGCTTGCGGAGTCAACGATCTGTCAAGTGAAGCCGAAGGGTGAGATGACCGCCGTCGATGAGCGTCGGCCCTACCAGCCCGATGGCAACCTCGCCCACCCCGGCAAGAAGGACCACTACTACTTCGACGTCCTACGTCCGGTGACCGGCAAGCCGGCGAAGACCCCCGCCAACGGTTGGGGCTTCCGTTGTCGTGATGCGGTGGCGGTCGCTGCTGAGACAACGGGCGAAGCAGGCCGACACTAGACGAGCGTTGACAGCGGCTCCGACCCGCCCAGACCCAGAAGCACCCCGCATACCTGCGATCATCGCGACCGTGGCTGGGATCGTCCGGGCCCAGACCCGTCGTCGTCGCTGATCTCGCTCGCGGATGCTCGCCTCGCCTTGACGCAGGCCACCGATGTGGGCGCTGCTGGTCGCGGGCGGCCGTGGCTCCATGGTTGCGGCGTCGCCTCGTGGGAACGGTCCATATCATCAACGCCGCCGACCTCGTGGGGTTCGTCCCGCCCAAGCCTGGCCGACCGCACAAGTAGAGGCGCAAGAGAGGACAGCCACCCGGTCCGCCCGTGCGGGCCTGGCGGGGAGGCGGACACCGTGGGCGATCCCCCCGAAGATACCTCTGGACGGCTGCCACAGCATCCCGGACTCTGGGCAAAGGCCCACCCGGGCGAGCACGACTTGTCGGATCGCGAGCTTGCCCAGCTCGCCCGCCAAGAGCGCACATGGATGCGGGCGCAGGCTCTCGACGATCAGATGTTCGCTGCCTGCCTTGATGCCTTCGGCGGTGACACGCGGACGGCCCGCATCTTCTGGTCGGCAGGCAGGATCGTGGCCGCGTTGAGCAGCACGCGCGCCTGGTGGGGGATCAAGGACCCGACGGCGATGATCGCGTCTCTGCTGGACAGTCACCCCGAGTGGTCCAGGCAGGACGACGAGAGGAAGGGCGAGGGCTGAGCAGGCGTGAAGCTGCCTTCCTGACGGAGGCACTGGGAGAGGATCGCTCGCGCTAAATCCCCTTATCGTGCGTCGACCGAAGCCGGTCGCCTCTTGGCAGAGATCTCAGGAACCCGGCTCCCCGATGCGCATCATCACGTTCCGTCGAAGCGTCCCGAGGGCGAGTTCCCAGGCTCGGATGAGTACCCGCACGACGGGGATCGCATCGAGGCTAGGTCGCTCCGTCCCGGCCGCCCGGATTCGCGCGTCCAGCACCGGCCAGAGGAGGAGTGCGAGATCAGGCTTTCTTGGTTTCCTCGGCCAGCGCCGCCAGAGATCCTCGAGTGGACCATGACCTCGGAGTTGCACGAGTTGGCGCTCGACCTCCGTGATGGACAGCCGATCGGGCACGAAGCCGCCGTCCCGCAGCGCCATGGCGATCTCATGGTCGGTGAACTGAGCGCGTTCGAAGTCGACGCCGTCCGCCCAGGTGTCGATGAGCACGAGGCTGTCTAGCTCCGTTCGAGCCGTCTCCGTCTTGTAGATGCTCGGCAGCTCGCTCCACAGGGCGGCTACCAGCCGAAGCCGCTCCGACTCCCGCGACTCTGGGGTGGAGAAGGTCTGGTCCGCGTCTACGACGACCATGTAGCGAGTCGGGGGTCTGGTGAAGTCCGCAGCGTCGCCCCGCCGAGGCCCGAGATGAGGCAGCGCGGCGTATGGGACCAGCAGCGCGTGGTCCCGGTTCTCTCCGTGCGAGTTCACGAGGCGGACGAACGAATCGCGCCTCGGCATCTGCAGAGCCTCCATCACAAGCGGAACGAGGGTGAGCTCGGTTTCCCCCTCGAGCGCGAGCACGACTGACGGATGGGGCGAGAGGTCGTAGTAGGTCAGAACCTCGTCGAGGCTCGTCCGGTCACGTCGAAGTCGTGAGTTGAGTTCATTGGTCGCGGATGTCGAGACAGCCGGCGACGACGGCATGGGGTCGAGCGACTCGAGATCATCCAGCAGGCCGAAGATCATCTCGGCCGCGACGCGCTGTTCGATCGCAAGCCGCGCCGAGCCTTGCAGTCGGAACCAATGATCGGGGTGCACCTGGCGCACGAGCTCCAGCCATTGCGCCAGCGGGTCCGTCATGGAAGCCTCCCGCAGAAGACCGGTCGCGGCTGCGTGGAGATCAGCCTTCGCCCAGCCCAATTCCCGCGCCAGACCGTCAGGACGAAGCTCCCGCGTGTAGTCGTCATAGGCTCGTTCGCCCTCGAGGATCGACATCCGGCGGTGCAGGACGATGTCGGGCAGGTAGACGGGCTCAAGAGCCTCGAGCAGCGCGATCAGCGAGCGAGTCGTGGCGCCGATCGTTCGGAGGCGCCGCAGTTCGGCCGACTCCCATCTCGAAAGGCTGGTCTCCTTCGCCTGGAGAACCCGAGCGCGGTCGATCTGGGCCAGACCGAGGAGCTGGTATCGCGAGTAGAGGTACTCCGAGCGACGCACTCCACGGTCGCCGTCCCGGGCCCAACGCCCGTATGGCACCCGACCGCCGTCGGCGACCAACCCATCGGCGTGGTCGAGTGCCAGTTCTCGGCCCTCCTTCGGGACACTCCAGGATCGTCGCGGTTCGCGGTACGGCCGGCCCACTGCCCGACGACGACGGCGAACGTCCGAATCCGGCCGCCGGACGCGATACAGCGGGTCCAGAAGGTGCGCCCGGTGTAAACGCTCGAGGTCGAACCTCGAGAGGAAGAAGCCGCGGACGCGAGCCTCGCGGGCGAACTCATCGGGATCCAGCAACCGATTCTGGCTCAGGACGTAGGGACGCCCGATCAGGTCAATCGGACCGATGGCGGCCCGGGATGTGGACGAATCCAGATCGCCTGCGGAGTCGCCGGTTCTCCCGGGCTCGACGCCGGCGTGCCCAAATGAGGGTCTACTCACGACGACCACCCTAACGCGACCCGGCCACCGTCGGCCCCTGCCAGGATCTCCGATCCCGGTTTCGACAGTTGACATTATCGTGCGAGTCCGACGCGGCTAGGTCGATCCCATGTCCGGTTCGGCCGCGGCACGCTACTCATTCTTTGGCTGACATCGAGGCCGAGCGTCCGAGGAAATCGCGGGTTAGGGGTCAGTGCTTTGCCGGACGAAGGACCTCGGCGACAAATGGGCTCTCGCGCTTTCGCATCGGGTGCTTCGCAGCCAGGGGGTCGCCTAGGAGCTCGCCGATGCCCTCGACGAGCGCGGCACGTTCGCTTACCGTCATGCCCAGCCAGTCGGCCGAGCCCGGGAGTCATCCCGTTCGCGTTTCTACCCCGGATACGTCAGCCCGAAGACGGTTTCCGTCAACCAGCGACGGAATGACTCGTTATCGGCGAACTGGTGGAATAGCTCGGTGTGATCGTTGACCATGGCCGTCATCACCCGCCCCAGGGCCTTGTCATGTTCGATGCGGGCATTCTGCTTGTCGGAGTTGGCGATCGCGTTCCGGTAGGCACCGTCGGCCGCAACCCGCGCCGGAATCTCCTCGGTAATGAGCTGGCCCAGGCGGTCGCCGTCGGTCCAGGGGATGTTCCCGAACTGATCGTTGAACGCGGCGAGGATGTTCGAGAGGCGGTCGAGCTCGGGCTCCGCCGTAATCCCGCCGCTGGCCGTCGAGACTGGCTCGATCTCCGCATCCTCGTCAGGGAGCTGAAACCTGACGACCGCCTGCTTCTCGACCCGGTAGCTATCCATGTCGATGGCCTCGAGGATGCCCTTTGCCAGGTCCTCGTCGACGGGCGCGGGCAGCTTGGGCACAAGGAAGTTCAGGAAGGTCGATAGCTTCTCCCAGTCCGCATTCGTGTAAGGCAGGATCGAGGCCAGGAACTCGTACGAGCGGATGAACGCCTTCGCCTTGCCCTTGAAATCGACCTGGCCGTTCTCGTCCAGCTCGTCCTTGTACGTTGCCACGCAGGCGTCGAGGATCGGGTCGAGCCGGTCTCGATCCTCCCCGCTGAGATAGAGCTCCACGAACCTCTCCACGTCTGCCGCGGAGTAGACCTCACCCTCGTCGAGATCCCGCTTGAGGTCGTGAAGCTTGTCCGGGTCCGTCTCGTCGGACAGGATCGTCGTCCGGTAGTAGTCGGCGAACGCGGCGCGAATCGTCTCGCTGTCGTTCATGAAGTCGAGCACGAATGCGTCGTGCTTCTGTGGGTGGGCCCGGTTGAGCCGGGACAGCGTCTGGACCGCCCGGATCCCGGAGAGGACCTTGTCGACGTACATCGTATGGAGGAGCGGCTCGTCGTAGCCGGTCTGAAACTTGTCGGCGCAGACAAGGAAGCGATAAGGAGCCTCGACGATGCGGTCGGCGATGTCGCCGCTCGGAAAGCCGTTGAGCGACACCTCGGACACGCGCACTCCGCCGTGCTCGTGCTCGCCCGAGAAGGCAACGATGGCCCTGTATGGGCTCTTGCGCTCCGCGAGGTATGCCCGGATGGCGTGGTAGTACTGGATGGCCCGCTCCACGCCGCTCGTGACGACCATTGCGCGGGCCTCCCCGCCGATCTTGTTGAGGGCGAGAACCTGCTCATGGAAGTGGTCGACCATGATCTCGGCCTTGAGCCGGATCGCGTGGTCATTGCTCTCGACGTAGCGCCTTAACTTCTTGCGCGCCCGCTTCGTGTCGAACTCCGGGTCGCTCTCGACCTTCTTTATGAGCCGGTAGTAGCTGTTGACCGGCGTGTACCACTTGAGGACGTCGACGATGAAGCCCTCCTGGATCGCCTGTTTCATCGTGTAGCTATGGAATGGGCGGTGCTTCACGAGCCCGCCGACGTCGAACCGCTCACCGAAGATCTCGAGCGTCTTGTTCTTCGGGGTCGCAGTGAACGCGAAGTAGCTCGCATTCGGCAGCAGACGCCGGGACTCCATGATCCGGTTGATCTTGTCCTCGAAGATCTCGTCGTCGTCCTCGGCGCCGGCTGGCGACAACGCTCTCGACACAGCGGACGACGTCTTGCCGCCCTGGCTCGAATGGGCCTCGTCGATGACGATCGCGAATCTTCGGCCACGCTGTTCATCGCCGATTTCATCGAGGATGAACGGGAACTTCTGGACCGTCGTGATGACGATCTTCTTGCCGTCCTCGATGAACTTGCGAAGGTCGCCCGAGTTCTGGGCGTGGCCGATCGTTGCCCCGACCTGGGCGAACTGCTTGATCGTGTCGCGGATCTGCTTGTCGAGGATTCGCCGGTCGGTGACGACGATGATCGAGTCGAAGACCGGACGATCGTTCCGTTCCAAGCCGATCATCTGGTGGGCTAGCCAGGCGATCGAGTTCGACTTGCCGCTACCAGCGGAGTGCTGGATGAGGTAGCGCCGGCCGACGCCGTTCGCCTGCGCGTCGGCGAGGAGCCGGCGGACCACGTCGAGCTGGTGGTAGCGGGGGAAGATCTGGACCGCTTTCTTCGCGCCGGTCCGCGGGTTCTTCTCCTCGACTACCTGGGCGTAGTTCTCGAGGATGTCGGTCAGGCCCCCGGGGGTAAGGATCCGCTTCCAGAGGTAGTCGGTCTTGAGCCCGTCGGGGTTCGGCGGGTTGCCGGCCCCGTCGTTCCAGCCACGGTTGAACGGCAGGAACCATGACGCCTTGCCCTTGAGATGCGTACACATCCGCACCTCCCCGTCGTCGACCGCGAAATGGACTATGCAGCGGGCGAACTCGAACAGGCGCTCGCGGGGGTCGCGGTCGCGCTGGTACTGCTCGACTGCGTCGGCGACCGTCTGTTTCGTGAGGCTGTTCTTGAGCTCGAAGGTCGCGATCGGCAGGCCGTTAATGAATAGCGCGAGATCGAGGGCGAGTTGGGTCTCGTCGCGGCTGTACCGGAGCTGGCGGGTAACGCTGAACCGGTTCTCGGCGTATCGCTCGGCGGCGACCGAGTTGCCAGGGGACGGGGTGCCGTAGAACAGGTCAAGCTGGTACGGCCCGTGCTTCACGCCGTTGCGAAGAACGTCGATGACCCCACGCTTGCTGACCTCCCCCTGTAGACGGTCAAGGAACTTCCGGCGAGTCGGACCGTCCTCAGGCAGGTCGAGGGCATTGGCGGCGTCGGCCTGCGTCGCTCGAAGAAAGGCGCCCAGTTGGGTGAGATCAACCGCCGCCTCACGGAGGTATTCAGGGGCGCTTCCCAGGATCCAACCCCCACCAGACGGCGCCGCGAGCCCCGTTTCGCTCGTCATCGACGCGATGATCAAGCTTTCGAGGCCCTTCTCAGTCGTGTCGGCTACCACAGCTCAACAGCTCCAGACGCGATTGCCGGGTCTTCGTCGACAACCGACCCATCCTCGTCGCTGAAAGCGTCCTGACCCTCGAGTATCGCGGGTTCTCTGGCCTCGTCCGGCAACCGCGCCGCCGCCTCGCGAACGTCGATCTTTCCGGTCACCACATCCGCAATGAGTCGCGTGTGGAACTCACGGACGACGCCGATCTCGGATGCCGCCAGCTCCTTAGCCCGTCGTAAGGTCGCCAGTGATGCGTTAACTGCACCGAGGATCGCATCCTGCTCATCAAGCGGAGGCACGGCGATCGAGTTCGAGAAGTAGTGCCGCATGTCCAGGTTCTGGATGCCTGTGGTCTGCTTAATCGACGGGACGTTGCGCCGCGTTGACTGCAAGAGAGCTAAGACATAAAGGAGGTACTCGGAGCGGACGATAGCGGGCAGAGGTCTAAGACGCGCGACGAAGTTGGAGCAAACCGCCGGCTGCGGTAGCGAGAAACGGACGACTCTCCCTACCGGCTCGGCGTCACCTCCGCCGGACTTCTCCATCAGGAGATCACCCGGCAGGAGACTGCGACTCTCCCTCGCTCTCTGGCTGAGAGCTCGGTTCGTCAAGCGCCGATCGCTCACCTCTAGGCGATCCATGTCGAAGTCCGCAACTCGCACACAGACGATGTGATCGAGGCGGTTATCGTCGGAAGGATCGTCACCCCAGAGCCCGGTCACACTCTTAAGACATGCTCCCAGGCGTCGAACGTCCCAATGTTCGGGCACATTCTCTAGCCATTCCACGCCCGTTGGCTTGAGCCGGACGTTCGGGTTGAGGCCGCGAGTCACAGCGCGGTGGATGATCGCCTGTTGCTGCTCGTTGAGAAGGGCGATCAGCGCCTTCTTGGCGGCGACGTAGCGCCGGATGCGATGGTCTACGTGGTCGAGGAAGCCGACGATGGCGGCTTGTTCTGACAGCGGCGGGAGACATGCATAGATCAGTTTGAAGTGTTCCGGCCGGAGGCTCCACATGTCGGAGGTAATCCCGAAGGACCACCGGCGGGCTTCGGTCGCGAAAGCCGGCGTTCGGAGGAGATGGTGGAGGTACTTGGGATCAGCACCCTCGCGCGGTCTCTCCACTACGTAGGCTGGGCTAACGATCCCTTCGTAAATGGAGATGCCCACAGCGCCCTGCCATGCCCGCATCTTGTTGTAGGCGATGTCACCCGGCCGAACACGTTTGTACGCGCTCTTGTCCAGGTTGGAACCGTCCTTGCGCGAGCTGTCGAGGAGCAACGTCCGCTGCGGAACTACGCCCCTCTTGATCGTAACGGACAGCATCTCCTCGTTCGGACGATCGCGTTCCTTGACTTCAACGAAGATTGCGCGCGCTGGCAGGACTTTCCAATGTGCTGGCAAGGCGCCGAGCCACGACACGCCAGAGTCACGCATCTCGGAGTAAGGCCCGAGGTCGCCAGTCAAGCTCCCGTGTCCTCAAGGATCGCACTCAGCAGACCCTCGGTCTCCTTCTCCAGCGCGAGGATGTCGGTACGGATTTCCTCAAGCGAACGCACCGCTTGTGGCTCGAAGAAGTGGCGGTTGAAGTTGATCTCGTATCCAATCTTGGCGTCCGCTGGGTCGTACCAAGCGTCGGGGGCATAGGGCAGGACTTCTCGGACGAGGTAAGTGTCGATGCCGCCGTCTTCTAGGATCGGGACCTGCTCCGTATCGCGAAGGTCGCTGTCCGGTTCGTACTCAACCACGCAGCTCACGCCGTCGAGGGTTGCTCCGAACAGGCCATGTAGCGGCTCAGGATCCGTTCTATCCGGCCGGTAGACCTTCTTGATAACGGCGGGAGCGTCCTCGTGTCTCTCGCCCGTCTCCTTGAGCGCCCTGATCTCTCTTGGACTGTAGGAACGGTTCGCGTCGACGCCCCCGATGCGCAGTGGTCGCTCAACGGTGACCTTCCAGTAGCCGAAAGCGGCGTTCGGAAAGATCTTGGACTGCTCCGTCTCCTCAAAGGCGAGGAACGTGTCGCAGATCCGAGTGATGTCGTCATCCGACAGCTCGCAGTTCTTGCTCCCCAGGTTCTTCCGGAGCGGCTTGAACCATTTCGACGCGTCGATGAGCTGAACCTTGCCGCGCCGATACTCGGGCTTGCGGTTGCTCAGGACCCAGATGTAGGTCGCGATGCCGGTGTTGTAGAACATGTTCAGCGGCAGTGCGACGATAGCCTCGAGCCAGTCGTTCTCGATGATCCAGCGGCGGATGTTGCTCTCGCCCTGACCAGCGTCACCGGTAAATATCGAGCTGCCGTTGTGGACCTCCGCGATCCGACTCCCTAGCTTCGTATCCTGCTTCATCTTGCTGAGCAGGTTGGCGAGGAACAGCATCTGCCCGTCGCTCGACCGGGTCAGCAGGGAATACTCGACGACGCCGCCGTGCTCGATCAGGAAGCGCGGGTCCTTGATCCCCTCCTTGCCGCCCATCTTCTCGAGATCGGTCTTCCAGCTCTTGCCGTAAGGCGGATTGGACAACATGAAGTCGAACTCGCGAGACGGGAAGGCATCGTTGGAAAGAGTTGACCATTCCGGCCCGCCGACGATGTTGTCGGCCGCCTCGCCCTCGCCACTGAGGAGGAGGTCTGCCTTCGCGATGGCGTAGGTCTCGGAGTTGATTTCCTGACCGTAGAGGTGCGTGGCGACCTGCTTGCCGCGCTCGGCAGCGAGCTGCCTCAGGGTCTGCTCGGCCACCGTCAGCATCCCGCCGGTGCCGCAGGCGCCGTCGTAGAGGAGGTACGTTCCGGACTCGATTTCGTCGGCGATCGGCAGGAAGATGAGCTTCGCCATGAGCCGGACAGCGTCGCGGGGCGTCCAGTGTTCGCCGGCTTCCTCGTTGTTCTCCTCGTTGAACCGGCGAACGAGCTCCTCGAAGACCGTCCCCATGCCGTGGTTGTCCAGGCCCGCGTGCCGCACCGAGCCGTCGCCGTTGAGAACCGGGTGCGGGGCGAGGTTGAGATCGGGTGAAACGAGCTTCTCGATCAGAGTCCCGAGGGCGTCGGCACGTGACAGACGAGGGATCTGGTTGCGGAACTCGAACTTCTCGAGGATGTCCTGGACGTTCGAGGAGAAGCCGTCGAGGTACGCCTCGAAGTCAGCTCTGAGCTGCGCCTGGCTGGCTCGGGCGCGGAGGTCTCGGAGGGTGAACCGACTCGCGTTGTAGAACGCCTGGCCGGCTGCCTGCCGCAGGGCCTGGTCCTGGTTGACGATCCCGGCTCGGTCGAGCGTCGCCTTCATGTCGAGGACGGCGGCTTTGGTGGGCTCGAGCACGGCGTCCAGGCGACGGAGGACGGTCATCGGCAGGATGACGTCGCGGTATTTGCCGCGGACGTAGAGGTCGCGGAGGACGTCGTCCGCGATGCCCCAGATGTAGTTCGAGATCCAGCTGAGCTGCGGCTGGTCCACGGGCATGCCGATCCTCTGCTTCGTCAGCCGAGGATAGCGGCCGGCGAAGCCCGACTCGTACGCGACACGCCTTCGTGGATGATGCGGAGCAGTGGAGCTGCGAGAAGGCCGGTCGCCGCCTTACCGGCGCCGAGCACACACCGGTGGTCGACCGCTACGAGGCTTTCGGTTCCGGCTCGCTCACGATAACTACCAATATCGTTCGGCCAAACCGGGACGAGCGCGGGGCTGCCGGGCGAGCGTTCTCCGGCCCCGGGCCAACTGTAGAATCGCCGGCCATCGCCCTCGATGACCGACTGCGTCAGGCGACCAGCTGGAGAGACAGCGAGACGAGAGGTCCGCCATGCCGTTTCAGACGCCGATCACGATCGCCAAGGCGCTCGAGCGGATCCAGTCGCTGGAGTACGTCCTCCCGGCGATCCAGCGCGAGTTCACCTGGTCGACGGATAAGGTGGCGGCGCTCTTTGACAGCCTCATGCGCGGGTACCCGATCGGCTCGTTCCTGTTCTGGCAGGTGAAGGCCGCCGAGTCTCGCGACTATGTCTTCTACGGCTTCATTCGCGAGTACCACGAGCTGAAAGCCCGTCACTGTCCTCGGCTCGACGTCGCGCCCGATCGCCCGGTCACCGCGATCCTGGACGGTCAGCAGCGGCTCACGTCGATCCTGATCGGCCTGCGCGGCAGCCATGCGGAGCGCCTGCCTCATCGGTGGAAGAACAATCTCGACAGCTATCCGGTCAAGCGGCTGTACCTCAATCTCGACGGTCCCGCGCCCGAGAACGAGCTGAACCTGGAGTATCGCTTCGAGTTCCTGACCGCCACCGAGGCAGCGACAACCCCAGACGGCCCGCACTGGTTCCCGGTCGGCGACGTGCTCAAGTTCGACGATGCGACGCACGTCTACGACTATCTCGACACTGCCGGCCTCGCCTCTCAGCCCTTCGCCTTCCGGGCGGTAGAACGCCTCCGGAAGGTCGTCACCGAGGACGGCGTCATCGCCTTCTACGAGGAGGAGGCCCAGGACCTCGACAAGGTCCTGAACATCTTCATCCGCGCCAACAGCTTCGGCGAGCCCCTGTCGCACTCCGATCTTCTCCTCAGCATCGCGACGGCACAGTGGTCGGAACGGGACGCCCGAGCAGTGATCTACGGTCTCGTCGACGAGCTCAATCGCAATCTTCGGTTCGGCTTCTCGAAGGATTTGGTCCTCAAGGCGGGCCTGGTCCTCGCCGGCGTCAAGGACGTCCGGTTCAAGGTCACCAACCTGAACCGCACGAACATGCGGACGCTTGAGCAGCAGTGGGACGGCGTAGCTCGCTCCCTGACGGTCAGCGCGGACCTGCTCTCCCGCTTCGGGTTCTCGGACGAGACGCTGGCGGCCGACAGCCCGCTGATCCCGGTCGCGTACGACATCCACACGCGGACGGTCGCGGAGACGTTCGTCGCGGGCACCGCGTCTGGGCCCGATCGGGATCGGATCCGCGAATGGATCATCCGAAGCCTATTGAAGGCGGGGGTCTGGGGGAGCGGCCTCGACACGCTCCTGACGGCGCTGCGTCGGGCGATCGATCAGAGCGACACGGCTGGCTTCCCGATCGATCCCATCGAGGCGGAGATGATCCCGCTCGGCAAGACGCTGATCTTCCAACCCGCCGAGATCCTCGACCTCGCGGACACGCCGTATGGGCACCGCCGACTGTTCCCGCTGCTCGCCCTCCTCTACCGCAGCACCGCCTGGGAATCGCAGTACCACATCGACCATGTGTTCCCGCAGACGCTGTTCAATCGCCGGCGCTTGATCGATGCGGACGTCGGGGCCGAAGACGTCGGTCGGTACCAGTCGCTGATGAACGGGCTCGCTAACCTGCAGCTCCTGCCAGGTCCGATCAACGAGTCCAAGCAGGGCGAGCTGCCGCTCGCGTGGGCGGAGCGCGAGTTCGCCGATACGGCGGCGCGGGGCGACTACCTCGCCAGGCATGACCTGCAGCGCCTGCCACGCTCGATTGTCGAGTTCCCGAGCTTCTACGAGCTTCGGCGACGGCGGATCGTCGATCGTCTGGCGGCCCTCCTGCACACCGAGATGCCAGCCAGAAGCGACGCCGCGGAGCCTCTGGTGCCAGTCACTGATTCCGAATCTTGAGACTTCCCCCTGCTGTGGTCGAGTCCATTGAAGGGTTACGCCAAACACCATTAGCGCAACCTCCTCGCGATGGGCGACGGCCGACGGCTAGTGTCCCGATTCGCAGGTTGCGGGAGGCTTCCCAGCCCGTGCCTCATCCCATGTAACGGCGGGTCGAAGGGTTCAGGAACTTGCGGAACGCGACCCTAGTCGCGTTCTCAGCGGCCACTCCGAAGCAGAGTCGCAATCACGAGCCCGACTCCCCAGATAACCCCAACGAAGATGGTGTCTCTGACGAGGTTGTCGAGGGTGTAGTAGTAGCCGTCAACCTGGAACATGCCATACACGATCAGGAGAGCCGCAATCACGGTCCAGATGATCTCGAACCATCGAGTCTTGGGCCGTCTACTCGGCATCGCCTGAGGCATGGATCCGGGTACCGGCATCTGCCGAACCCCGCAGCTCGGGCACATCTCGGCGCGGGCGTCGAGCTTCACACCGCACGCGGTGCAGAACTTCGTTGGTGCCCCAGGAGCGATGAGGGGCGATGGCCGCCCCGCTGCTCGAGCTGTGACGCCCTGCGAGTCGTGAGT
>CAAGKR010223353.1_pt1 | contig 16584 bp, 17 predicted proteins | sample 2556971 | NCBI WGS metagenome assembly CAAGKR01 (sample SAMEA5207829, study PRJEB30636) | soil metagenome | biome: forest; feature: boreal; material: soil | place: USA | collected 2011-09 | depth 1 m | reverse complement strand
CCGCCCGGGTTCAGGCCCTGTACGACACAGCTCCCGCGGGTCGCCTTCGGAACGTGCGAGAGCAGCGTTTGTTCCGCGCGCCGGTCCCGAGCTCTCCAGTCGACGAGCCCCTGCACTCTGGTGGGATGCGAGAGCGGTCCGGCGTCGGCGTTCCACCACTTCTTCAGCGCGCTTGCGTCAGCGTCGCCGGCTGCCGTTTCCGCCAACCCGATGATCTTGCCGGCGGTGTAGCTCCACACCAAGAGGGCTGACTCGGCGTGTGGCGTACCGTCGAGATTGGCCGTGGCGTAGTAACAGGCGAGCATCCCGTCGTCCTTCGTGTCGCCGAATCCCCATGTGGTTTCCCCCGGGCATTCGGCGTCGGCGTCACGGTAGGGAGCCGCCGGGTCGAAGGTTCCGGCGTAGGTGCGGTAGAGGCGATTCGTGGAGTCAGCGGAATCCATCAGGATGTACCAGAGAGTCGAAAGCTTGTTGATCGTGTAGCAACGGGCCATCGCGCGGATTGACGCCGCTTCCGCCGCGAGGACGCTCCCCTCCGTGGCTGGGTCGGTGAGCTGGCAGTGGTTGCGCTGGGACTCCGGGATCGAGCCGACGAGTTCGCGCGCCGCGGCGAGATCAGGATTGCTCGACGACTGTGCGCCTGCCGGTGCGGCGAGCGCCAGTGCCCCCACCGTCATCGATACGGCGACCACGATTGCGATCCAGCTGCGCATGCAGCCTCCCGCCCTCTGCAATTTAGCCCGACACGGAGTCGTCCCTTGGAGGGTCGGAGTCTTGGTCGAGGCGGTGTCAGCCCTTGTGGTGCGCGAACCAGTCCGTCAGCCCCAGGTACTGGATCTCGAGCACGCCGATTGCCGCGGGGGTCGCTGATTTGGCCGCGCACGCCGCTAAGTATGCGACATCGCCACTCGCTGTTCGAGTCGTTCCTTCACGGCCGGCCATTCGTCGCGCACGATCGAGAAGTAGGCGCTGTCACGGATCGTTCCGTCGCTGGCGAGCTTGTGAGCGCGGAGCACGCCTTCGAAGGTCGCGCCGAGGCGCGCGATCGCACGACGAGACTGCTCGTTGCGCGCGTCCGTCTTGAAGGTCACGCGGTGCACGTGCCACGTGTCGAACGCGTGGCTGAGCATGAGGAGCTTGATCTCCGGATTGACGTGCGTTGCCTGTGCCGACGCCGCCAGCCAGGTACTGCCGATCTCCACGACGTTCGGGATCGGCGAATCGGTCCAGGAGTCGAGATCCAAGAAGCGGCTCGTACCGACCACGCGATCCGACGCGCGGTCGCGGATCGCGAACGGGAGTGCCCAACCGCGTCGTTCGTCGGCCAGAGCGGTCTCGACGTAGGAGCGCATCGTGATCGCGTCGTGGGGTACCCACGTGAAGGCATACGTCGCGCGGTCTTCGTTGGCCGCGGCGACGAGTTCTTCGACATGCGCGAGCTGGAGCGGTTCGAGGACAACGCCTGCACTGCAGAGTTCGATCCGGTCGACCATGACCGTCGAGTTTGCCGGACGCGCTCGGTGCGCGGCTCGAGTTTTCGTGTCACAGGGGTGCGTTAGCCTCATCGCACCATGAGCCAGGAAACGCTCGACCTCGGGGATGTCGCCGAGGTCCCCACCTTTTCCGTGAGCGAGCTCACCACTCAGGTGAGCGACGCCCTGCGGCGGGCCTTTCCCGAGCAGGTGTGGGTGCGGGGAGAGGTGCAGAACCTGAAGCGCTACCCGAGCGGCCACACCTACTTCTCTCTGGTGGAGAAGGCCGCCGGCCCCGGTGACCGCGTCCGGGCGCGAATCGACTCCGTGCTCTTCCGCGACGACCGCCCCTCCATCACACGCGCGCTCGCGGAGGTTCCTGGCGCCGAGCTCGGCAACGACGTGGAGGTCCGAATCCGCGGCCGGGTGGGGGTGTACCAGGGGAAGCTCCAGCTCGTCATGAGCGCCATCGATCCCGTGTTCACCGTGGGCGGGATCGCCGCGAACCGCGAGCGGGTGCTGCGTGCGCTCGCGGCCGACGGGCTGCTCGATCGCAACGCGCGGCTCACCCTCGGTCCGGTCCCGTTGCGCGTGGGCCTGATCACGAGCCACGGCAGCGCCGCCTATCACGACTTCGTGCACGAGCTCGAGACCAGTGGCTACGCGTGGCAGGTGGGTGTCGTCGACGTCCGCGTGCAGGGTGCCGCGGCCTCGCGCCGCATCGTGTGGGCGCTCCACGAGCTCGCCCGGCTCCAGGTCGACGTCGTCGTCCTCGTGCGCGGTGGTGGCTCCCGCGCCGACCTTGGCCCCTTCGACACCGAGCAAGTGGCGCGCGAGATCGCCGCGATGTCGGTGCCGGTGCTCACGGGTGTGGGGCACGAGATCGACCGCAGCGTCGCCGACGAGGTCGCGCACACCGCGTGCAAGACCCCTACGGCATGCGCGCAGATCCTCGTCAATCAGGTCCGGTTGTTCGTGCAGAACCTCGATCACGCCGCGCAACGAGTGGGGTCGCGCGCCCGATCGCGTGCGGCACTCGCGGCACGTGAGCTCGACGACGCGGCTCGCCGCTTGCAACGTGGCGCGCCCGCGGCACTCGTCCGCGAACGGTCGCTGATCGATCACCGGCACGGACGTGTGCAGGAGTTGGGTCGTCGTCGTACCCGCGACGCCCAGGTCGCGCTCCAAGCGCGTGAGCGTTCCGTGGTTGCCGCGGCAACGCACCACCTGCGCCGCGCCACCACCCGGCTCGATGGCAGGGAGACCACGCTCCGCGCCCTCGACCCGCGCCGAGTGCTCGAGCGCGGCTACAGCATCACGCGGGCGGCGAATGGCCAGACCGTTCGGCGCGCAGCCGACGCCGCGGTTGGCGACGAACTGGTCACGGAACTCGCCTCGGGCAGAATCGCGAGCCGGGTCGAGACCGTCGAAGAGGAGACCTTGTGAGTGACGACGCGGTCGGATATGCCGACGCGATGGCCGAGCTCGGCGACATCCTCGACGAGCTCGAACGCGACGACCTCGACGTCGACGTGTTGGCCGAGCGGGTGAAGCGCGCGAGCGAGTTGATCAAGCTGTGCCGCACTCGTATCGCGCGCGCGCAAGCCGACGTCGACAAGATCGTCATCGATCTCGAGTCGTTCGGTCCGGCCGACGCGGTCGCAGATGAGGACACCGATGGCTGAGCCGCAACCCACTGAGCCGGCCGACCTGAACCCGGCCGAGCCCGAGACCCAACCGTCTGCGCCCGAGCCGTCTGAACGGCTCGAGACCGGCTGGTTCGCCGACACCGCGGTCGACGACACAGTCACGCGGCAGTTCGTGATCGCGGACGGCGAGTGGATGGAATCGTGCGCGCTGGCGGCCGGTCAGCCATCGCTGCGAACCGACGATCTCGTCGCGGTCGACGACCACTCGCCGCACGTCCTCCTGAACACCGGGATCCTGTTGCGTCCGGTCACACCCGACCGCGCCGATGCCGTCGCCGCCGACCTCATGAGGTTCTTCGGCGGCGCGGGTGGACCGTTCTCGTTGTTCTGTCCGTGGCCCACCAGTCTGCCGGGGTTCGTCGCGGCCGGGCACCCGCCGTTGCTCCTGCGCGTGCCGGGCGGCGAGCGGCCTCCGACGCCACCCGAGCTCACCATCGAGGAAGCCACCACACGCGAGGTGCTCGGCGATTACGAGCAGGTGCTCATCGACGGCTTCCCACTCGAATCGCTCCAGCCATGGCGCGCCGGTGTGGTGTTCCACCCGGCCACCCTGCACGTCCCGGGGACGCGCTTGTTCGTGGGGCGCGTCGAGGGCCGTGCGGTGAGCGTGGCCACGTCGATCGCGGGATGCGGAGTGAACCACGTCGAGTTCGTGGCCACCCTGCCCGACGCACGCGGGCGCGGCTACGGCGCCGCCGTCACGTGGGAGGCCACGTTGGCCGAACCCGCGATGCCCGCGCTCCTCATCGCCACCGACATGGGCCGCCCGGTCTACGAGCGGATGGGGTACGTCGCCCTCACCCGCTGGACCTTCCTCGTGTGCGAGCGCTGACCGCTACGCGGCCTGGTTCGGGCCCACCCAGCGGCGCGGTTCGCGCATGAGCTTGGTGGTACGGCTCTCGCCACGGCGCTGAGCGATCTCCTCCGCCGCCTGGTCGAGGAGCCACGCGAACAGCGGCAGCGCCACCGCGAGCAGGAGCCAGCGGCGCAGCGGGCGAGGGATCAGCTTCCACATGTCGCCTTCGCCTCTACGAGAGCTGGCCGCTGAGCTTGCGGTTCTTGAACTGCGCCTTCACGTAGTCGCGGTTGAGCATCGCGATGAAGTCGATGCTGATCTCCTTCGGACACGCCTTCTCGCACTCGCCGTGCAACGTGCACGACCCGAAGAAGCTCTCCATCGTCTCGACCATGTTGACCACGCGCTCGTAGCGCTGAGGCTGGCCCTGAGGGAGCAGACCGAGGTGCGCGACCTTTGCTGCGGTGAACAGCTGCGCGGCACCGTTCGGACACGCAGCAACACACGCGCCACAACCGATGCACGCGGCCGCATCCATCGCCGCGTCGGACGCTTCCTTCGGCACGAGGATGAGGTTGGCGTCGGGCGCTGATCCCGTCGGCGCGGTGATGAAGCCACCCGCCTCGATGATCCGATCGAGGGGGCTGCGGTCGACGACGAGGTCGCGGATGATCGGGAAAGCGCGCGCCCGCCACGGTTCCACGGTGATCTGATCGCCGTCCTTGAACTTGCGCACGTGCAGCTGGCAGGTCGCGGTACCGGTCTCGGGGCCGTGCGCGCGGCCGTTGATCATCATCGAGCACGAACCGCAGATTCCCTCGCGGCAGTCGTGGTCGAACGCGACCGGCTCTTGGCCGACGGCGAGCAGTTGCTCGTTCAGGACATCGAAGAGCTCGAGAAACGACATGTCGGGGCTGACGTTCGGGACGTCGTAGTCCTCGAACTTCCCGGGCGCGGTGGGCCCAACCTGTCGCCACACCCGGAGCTTCAGATCCATGCGAGCAAGATCTCCTTACGCGTAGTTGCGCTGGGCGAGGTGGACATACTCGAATTCGAGCTCTTCCTTGTGAAGTTCCGGCAATGAATCGACGCCGGTGAACTCCCACGCCGCGACGTGCGAGAAGTGTTCGTCGTCACGGAGGGCCTCGCCGTCTTCGGTCTGGTGCTCCAGTCGGAAGTGGCCACCGCAGCTCTCTTCGCGCTGCAACGCGTCATAACAGAGCAGCTCGGCGAACTCCAGGAAGTCGGCGACGCGGCCCGCCTTCTCGAGCGACTGGTTGAGGCTCTCGTCGCCGCCGAGCACCTTCACGTCGGCGTAGAACTCGTTGCGGAGCGCGGGAATCTCGGCGAGCGCCTTCTCGAGGGTTTCCCTGCTACGCGCCATGCCGCAGTAGTCCCACAGCACCTTGCCGAGCTCGCGGTGGAAGTGGTCGACGGAACGGCTGCCGTTGATCGAGGTGAGCCGGCGCGTCTGTTCGTTCACCGCGTTTTCGGCCTCGCGGAACGCGGGATCATCGGCGCCGACGAGCTTCTCACCGAGGCGCGGCGCGAGGTAGTCCGAGATCGTCGCCGGCAGCACGAAGTAACCGTCGGCCAAGCCCTGCATGAGCGCGCTCGCACCCAACCGGTTGGCGCCGTGGTCGGAGAAGTTCGCCTCGCCGAGCACGTAGAGACCGGGAACATTGCTCATGAGGTCGTAGTCGACCCAGAGGCCGCCCATCGCGTAGTGGATCGCGGGGTAGATCCGCATCGGGACCTTGTACGGGTCTTCGTCGGTGATGCGGTCGTACATCTCGATGAGGTTCCCGTAACGCTCCTCGATGACGTCGCGGCCGAGACGCTTGATCGAGTCGCCGAGATCGAGGTACACGCCGTTCTTCAGCGGGCCGACACCGTGGCCGGCGTCGACCTCCCGCTTCGCGGCGCGCGACGCGATGTCGCGCGGCACGAGGTTGCCGAACGTCGGGTAACGCCGTTCGAGGAAGTAGTCGCGCTCCGACTCTGGGATCTGGTCCGGTGAGCGGGGGTCGTCGGCCTTGTCCGGCACCCATACCCGTCCGTCGTTGCGCAGCGACTCCGACATCAGCGTGAGCTTCGACTGGAAGTCGTCGCTGCGGGGGATGCACGTGGGGTGGATCTGCGTGTAGCAGGGGTTCGCGAACAGCGCGCCCCGCTTTGCCGCACGCCACGCGGCGGTGACATTGCTGGCCTTGGCGTTGGTGGAGAGGTAGAACACGTTGGCGTAGCCGCCGGTGGCGAGGACCACGGCGTGCGCGGCGTGCGACTGCACCGCGCCGGTGATGAGGTCGCGGGTGACGATGCCGGCGGTGCGCCCGTCCTTCACCACGAGGTCGAGCATCTCGGTGCGGTCCTTCAGCGTGACCGAACCCAGCGCGACCTGGTGCAGGAGGGCCGAGTACGCACCGAGCAGGAGCTGCTGGCCGGTCTGGCCGCGCGCATAGAAGGTGCGCGACACCTGTGCGCCACCGAACGAACGGTTGTCGAGCAACCCACCGTACTCACGCGCGAACGGCACGCCCTGCGCCACGCACTGGTCGATGATGTTCACGCTGAGCTGCGCGAGCCGGTACACGTTGGCCTCGCGCGACCGGAAGTCACCGCCCTTCACCGTGTCGTAGCAGAGGCGCTGGACGCTATCGCCGTCGTTCGTGTAGTTCTTCGCCGCGTTGATCCCGCCTTGCGCGGCGATGCTGTGGGCGCGCCGCGGCGAATCGTGGAACGTGAACAGCGTGACGTGGTAGCCGAGCTCGCCGAGGGACGCCGCCGCCGACGCGCCGGCGAGCCCGCTGCCCACCACGATGATCTCGTAGCGGCGCTTGTTGGCCGGGTTCACCAGCTTCACGTCGAAGCGGTGCTGGTCCCACTTCTCCTCGATGGGGCCGCCGGGAATCTTTGCGTCGAGCGATCCGATCATCTGCTGACTGCTCCGGTGACGATGAGGAGGGGCATGCTCACGTAGCCGACGGTGATGAGCACCGCGAACCCGGACGCGAAGTACCGCTTCCAGAGGTTGTAGCGGGGGTTGTTGAGCCCGAGGCTGTTGAACATGGCCCACGAGCCGTGCCAGATGTGGAAGCCGAGCGCGAGGTTGGCGACGATGTACGCGATCGCGACCGGAACGCGCTCGAAGCTGTAGAACAGGTTGTCGTACGGATCACCGCGTACGAAGTGGGAGTTGGCGGGACCCCACGTCTGGTCGAGCAGGTGGAAGACGAGGAAGAGGGCGATGATGATGCCCGTCCACCGCATCGTGCGCGACGCGAAGTTTGCTGCGGCGTAGTCGCGCGGCGACTGGTACTTCACCGGCCGGGCGCGGTGATTGATCCGCGTGAGCTGGTACGCCGCGAGGATGTGGAAGAAGAACGCAAGGATGAGCACGCCGCGCATCCCCCACAACACGACGGTGCGCGGGAACGCGGGCTCGCCGAGCGTGCGGAGCCACTCGGCGTAGCGGTTGATCTCCTCCGACCCGAGGAAGACCTTGAGCGTGCCGACCATGTGGGCGAGGACGTAGAAGAGCAGGATCACCCCGCTCACCGCCATCACCCACTTCTTGCCGACGGCCGACTTCCAGAACCGAACGACGAAGTGCCCGGTTGGCTTGGGGAGCGGTACCGGTGCACCCGCCCACCGGACCATCACGTCCGCCGCGTCGGCCCCGGGTTGCTGCTCGGCGGTCGACGGCTCGCCCTCCAGCTTCGTCACGGGGGCGAACCTAGCTTGCGATCTCGCGGCAAGTGGGATTGTGAAAATGGTTACGAGCGGCGTAATTCGGCGTGGTTCCCCAGGACGTCGCCCACTGAGCCGCTGATACGGTGGCGGCCACGACACAACGTAAGGGAGTTGCTCGATGACGCGTCCCGGAACCCTCGGCGACCTCAAGACCAGCGGGTGGGTTTCGCGGCCCGTCAAAGAAGAGGTGCGCGCCAACGCGATCGCGCGGATCGCGGAAGGTCGGCAGCTCGTCGACGGCGTCATCGGCTACGAGGACACCGTCCTCCCGCAGCTCGAGAACGCGCTGATTGCCGGCCACGACGTGATCTTCCTGGGCGAGCGCGGGCAGGCCAAGACCCGCATGATTCGCTGGCTCACCGAGTTGCTCGACGAGTGGATGCCGATCATCGCCGGCAGCGAGATCAACGACGACCCCTACAACCCGGTCTCGCAGCACGCGCGGCTGCTCGTGGCCGAGCGCGGCGACGAGACACCGATCGAGTGGGTCCACCGCGACCGTCGCTTCGGTGAGAAGCTCGCCACGCCCGACACCTCGATCGCCGACCTGATCGGTGAGGTCGACCCCATCAAGGTGGCCGAGGGGCGGTACCTCTCCGACGAGCTCACCATCCATTACGGGCTGGTCCCGCGCACCAACCGCGGCATCTTCTCGATCAACGAGCTGCCCGACCTCGCGGAACGGATCCAGGTGGGTCTGCTCAGCGTGCTCGAGGAGCGCGACGTGCAGATCCGGGGCTACAAGATCCGGCTCCCCATCGACATCATGCTGCTGGCCTCGGCCAACCCCGAGGACTACACGAACCGCGGGCGCATCATCACGCCGCTCAAGGACCGTTTCGGCTCGCAGATCCGCACGCATTACCCCCTCGACGCCGAGCTCGAGGCCGCGGTGGTGGCGCAGGAGGCGAAGCCGTTCTCCACCAACGGCCTCAACGTGCACGTGCCGAGCTTCATGACCGAGATCGTGGCGGAGATGAGCCAGCAGGCGCGCCGGTCACCGCACATCAACCAGCGCTCCGGCGTGTCGGTGCGGCTCTCGATCGCGAACTACGAGACGCTGGTTGCCAACGCGACCCGCCGCGCGCTGCGCCACGGCGAAACCGAAGTGGTGCCGCGCGTCAGCGATCTCGACGCGCTCGTCGCCAGCACCGCGGGCAAGGTGGAATTCGAGACCGTCGACGAAGGCCGCGAGGAGCAGGTGCTCGATCGCATCGTCAAAACCGCGGTGCTCGAGACGTTCCGTGCGCGCACGCGACCGGAGAAGCTCACCGAGCTCGTGCAGGCATTCGACGGCGGACTCGTCGTGCACACCGGCGAAGACATCGCGTCGTCGGAGTACGCCAAAGCCTTGGCCGACCTGCCGGGTCTGCGCGGCGCGCTCAGCGACCTCGACGTGGGCGAAACGCCGGCGGGGGTCGCGTCGGCCGTCGAGTTCGTGCTCGAAGGCCTGCACCTGGCGAAGCGTCTGAACAAGGACGCCGTCGGCGGTCGCGCCGCGTATCGCGGCCGGGGGTAGCTCGCCCCGCTAGTCGTGGGGGTGGCTCATCGCGTCGACCGCGACGGTCACTGCGAGCACCAACACCGCGTCGGCGCCGCCTTCGATCTCCACGCCGTAGGTGTCGCGCATGCGGAACCACTTCTTGGAGACGCGGCCGATCGTGTCGCCGTCGGATTCAACTTCGTACTCATGGTCGACGATGTTGCCGTGCACTTTGAGGTTGTGCCCGCCATCGACGTCGACGTTGTAGTGCTCGCGGATACCCACCATGGCCTTCTTGACGGTGGCTTCGCGGTCGCCAACGTGGATCTTCATCGCGTCGCGAATGCTGAGCTTGCGCTCCTTGATCTCCGCGAGCTCGTGACCCTGAGCGTCTTCGATCACGAACGTGTCGCGAACCCGCATCGCCTTCCCGTTGACTTTGAAGACCTTCTCCCCGTCGCTGTCTTCGATCCAGTAGTCGTCGCCGATGGACAGCAGCTTCTCGCGCATCACGTAACGGCGAGCCGGTGGCCCGTCGTTGCCACGTCGAAAGAGTCCCAATGTTCTCTCCTTCCCTGTCGGTCGGAGCTGTTGCCTTGCCTCGCGTCGGGGCCACGGTAACCGCGGGCGCTGACGTCGCGTCGGGCGTGCTTCAGACGTCGGGAGAGGGCTCGGGATCCAACGCGCTGACGGCCGGTTCGTTGACGGCGCTGTTGTCACTGACCGCCTCGGTCTCGGTGACGGCGACGGCGTCGGCATCGGCGTCGGCATCGGCGTCGGCATCGGAGTCGGCCTCGTGCTCGGTTTCCGGAGGAGGCGGCTCGGCGTCGGCGGGAAGGACCACGACGTCGCGGATGCGATAGCCCCAGCCGAACCACGCCAACACTGCGGCCAGCACCGCCACCACGAGTGGCAACAAGATGATGGAGCCGAGGTTCACGGTCCACCGCGCGTCTTGCCACCCGAGCACGCCGATGCCGAGCCCGAGCAGCAGTCCCCAGAAGAAGCCGGCGACCCCGCGACCGTGGCGGCGCACCTTCCCCGACCACATCTCGCGCTCGCTCGGTTGCAGGCTGCGCGGTGGTGCCCACAGGTGCGCGGCGCGTTCCTCGAACGCGATCGCGTCGGGGTGCTCGCGCGCTGCTGCCTGCCACGCTTCCTCGCGCTCGATCTGGTCGGCGGTCCCGAGTCCCGCGTCGATCCAGCCCGGCTCCTTCGGCTTGCGCCCCTTCATGAGGAGCGCGCCCACCGCGCCGGCGACGATCGCGCCGAGCGCGATCAAGCCTGCGGGCCCCGACAGTGTGTCGCCTTCGAGCTGGATGTAGGCCGTGTACTCGCAGAGCCACCCGGTCCCGCTGTTCGCGATATCAACGCGGTACATCCCCACACCGGCGTCGAAGTAGTCGTCGACGTTCACGTCGTCGGCCGAGTACGTCGGACCGGTGCTCTCCTGCTCGTCGCTCGTGAAGTCGATCAAACCGTCGATGACGGAGACCTTCACGGTCGTGTTGCTCGTCGGGTTCTGAGCCGCGAACTCCGTGGGGACGTTTCCGGTGATCTCGACCTGTTCGCCTTCGCGCACGACGAGTGGATCGTCTTTCGTGAGGAGCGCACCGTCTTTGCCGTTCACCGTGCCGGTGCACCCGCCGGTGATCTCGTCGGCTGATGCGGGACGCGCGCTGGCGACGAGGGGCAGGAACGCGCACACCAGTGCGAGGGTGCCCCTGCGCACCGCGCGCGCCATCAGATCCCGCTCCCGGGTTCTTGTTTGTACAGGCCGCATCCGTTCGCGGCGCGCCGGTTCACGTTGTTGACCGCGTCCTCGACCTTCGGGTTGTCGACCACCGACTTGTCGCCGTCGCGGCGCCGCTGGAGCGCGTCGAGGAAGGTTTGGGTGTCTTTGGAGATGTCCTTCGGTGCGTGATCGGCCATCTCCTGGACGATGTGGATCTGCTCGCCGATTGGCGCGCTTTTCTCGACTCGCACGTCATATCGATGCGCAGCCTCACAGAAAGGTTTGCTCGGGCGCGGGAGCGAGCTGCTCTCGTCGCGCGAGCACGCGGTGACGCCGACCGCCAGGAGCACAGCGGCGACGAGCATGGGGGCGGCTCGCATGGGCCGCCATTGTGGCCGCGCGCGCCGCCTCGGGTGGACTCAGGCCGCTGCGGATCAATGGGGAGTAGCTTGGGGCGATGAAATGGTTCTCGCGCCAGCGGGTCGACGGGTTCCGATATTCGCGCTGGGACGGCAGCCAGACCGGCTTCGAACTCGATGCGGAACAGCTCCTCGACGAGATGAGCGACGACCTCCTCTATCACGGTGACCTCAACGCCGCGCTCCGCCGGCTCATGCAGCAGGGGTTCAAGGACCGCAACAACGAGCAGCTCATGGGCCTGCGCGAGATGCTGCAGAAGCTCCGGGAGCGCCGCCGGCAGGAGCTCGAGAACCGCGACCTCGGCGGTGTCTACGACGACATCGCCCAGCAGCTGAACGAAGTCGTCGACATGGAGCGCGAGGGCATCGACCGCCGGGTCGAGGAGGCCACGCGCTCCGGTGACCAGCGCCGCCAAGAGCTCGTCGAAGACGTCGCAGAGCAGCGCCGCGGGCAGCTCGAGCAGCTCCCGCCCGACCTCGCGGGCAAGGTGCAGTCGCTCCAGGAATACGAATTCATGGACGACGCCGCGCGCGAGCGGTTCGAGGAACTGATGGGCCAGCTGCGCGAGCAGCTCATGCAGAGCTACTTCAACCAGCTCTCCGAGGGCATGCAGAACATGAGCCCCGAGCGCATGCAGCAGATGAAAGACATGCTCAACGAGCTCAACCAGATGCTCGAACAGCGTGAACGCGGCGAGGAACCCGACTTCGAAGGGTTCATGGAACGGCACGGCGAATTCTTCCCGGGCAACCCGCAGAGCCTCGACGAGCTGCTCGAGCAGATGGCGCAGTCGATGGCGCAGATGCAGCAGCTCCTCAACTCGATGAGCCCCGAGCAGCGCGCGCAGCTGCAGGGGCTCGCCGAGGCGTTGTTGGAAGACATGGACCTGCGCTGGCAGGTCGACCAGCTTTCGCGCAACCTCCAGCAGGCCTTCCCGAACCTCCCGTGGCAGCGTTCACAACGTTTCAGTGGCGACGACCCGTTGCAGTTCGGCCAGATGGCCGGCTTGCTCGACACGCTCGGCGATCTCGACGACCTCGAGCACCTGTTGCGTTCGGCAACGCAGCCGGGCGAGCTCGCAGAGGTCGATCTCGACCGTGCGCGCGAGCTGCTCGGTGACGATGCCGCACAGTCACTCGACCGGCTCCGCGAGCTCACCAAGATGCTCGAGGAAGCCGGGCTCATCGAGCAGCGCGAAGGTCGCCTCGAGCTCACGCCCCGTGCGGTCCGTGCGATCGGCCGCAAGGCCCTCGCCGACATCTACCGCAAGCTGCTGAAAGACCGTGCGGGTCGTCACGACGTCGAGAACACTGGCGCCGGCAACGAGTACGCGCACGACCACAAGCCCTACGAGTTCGGCGATCCGTTCCACCTGAACGTGCAAGAGACGGTCAAGAACGCGATCTGGCGTGGCGGTGCCGGCACACCGGTGCGGCTGATCCCCGACGACTTCGAGATCGACCGCACCGAGCACATCACACGTTCGGCCACGGTGCTCATGCTCGACGTGTCGCTGTCGATGCCGATGCGCGACAACTTCCTTCCCGCCAAGAAGGTCGCGATGGCGCTGCATTCGCTCATCACCACGCAATTCCCGCGCGACTACTTCGGCCTCGTGGCGTTCGGTCGTGTCGCGCGCGAGGTGAAGCCGGAGCTGCTACCGGAGATGAGCTGGGACTTCGAGTGGGGCACGAACATGCACCACGCGCTGCTCCTTGCCCGCCGCCAGCTCAACCGTCAGAGCGGTCAGAAGCAGATCATCATGGTCACCGACGGTGAGCCCACGGCCCACATCGAGCACGGCGAGCCCTACTTCCAGTATCCGCCATCACCGATCACGATCGAGGAAACGCTCAAAGAGGTCATGCGCTGCACGCGCGACGGCATCCGCATCAACACGTTCATGCTCGACGAGAGCTACTACCTGCGGTCCTTCGTGGAGCAGATGATGCGCGTCAACGGCGGCCGTGCCTTCTTCACCAACGCCGACAGCCTCGGCGACTACGTGCTCGTCGACTTCCTCGACCACAAGCGCGAACGTCGCCGCGCCGGCTGACCCGCACTCGGGGGAGTTAGGCGAGCGCCCGCACGTAGAGCTCGTGGACGGCGGCGTCGAAGCAGACGAAGCGCACCAGCTCGACGCTCGTGATGGTGGAACGCACGGTATCGACCGCGATCCGCGTTGCCTCCGGTACGGGGTACCCGTACGCGCCGGTGCTGATCGCCGGGAATGCCACTGATGCCGCGCCGAGCTCGTCGGCGACTTCGACGCAACGGCGGTAGCAGCTGGCGAGGAGCCGCGCTTCGCCGGCGTCACCGCCGCGCCAGATCGGCCCGACGGTGTGGATCACGAAGCGGGCGGCGAGCCCGAACCCTCGTGTGCCTTTGGCGTCGCCGAACGCGCACCCTTTGAGGCGCCGGCAGGCGTCGAGGAGCTCGGGGCCGGCCGCCCGGTGGATCGCCCCGTCCACGCCGCCCCCGCCGAGCAGCGAGTTGTTGGCCGGGTTGACGATGGCGTCGACGTGTTCAGCGGTGATGTCGCCGAGCGCGACCTCGAAATGGGGGCCCACGAGGCGCAGCGTAGGTTCGCTGATCGAAGCGCTACATGGACCGAGAGCCCGCACACCCGACTGAGCGCGGAGCCCCGAAGGCGTTGCAGGATCATCGGACGCGGGGAAAAAACCCCTTGCGCTCGGGCCCACGACAGATCATAGTAACACCACTGTAGTTTCATGGGCGTCATTACCGAGCCGCCATTACCGAGCAAGGCCCTCAGACCGCAACCCCGAGGAGCAACGCCGTGCCCCAGTCCGTTACAGATATCAGCCCGGCCGCGTCGAGCCTCGCCGCCCTGGTTGCAGCCCACCGTGCCGCGGGGAAGGGGGAGCGCCGGTGGCAGGAGAACGCCAACTGCCTCGGGGTCGATCCCGACCTCTTCTTCCCCGAGCGAGGCGCGTCCACCCGCGAGGCCAAGACCGTGTGCCGCGGCTGTGAGGTCCGCATCGACTGCCTCGAGTACGCACTCGCCCACGGCGAGAAGTTCGGCATCTGGGGCGGCCTCTCCGAGCGTGAGCGCCGGCGCGTCCGCCGGCAGCGGGCGCTCGAGCGCCGCGACGCAGTCGGCGCCTGACCAGCGAACGGCCGCGAGCCGCTCCTGACCCACGGCCAACAGCAGTAGCGTCGAGCGGGTGCCACGCCCGCACGCCACCACTTCTTCTTCCGAGCTCACCGCCGACGCTGTCCGGGCGCTGCTCGGACTCGTCCCGCATCCCACGTGTGGCTTCGTCGCCGAAACGTACCGGAGCGACCAGCGGATCGCGCCAGGAGGGCTGCCCGCCCCCTTCGACCGCGGCAGGCCCGTCGGCTCGGCGCTCTACTTCCTCGTTACGCCCGACGCGCCGGTCCGTCCCCACCGCATCCGCAACGACCAGCTGTATCACTATTACCTCGGCGATCCGCTCGAGGTCCTGCTGCTCCGGCCGGACGGATCGACCGACCTCCAGACCGTCGGCCCCGCGATCGCCGACGGTCAGTGTGTGCAGCTGCTCATTCCGGGCGATACCTTCCACACCGCGCGTCTCGGTAGCGGCGCGGGCGGATGGTTCCTCGGCGCCAGCACCGAGTGGCCGGGAGTCGAGCCCGCCGACGTGGAACTCGGCGACGTCGACCACCTCGCTCGTCGCTATCCGGCACTGAGCGACTTTGTCGAGAACGGGGGAACCCGATGACCACGATCGACTTCCGGACTCGGTTTCAGGGCAGCGCGGTCGAGCTCGACGCCGCGACGTTTTGCGAGGACACGCTCGGCGACCTGCTCGAGGAAAACGGTCGGCTCGCGGCGCGTGGCTACGCGCACCTCGGGCTCACCCCGCTCGCGTTCGATGTGGGCGACGCGAGATATTCGCTCGCTCCCGAAGGCGAGACCTTGGTTCTCCGTCGCGGCATCGATGACGACGCGACCGTCGTCACCCTCGCGGCGAACGACTTCTCCGACCTCGTGCAAGAGGTGGTCACCACGCTCGGCCTCGGGATGCGTGGGCGGGTCGAGATGCAGCGCGGCACCATGGACGAGTTCGTGGCGTGGGAGCCGGTGCTGCGCGCTTTGATCGACGCGCGGCCCGTGCACGAGCCGGGGATGGTGCAGCTCGTCAACGCGGACGGTAGCGAGCTCGACTTGCACCAGAGCTTCACGCTCGACGACCCGCGCGAGCAGATCGGCGCGTTCCTCGCGCAAGCCGGCTTCGTGAAGCTCCGCGGTGTGTTCGAGCCCGACGAGATGTCTGCGATCGTGGACGAGCTCGCCGATGCGGTGGCTGTAGCTCGCCGTGAAGACGGTCAGGCATGGTGGGCGCGCGATAGCAAGGGCGAGTGGTACGCGGCGCGCATCCTCGGTTTCAACGAGAAGTCGCCCGCGCTGCGGAAGGTGATGCACGACGATCGTCTCGCGCAGCTCGGTCGGTTCACCGACGACACCTACACGCAGCGCGACCCCGACAACTCCGACGCCGCGGAGGGCCTCACCAAGCGGATCGGTGTGACCGACGGCATCTCCGACGTCCCGTGGCACAAGGACTGCTCGCCCGGCGGCCATTCATACGGTTGCTGCGGCCTCACCGTGGGTTTGTGCCTCACGCCGGCCGACCGCGAGAGCGGCGAGCTCGGTGTGGTCGCGGGATCCCACCGCGCGAACGTGCAGGGCGGTGGTGTGCGTCCCGACATGGACCTGCCGCGCGTTGCACTTCCGGCGGACACCGGCGACGTCACGATCCACTGCTCGTGCGCGCTCCACATGAGCCGTCCCCCGGTGACTCGCGAACGGCGCGTCGTCTACACGGGCTTTGGCCTCGCGGCGCGTCCCGGTGACGTGATGAAGCCGGTCGATCGAGACGCCATCCGGCGCGAGCGAGCCGACCTCGACGACGCCGGCCGCCGGCTCAACCAGCGGGGCTACGGCGCCAAGGTCCAGCAGTTCGAGCTCACCTGACTCCCGCGTTCGGCGCTGAGCGAGCGAGCCGGGCTTCGATCGTCTGACCGGAGCTGATTCCCGACCACTCGAGGAAGGTGTCGTCACAACGCGCGAGCTCGGACGCGGGGATCAGCCCGACGAGTTCGACGCGTTTGACGTCAGCCTCCCGCTCGCGCGCCAACGATCGCACGGTGTCGCACGCGCGCTGGAGCCCCGTCGCCGCGAGGTCGACGAGATTCATCGACACCTG
>CAAGKR010422286.1_pt1 | contig 16591 bp, 12 predicted proteins | sample 2556971 | NCBI WGS metagenome assembly CAAGKR01 (sample SAMEA5207829, study PRJEB30636) | soil metagenome | biome: forest; feature: boreal; material: soil | place: USA | collected 2011-09 | depth 1 m | reverse complement strand
CCTCATGAGTATGATTGCGGCTCCAACTGCGGTAAAAGTGCGACCCCAAAAATGTGAATACGAGATAAAGTCCAAGGATCGATGCAAAGGCGTAGACGACAGTCCCCAGATAAGGCGTGAACTGCCGTATCCAGACGACCTCCATGCCCATGCTGGTAAGGCCCGTGCTGAATAATAAGAAGAGTACGCCCGATGGGGCGTTGGGCATCCCTGCCTGACTGGGTGGGCGAGATGCCCGGCTCTCCATTGGCAGAGGTAGTTCTGCTGGCTTCCGCAGAGAAAAGCCCAGGGCCGAGCAAGCCAAAAAAATATTGAGCGCCGCGCCGATCTTAAGGGTGCCATGGAAGCCGTAAAGTTCGATCAGCAGCAAGGGGAGGGTGGTTCCGGCGGCGGCGCCCAAGACGTTCGCCAGGTAGAGAAAGCTGAACGATTTGTCCGCCTCGGTTCGATAATTTGTTTTGATTGCCTGCATAGCCACTGGAATGGTTGCCCCCATGTACGCGCACCAGGGAATCAATGTTAGAGCGATCCAAATTCCGGAAAAGAAATAATAGGCCGCAGAGGACGAAAGCGAAGTGTGTTCGAGGAGAGTGCGTCCCCATTGCAACTGCCGGGGCACCATGATTGCCGACACTCCGATCAGCAATTCGGTCAAAGCGTAGATCCGAAGCGCGGAGAAATGGATGCGATTCCCGTATTTATGCAATAAGCGGCCACCGCCCCATGATCCCAATCCCAGCCCCGCCATGAACATTGAAATCACAATCGAGACCAGAGCGCTGGTGACTCCGAATTGCGCCATGGCAAGGCGCAGCCAGATTATTTCGTAAAGAAGACTGCAAAACCCCGAAATGAAGAAAAACAGAAAATACCAACCCATACGACAAGTCCCCCAACCCAACGGCAATGAAGCGTTAATCAATATACTTTGTTTATGCCCCGCCCAATGTCCAAAGAACAGGACATTCTAAAGATGCCGCCGCCAAAGCGATCCCCGCGATTGACTGCGCGGCGCATCGGCATTCACACATCGAGTGGCGGAGGCGTACAAAATTCAGCGGAACGCGCGTGGCGGCTGGGATGCAATACGTTTCAAATGTTTTCGTCCAGTCCGCGACAATGGGCGCCTCATGAGCTGAGGGTTCCACAGTGTGCCGAGATGAGCCGCTTGCGCGAGCAATATGATTTGAAACCGCTGGTGATCCACACTAATTATCTGGTGAATCTTGCCAGCACAACGCCGCTGTTTCTTAAGAAATCGATTGAGGCTTTTCGCGGAGAAGTGGAGCGCGCTTTGAATCTTTGCGCGGAATACCTGGTGCTGCATCCGGGGTCTTTTCGCGGGGTTGATCGCGAAGCCGGATTGATGCAAACCGCCGCGGCAATCGCAGCCGCAACCCAAGGACTTGATCTTGCAAAGCGAAACTTAACGATCCTGATAGAGAACACCGCTGGCGCTGAGTTTTCTCTGGGAGGCAGTTTCGAACAGGTGGCGGAAGTACTGGATCGATTGAATGGCATGGTTCCGGTAGCGGCCTGTATAGACACTTGCCACACCCACGTTGCCGGATACGACATTGTAAGTAAGGCCGGAATGCAGGAAACGCTTGCGTGTTTGGACGCCACGGTGGGGTTGAAAAGCGTCCGCGTATGGCACTGCAACGATGCGAAGGGTGCGCGCGGTTCGAAGCTTGATCGGCATCAGCACATCGGAAAAGGAACGATCGGGTTGGAGCCGTTTCGGCGATTGCTTAACGATCCTCGATTAGCGCACGCGGCATTCATCGCAGAAACGCCAATCGATGAACCGGGAGACGACAAGAGAAACGTGGAGGCACTGAAGAGATTGGTCAAGAGATGAACACGTAGAGACAGCCGCCCTCGGCTGTCCGGCGGAGCAAAGCTCCGCAGCGCTCGTGTCTCTCGCGATCACGATCTCCCTCGAAACCGAATGATCTCCCGGCGGTCGCGTTTCGAAGGTTTGCCCTCGGGCAACTGTTCAAACTGCATCATCGCCTTGCGCTCAGCCGCCACCTTGGCCCGCAGCTCCCGGCTCGCCTCCGTCTCTCGGTAGAGGGTTTGCGCAACCGAAGCCGGACCGCGCACCTCGCTGAGCAGCAGCACTTCGACGTGAAAGTCGCCGCCGGCGTTGGTCACTCGCAACATGTCTCCAATACGGACCTCGCGCGCAGGCTTGGCCGGCTGCCCGTTGGATTGAATCCTGCCGAGTTCACAGGCCCGCGCCGCCAGCGCGCGAGTCTTAAAAAATCTGGCAGCCCAGAGCCACTTGTCGATTCTTACGGAGGTCATTGAGATATTTTGCAATAGGTGCGGCATTCCGGTTGAGGCAAAGGCGTTCCGCCGCGACTGCGAAGCTGTCACCCTTCGAATGTGTTGTTCCTGATGGTGGAAATGATTATAGTGGGGAACCTTGAAGCCACAATGGTCGGAAGGGTAGTGATCCGCAGGCCAATCCGAGGAGGAGCAAATGTCACTGCGTCTGGACAGCCGCCCCGTGGGCGACGTGATGGTCGTGCAATGCAATGGGCGCATCGTGGCGGGAGCGGACGTGCACACGCTGCAGGTCCATCTCGACAGAGTCTTGTCCAAGCATCACGATGTCGTCCTGCAGTTGGAACGCGTGGACTTCGTCGATAGCAGCGGACTCGGAGCGCTGGTTCGCCTGGTGTCAAGCGCGCGAGCGAATGGAGGCGGTCTCAGACTCTGTGCGATACAGCAGCAGGTAAAGAAAACGCTGGAGATGACGCACCTGCTTTCGTTATTCGAAACCTACGACACCGAAGCCGAGGCCATTGTGGCGGCGTATCTCGGCTCGCGTTACCTCAAGGATGGGAGCGAGAAGCAACTCCACATTCTCTGCGTGTATGACTCCGCCGACGTGCGCACCCTTTTGGGCGAGGTCCTATGCCGCGCGGGTTACAGGGCAGTGACCACCGGCCATGTGCACGATGCGCAGATTTTGCTGAAGGCGACCAAGGCGAAACTTGTCGTCCTGGGGGCGAATATGTAGTCCGTGCACGGCGCATCGACCAGGAAAGCGATGGAAGAGATCGACCCGGCGGTGTCGCTGGTGGTGCTGGACGAAGATTTTGCTGCACAGAATCCCGGACAGGCCATAACCAACCTGCTCGAAACCATCCGCGGCCGGGCTGCGGAGATTGCGCTGTAGCAAGGGAAACCGGAGGGGCCTAAAAAGCCGAGACCCGCATCGCCGTGTCTCCCAGCATCAATCCAGTGCGTTCGACTCGTCCGCTGAACCTAGCAGGCCTTTACAGGGTCGTTCTTGGAATTGATTGGAGGAATGCCCCGCGTCCCTCTCAATGTAAAATCAAAAGTTCATGTCAGAGCAGAACATCCCGGCGGTTCGTCCCGAGCGCGACGAACGCGACGAAGTCCGGTACGACGCTCAGCGCATCGAGACCAAATGGTTCGAGCGCTGGCAACAAGACTCATCGCTTTATGCTGCTGAGCCGAATTCGAGCAAGCCGAAGTATTACGTGCTTGAAATGCTGCCGTATCCATCGGGCGCGTTGCATATGGGGCACGTGCGCAATTACGCCATCGGCGATGCGCTTGCCCGCTACATGTGGATGAACGGGTACAACGTGCTTCATCCCATGGGCTGGGATTCGTTCGGGCTTCCCGCCGAGAACGCCGCGATTTCAAACAACACGCCGCCGCGCGAGTGGACCCTTCGCAACATTGCAAACATGAAGGCGCAGATGAAGGGCCTGGGGTTTGCCTACGACTGGTCGCGCGAAGTCACAACCTGCATGCCGGACTATTACCGCTGGAATCAGTGGTTCTTTCTGAAATTTTATGAGCGTGGGCTGGCGTACCGGAAGAAGAGCAGGGTGAACTGGTGTCCGAAGTGCGCGACTGTCTTGGCGAATGAGCAGGTGGTAGCAGGCTGTTGCTGGCGACACGAGGATACGCTGGTCGAGCAGCGAGAGTTGGAACAATGGTTCTTGCGCATTACGAATTACGCCGATGAATTGCTGCGTGATCTGGGAAAACTTGACGGCTGGCCCGAAAAGGTCAAGACCATGCAGCGCAACTGGATTGGGCGAAGCGAGGGCACGCTGGTGGATTTTAAGCTCGACAGCGATGCAGAAGTCAAAATCACTGTTTTCACCACTCGGGTGGATACGATCTTTGGAGCGACATCCATCCAGATTGCGCCTCAGCATCCGTTGGTTACTAATTTTTCCGCTAGCGACGAAAAGTTGCGCGTCCAAATAGAGCAACTGATCTCCGAACAGCGCAAAGCCCGAGAAGTCGGAGACATTGGCGCGATTGAGAAGCATGGGGTGAGCACCGGACGCTTCGCGCTGAATCCATACAATGGCGAGAAGGTACCGATCTGGGTTGCGAATTACATCTTGATGGACTACGGGACTGGCGCGATTATGAGCGTCCCGGCGCATGATGAGCGTGATTATGAGTTCGCCGAAAAGTATGGTCTCGAAATTCGGGAAGTGGTTGTGCCCAGCAACGCGAGCGAGGGCGCCATTCGACTTCGCTCAGGGCAGGTCCGCGCCACACCAGACCGCGCCACGCAAGACGTGCCATTTGTTGGGATGGATGGATCGCTGATCGACTCAGGTGCCTTCAGCGGCCTGGCATCTGAAGATGCGATCCAGAAAATGTCTGCCTATGCCGAGAGCAATGGTTTCGGCAAAGCGACTGTTACTTATCGCCTCAAAGATTGGGGAATTTCCCGCCAACGCTATTGGGGAACGCCCATCCCGATGCTTTATTGCGAGAAGGATGGGATCGTCCCAGTTCCAGAAAAAGATCTGCCGATATTGTTGCCCGACAACGTGGACATCACGCTTACTGGCGGATCGCCGCTGAGCCGCGTGCCAGAGTTTGTGAATGCCGTCTGCCCGAAGTGTGGAGGCCCTGCCCGCCGCGAGACAGATACGATGGACACTTTTGTCGATTCGTCCTGGTATTTCTATCGTTACACCGATCCGAAGAATGACAAAGCGCCCTTCGACAGCACGACCGCCGCATATTGGTTCGGGGATGGCGGAATCGATCAGTACATCGGAGGTGTCGAGCACGCCATCCTTCACCTTATTTATTCGCGCTTCTGGACGAAAGTCATGCGCGACATGGGATTGATTCACAACGACGAACCGGTCGCGAGACTGTTCACCCAAGGGATGGTCATCAAAGATGGCGCAAAAATGTCGAAGAGTCTGGGCAATGTAGTTTCTCCTGACGAAATGGTCGCCCGCTACGGAGCCGACAGCGCGCGAATGAACAGCTTGTTCGCCGCGCCACCAGATCGCGATTTGGATTGGCAGGATAAAGGAGTTGAAGGAATTCAGCGCTTCTTAAGCCGCGTGTACCGATACGTCGCTAAAAATGCGGAAAAATCCAGTGTAGAGACGCAGCTTGCTGCTTCTGAGGCCCAGACGTTGCAAGCGCCGCTTCTACGGAATGATGGAACGTTGACACCAGAGGCCCGTCAGATCCAACGCAAGCTGCACCAAACCATTAAGCGCGTGAGCGACGATTTCCAGGGACGCTGGCACTTCAACACGTGCATTGCTGCAATTATGGAACTTGTGAACGCGCTTTATGCAGTGGAGGATATATCCGTTGAGGGCGCAAAGGCGCTTCCTGCCGCAATCCAGGCCACGGTCCAGCGCGACCTCGTGTTGCTGTTGGCGCCATTTGCCCCTTATCTCGCGCATGAATTGTGGGAGATGCTTGGCGAAAAGGGAAGTCTCCTTCGGGCGCCGTGGCCGAAGTATGATCCTGTTCTGGCGAAAGAAGACGAAATCGAGATCCCGGTGCAGGTCAATGGCAAGCTGCGAAGTCTTGTCGTTGTGGCTGCGGATGCTTCGGAAGAAACAATCCGTGAGCGAGGTTTGTCGGACGAAAAGATTAAATCCTTGCTCACTGGAAAACAGATTGTGAAGGTGATCATCGTGCCCGGAAAGTTAGTCAATATTGTGGTTCGTAATTAAATGAAGCAACGGTCTCCTACCGTCGAAGGCTTCCGTCTTATGTTTAGCCGCCCAGCGCTTGGCCTGGCGGAAATTGCCTGGCGCTGGAGCTTCGGTTCGGCCGCGATTCTGTCGCTGATGTTTCTGGTGCTTGAATATCTGAGGACTCTGCCGGTTAGCTCCGGAGATCTTTTCCTGTTGAGCACAAGACATCCAGTGCTGGTTTCTCAAGCGGTCGCGCACATTTTTCACGGCAGTGCGGGTCGACTCGCCAGGTCAGTATTTATCTTGTTTATTTTACTGTCCGCCGCCTGGATCGTTCTTGCGTCGTTGGCTCGAACGGCTACCGTGAAAGCACTTCTAAGTTATTTTCATGAAGACCAAAGTGTCGCGGCAGATCAGATCGTCGTTCCTGTAGGCGCGAATGTTCGGCACCGCTCTCCGTTTGGGCTGAATCTGTTGCGGGTTCTTGCCACGATGGCCGCGCTCTTAGCCTGTGTTGGGACATTTGTTTTAGCGCAAGCCGCATCGCCTCCGACCAATCCTTCGCCCAGGCGGGCTATGCTTGTTTTCCTGATGCTTGCAATGGGAATCATCCTAGCCTGGTGGCTGCTGAATTGGATTCTTTCGCTGGCCGCAATTTTTGCGGTGGCTGATGGTAATGGCACAATCGGCGCAATTTCGAAAGCCATGGATCTGTGGCGAGTCCGGTGGGGGTCGATAGTGGCGGCAGGCGCATGGTTTGGGATAGCGCACACGGTTGTATTCTTCGCTACTTCTGTCGTTGCGTTTCCGCTCGCGTTTGTCGGCGTAATACCTGCGGGCGTGGTATTGGGAGGTGTGCTGCTGATCACGCTACTGTATTTTGCGGCGGCCGATTTTTTATACGCCGGGAAAATGGCGGCGTACGTCCTTATAGCGAAAGGTCCGGACGAATCGCAATTCGTATCACGGATCTCAGACACAAATATCCCGCCGCAATCCGGCATAGATCGCGGCGAACTGATCTTGTGCGAAGTTCCTCCGTTGGGTTAGAAAGTCAAGTGTTGCAGGCAGCCTCTCAGGCTGGTGCCCGATCCGTGTCAAAAGCCGAAAAACCCCGCCCAAGCGGAGCTTGAACGGGGCACGCACGGGACCCATCACCCGAAGTTTCATTTCTGTAAACCGTAGTCGTAGCTGTATCCCGCCGGCTCGTTTCCTGAGACGTATCGCGTGTTGTAGTTCAGCAAATAATTCAGGTGCGAATCGTCCGCTGGAAAAGTTTGGCCGCGATGTGGATACCCGCTCATTCGGCGGAACGGTAATGGCTCGACCGTGCTTCCTTCGGCAGCGTAAAAATCCATGTCTTTTTCATATCCATTTGCTTCGAAGAAGTAGTCGCGAGTCCATCCTTTTGGGAGTGCCGGCAGCGAGTCAGGATCGAATTCGAGCGCAACCTCATCGCCCGATCCCAGCACCACGAGACGATCATCGAAACTGTTGAGTAATGGACGCACGTCGCCGTATCGCGTGTAAGTGCCGGCCTGCCTCGCATAAGGACCGGTGCGGCTGACCTGCTCGTAAACATACTGAACGTTGCCCGGCGGTTGCGCTTCGATTTGCCTGGGATAACCATGAAACTCCAGATTGGCGCGCTCCAGCGGAACCGGAGTGAGAGTTGGCCTTGAATTCTGGGGCGTTCGGTCGATCAGAATATTGTCCCAATAAATCTGCAAGTTTGTTGAAATGCGAATTCGCTCTGTCCCTTTGGGCAGGACTGCGCTCAGGTCGGCGGTAATAGTCCGCGGAAGGCCTGCGGGAAAACCCATGTCTTCGAGCACGCGTTTCCATTTTCCATTCGCATCTTGGGCTTCCACGTAGGGGGCGATGGCGTGAATTCCGGCCTGATCGGCGGCGTACATTCCGGTTGCGGTGAAGTACTCGATCTCGCCGTGCATCAATAACCGCAGTGGGCCACCCTCATACTTCTCGCCTAGATCAAGCTCAAGGCTGTGCGGTTTGGCGAAGCCTTTAAAGGGGAGCAAGCCGTAATCGCCGAAGTAGCGATGCGCCAATAAATCGGGAAGGACGTCATGGCCGTGCTCATCCCACGCGCCCGCCGGCGGACGTGCATCGCGACTGGTGATTATCTTGAAAGCCGGGTAAGGCGGATTGCTGGCGAAATATTCATTGGGATAAACTTCCACGCCGCTGGGATGATCGACCGCCAGCAGCCGAACCCGATCCAGGTAGACAACTTCCTCCATTGGTTCCATCAGGCGGAAACTGAGCTTGCCATTTTTTTCGTGGATGGCTCTGCCGTCTACCTTCACATACTCGGTCGGGCGGGGAATATTACGTTGGCCTGGCCCGACCCAGTGGCCTACGACGCCCGCGCCAAGAATGTCGGCGACAAGCTGGTAGTGTTCGCCGTCCCATGCGAAAAGTGTCGGACAGGAACTGCCGCGACGGTCAATTTCCGTGTAAGCCTGTTCGCGATTTGCGGGGACTTCGATTTCATCCTGCAAAACTCCGGTCGGCCACAACATGCGGACGACGTCGGCCTGCTTCGATTGTCCGAGGCCGACAGTGATTTGTGTGGAATTCTGGCCGAGATATCCGGACGATCCGGCGATTTCAAATTTCTGGCGATTGCCGCCGGAAAACACTTCAATCTTGGTTCCGATGGCGCTCTTGTTGTCGTTGAGGCCAGTGAGCGCGAGTCGCAACCAGTTATTCTTGTTGCCGCCCTCATTGCGGAGAAGGATAGCCGGACCGTGATTTTGTGTGATGAGCAGATCGGTCGCGCCATCGCCGTCGAAATCCCCGGTGATGACTGCTCGCGGGTCTTTGAGTTGGATTTTGTCCAGTCCAACTTCGGCGGTGACGTCTTTGAAGCCCTCAGGGCCGAGATTGCGAAAGAGCTTTACTTCGCCTTTTCCTTGGGCGGTTTCGCCGACGGCCACGAGGTCCACCCATCCGTCATTATCGTAGTCGAGGGCGGCGACGCCGAATGCGCGGATCCAATCTGTTGCAGGAAGCGATACAGGTTCGAAGCTCTTTCCGTGGTTATTGCGCCACAGGGTTATTGCGGACGCGCCAGCATGGGTGAATACCAGATCCATCCACCCATCGTGATCAAAGTCCAGGACAGCAAGACCCTGTGTCATGGAGGGCATGGGATATGGCCAGGGTTTGCGGAGAATAAACTTTCCTTCGCGAGGGTTTTCGAAAATATAGGTCCCCAATGAGAGTGGATTTTTCACTCCCTGTATCTGTACTCCCCAACCCGTGACTGCAAGGTCAACTGCCCGGTCATTGTTGAAATCGGTCCCAATGGCAGCCACGCTCGGGGTGTCCGAGGCTAAGGCAGTGTCCGTTGTCACGTCAGTGAAGGTGCCGTTACCGTTGTTGCGCCACATGAGGTTCCCACCCCGAATCCTGCTCTCCATTGGCTCTGAACCATGCGGATCGGACTCAGGACGATCCCCATACTGTGTTATGTACAGATCAATATCTCCGTCGTGGTCATAATCAATAAACGTTAGGCCTACGTTGAATCCTGGACTTTTGATTCCCGCAGCTTCCGTCACATCTTTGAACGTGCCATTCTTTTCGTTGTGCAACAGCATCACGCGTCCGTTGAAGCTCACGGCTAAGTCAGTGGCTCCGTCATTATCGTAATCTCCTGCCGTGCAGCCAATTCCGTGCAGTGTTGGATCGAGTCCCGCTTTCTTCGTAACATCTTCAAACTTCCCGCTACCCAAATTGTGGAAGAGCGACATACCGCCTTCGGCGCCATTGTCGGGAAGGAAAATGTCGAGCTTGCCATCGCCGTCGTAGTCGAGAAAACAGGCTCCCGGTCCGAGATAGGAAGCGAGATCCTTGCCGGACCCGCTTGGCGCTTTCGTGATCAACCCGGCTTCATGCGTCACGTCCACGAACCTTACCGAAATCGCCGGTGGAACTTTTTCTGCGACCGCAGGCGATTCTTCTGCGAGAGAATATTTCCCTTGCTCTCCGTATGCCAGACTGATGGCTGCGCCGAGTTTGTTTTGAGTAACGTATTGGAAGCGGGCGAGATGCTCTCTTGCGTGAACGGTATCGCCGGACTGCTGATAGGCCCGCGACAATCCGAACTGCGCCGAGGCGTGAAGCGGATTGATTTTTAACGCGTGATCGAAAGCGTCGATCGCTTCAGGGAATTGCCTGAGCTGCGAATAAGCGGAACCCAGAAAATACCATGTGTCAGCGTCGCCCGAATCGATTTCAGTTACATGCAGAAAAGCGTCGACTGCGGCTTGAGGATCGCTGCTATTTTTTTGTAGCAGGCCCAGGCTGTACCAAACATGCGGATCTTTCGGATCGCGCTTAACAGCTTCATCGAGAAGCGGTTTGGCTTCGAGAATGCGGCCAAGGTTGAGCAGCGCGATAGCGCGATTTACGTTGGCGATGCCGAGTTGTGAATCAAGTTTTGCAGCCTGCTCGAAATGATTGAGCGCTTTGTCGAAGAGCTGCTGGTTCATGTAGGCCACGCCAATGTTGTTGAGCCGCGCGGCTTCCACCGAATCCGCAATTCGTGGAGACGACGCTTCCTGGGAGAACAAGCCGAAAACAGCGAGGCAGATCGCAATCGGCAGAATAAAAAATCGTTGTCTCATTGATAAACAGTTTAATCACAAACAGGCCGGGAATACACCCGCGGTATAGAAATCGATTGAAACGCACTGGAATGCGCCGCTAGAGTCGGCTCACTTAATCTACATGCTTGAGGCCATTGGCGGCGCGCGAAAGCCGCCGCATTGTTGTTCCACTGCCGCTGCGACGGAAAGAACCATTTCTTCCTCCCACGGACGCCCAACAATCTGCACTCCGATCGGCAATCCTTCCGGCGATTTTCCCACCGGGACGACGGCAGCTGGGCATCCCAGCAGGTTGAACCATTCGCAGTAGCTCCATGCATCCAAATACTTAACTTCCTGTCCGTCGATATTCCAACTGCGCTCACCGTGCCGAAACGCTGGAATCGCTGCCACAGGACAAAGCAGAATGGGGCAATCGCGCATTTGCTTAAATACCTGAATGCGAACGGCGTCGCGTTGTATCCACATATCGAGCAGCGACTCGGCGGTATGCGGCTCTTCCGCCGCGACCCAACCGCAGAATTCCTTCAGGATTGGACTGATGTCAGACTCATGGCCTTGAATCATCGGCCCAAGCGGCATTCCCCCCGTGATCCCAAAAAACTTCCACCAAAGTTGCCGCGCGAGTTCGAGCCCGTCAGGGCGAAATGGCTCAACCTGGAAGCCCGCGCTCTGAAGGGCGCTCGCGGCCTGTCGAATGGCAACGCGGGTTTCGGGAGTGACCGGCGTTCTGCCATCATCCTCAAAGTATCCGATGCGGATACTTTTGAGATCTTCATTGTTGGGCCAGCGCAATGGAATGGGCGCGGCTGATGGATCTCCAACGTCTGGACCTTGCATCGCCTCAAACAAAATCTTCAAATCGCCGACTGTGCGAGCCATGGGTCCGACTACGCCGGTTAGAGCGAAAGGACCGACGGAAGAGGGAAAATGTCCGGTGGCGGGAATTCGGCCAGGTGTCGGCTTCAACCCGCAAATTCCGCTGAAGTGAGCGGGGACGCGGATGGAGCCGCCGCCATCGCTGCCTACGCCCTCGGCAGAACATCCGGAAGCAATAGCCGCCGCCTCTCCTCCGCTGGAACCACCCGGCGTGCGGGACAAATCCCACGGATTATTCGTACGTCCATAAAGAAGGTTGTCCGTCTCCCACGCCATTAGCAGGTCTGGCGTGTTGGTGACGCCCAAAATGATTGCTCCAGCCTTGCGGAGCCTTGCGACTAACGGCGCATCTTGAGCGGCAAGATACCCCTGACGCAACTTGGTTCCGGCCTCGCACCGCATTCCGGCGACATCAATCGAACTCTTGATGCTTACCGGGACACCGTGCAGCGGGCCGAGGTTTCCGCCGAGTTTGCCATTGCGCGCTACTGCAAGATCTGCGGCAAGCGCGTCCGCCAGGGCGTCTTCACCTCTAACTTGAACGAACGCGTTTAGCTGTGGATTCAATCGTTCGATTTGCGCTAGATGCGCCTCGACCAGTTCAACCGCCGAGATTTTTCCGTCACGGATATGTTTTGCCATCTCCGTGGCGGGAAGCGTTAGCTGAGATGTGTAGTTCATGAAATAACGTGCGAGTCTAGCACGCGCCGTTGCGGCGCTGTCTCGATTGCGCCGGAATCGGGCGCGAAAAAGCCGCCGCAAGGGGATTGCGAGCGGCTACTCGTTGCATTTTATTTCCGTCTAAGCGGCGCTTTTTGATTTTTTCGGCGCTCGCTCGCCGAAAAGGATGATCATTTCGCGATTGAATGCGGGAATATCGGACGGTTGCCGGCTGCTGACCCAGTTGCCGTCGCGGACAGCTTCCTTGTCAATCCATGTGCCCCCCGCATTGCGCACATCGTCCTGAATAGTGTGGTAGCTGGTCAAGGTGCGGCCTTCTACCAGTTTGGCTGAAATCAATAGCCAGGGTGCGTGACAGATAAAGGCCAGCGGCTTTCCGGCCTGATCAATGGCGCGGACAAATTCCTGAGCCGCGCTTACCACTCTGAGAGCGTCGGCATTCAGCCCGCCTCCCGGCAACAACACCGCGTCGAAACCGTTTGGGTCCACGTCATCGAATGTCGCGTCCACGTCGTACTTCGACGATTTTTCGTCGTGCTTCATGGCTTGGATTTTTCCCGGCTTTACTGAAATTAAAGTGGTCTTCGCACCTGCTTCGTCCAGTGCTTTTCTTGGCTCTGCGAGTTCAGCCTCTTCAACTCCGTCGGTTGCGAGAATCGCCACCCTCAATCCCTCAATCTTGTTCGTTGCAGTCGTGTCCGGCATCGTACCTCCTCAATTTTGCTTGGTAGATATATCTTCTCGTTATTGAAGAACTTTACGAATCGGGTTAAGGCTTTAGGTTTTCGTGCGATTGGCTGTAGAGGCATACCGGGTCTCAGCTAACCCGGAGTTGCACGACTCGCTGGCTTGATAAGATGAGATAGCTCTCTTGGAGAACTTATGACCCATCAACACTCTCCACGCTTTCTGCGAATTGCCGAGGATGCCCGGAAAAATATTCGGGAAGTGAGTATTGACGAAGTAAAGGCCCGGCTCGATCAGGGCGCGCAAATTCTGCTCGTCGATGTGCGCGAGGAGAGCGAGTTTGCCGTCGATCATCTTCCAGGGGCGATCCATCTTGGCAAAGGAATTATTGAGCGAGACATAGAAGCGCGGGTCCCCGATCCATCGACGCCAATGGTGCTGTATTGTGGCGGCGGCTTTCGGTCGGCCCTGGCGGCGGAGGCGCTCCAAAAGATGGGGTACACCGACGTGCTCTCCATGGATGGAGGCATTCGAGGCTGGCGCGAACGTGCGTTTCCACTGACCTCGAAGTAAGGGAGGTTACGCTACAACAGGTTTCGTCTTCTCTTTAGTAACTTGATCCAAAATGGTCCGGGATGGACACTAATCCCACGGAGTTTTTTCGCATTATCCTGCGCTTCGAAGCGCGGCTCCATTTGAGATCAACATGGCGAGAGCGGAACAAATTGCTGGAAAGACTGGCGCAGCGGCGGCGCCGGCGCGGGCTTCAGAGCAGGTTGACTTTGAAAATGCATTGAGCCGCACCGGGACGCCTGAAGAATTCTGCGCGGAGGTATCCAGCGCATTTGGCGTGCGTTTAACCGAGGTTGCCTTGTTACGTTTGGAAAAAGGGCTGCTAACATTTATTTTCCCCAACGAACTAAAGACGGCTGGATCGATTCCGATCTCAAGCTCATCTGCCGTGGCTGTTCATACCGTCTTAACCAAGAAGGTTGAGCTGTTCAATAACTTTCTGAAAGTAAAGCACGTGAGTGTTTTTGAAACCGTGAAATTCGCCTCTTCGGAACAACCTGCTCCGGTCGAACATCCTCCGATCCAGAAACTTATGTCGGCGCCAATAACGGATGCAGATCACAAGGTGCTGGGCATTCTTCAAGTTTGCCGAAAAGCTGTGGATTTGCCGACGGCGGGCCGTGATTTCACCCTGGACGATCTGCAACAACTAGAGACCGCAGCCAAAGTCGCTTCTAAACAACCCTTCATGAGGAGCGGCGCAACCCAACACTAGCCGCGCAAGCTTAGACGGCCATCCGCGCGATTCGTCATAGAAATTTACTTTCTCCGCTTCACGGCACTCTGAATTTCCAAAACGCATTCGTTCGTTGAATCTCTCAAGAACGCAATTCGCCTCTCGAAATCACGCGCGGTGGATTGCTTCGCGGCTGCACTGCAAGGCCATCTCGCGGGCGGCGCGCAACTTCATGACTGGATCGCCCGTCGGCAGAAATTCCATGGCGACGACTCCGGCGAATTTTAGTTCAGCCAGCTTGCGAAATATGCTCTGGTAATTAATTTCTCCGGTTCCTGGCTCGTGGCGGCCTGGAACATCCGCAACGTGGACCAAGCCAACGTGCTGGATGTTTTTTACCAGCTTCTCAATCAAGTTGCCTTCCGCGATCTGCTCGTGAAAAAAATCGTAGAGGAACTTGACCTGCGGATGATTCACGGCCCTGACTATTTCGAATGCCTCGGCGGCCGAAGTCAGGAAGTACCTGGGATTCTCCTCGGGATCAATCGTTTCGAGGAGAAGGCGCACCGGGCCTCCCGCGATCTTCCTGCCTTCTATAAGCTTTGCGGCTGCATTCAGGCCGTCGATGCAACTCTGGTGCTGAGCTTCGCGCGTCATGCCAGGTACGGTATTGCCCGACAAGAGAATAATGCTTGGACACTCGAGCCGTTCCATGGAACCAAGAGCCTCGCGTAGATCGGCGAGCAACGCGTCGCGATCATCCGGGTTACATACGCCGTGCTTCAATCCCGCGGTGGCATCAAAGCTGATACCGAGTTGCTTGCGCTGCGTATTGGCGCGGACAAAATCGCCGTCCGACCACTTCTGATACTCCCCGACTAGTTCCACATATTTGTAACCGGCTTCTGCCACCTTCTTCAGCCGCTGTTCGAACGGCATGTCCCTGAAAACCGTCCAGAGCATCACCGAGAGTTTGAAAGGAGTGTCCTGAATTCCCGTCTCGTAAGCCATTGGACTCTCTACCAGCGTCGCCAGAGGCTGGTGGCGTTGAGTGACAGCTCCGAGCGATGCGGCTGCAAATTTCCAATTGAACTCGCGTCGATTCATATAGGGAGATATCTAAACACACTTTCGATCAGGTTAAACGATCCACCAGCGGGGCCTTTGGGTTGGGTCAGCGGAGTATTTGTGCCTCGGGCGCTTTAATGGATGCTCTCTTGAATTGAAATTCAATATTCCATTCGCTAGGTACGCTGTTCCCGTTTGCCACTGGCGAATCGAATTTCCATTGTTTTGCGGCTTCCAATGCCTTATTTGCAAAATACCGGCTTGGCCCCTGCGATTCCACGCGTACTCTTTCCACTGTGCCTGCCGGGTCAACGTAGACTCTCAGCTTGACCTTGATGGTCCCGTTGATAGTCCGAAGGGAATTCTGGGATACATCCGGCAGCACACGTCGAACCACTTTGCCCTGTGCGGCTGGTCGGGTTGCGGCCGAACTTGCTACCACTTTCGTTTCTGGGGGAGGAGTTGGCAGAGACGAAACTTCGGTCTGGTTCATCCGTCCTGAAGGTTCGGTCTGCGGATGCTGATGTTTGAATAGGAATATTCCTCCCAATATTGCCGCCAGCACGACAACGGCGGCGGCGGGACCGGCGAAGCGGCGACGGCCAGGTGAGCGCTTGGCTTCGCTGGCAACCGCCTTGTTGGCAGAGAGCGAAGACAGGGCCAATTCACTCCGTATGTCCGCTATCGTGCATCGCTGTTGCGGATCAGCGCGTAGACACTGCTCGGCGATGCTGCGGAATGGAACCGGGAGCGCAGATAGAACAGCGTCCTTTTCCGCGTCACTATGCAATACGGGCCGCAGTTGGGTGAGTGCTTCTACTAGCGTGGCGCCGAGCGACCAAATATCTGCGGCGGTTGAGAGCCCTCCGCCCGCTTTTCGGGAATCATCGATCGGCTTGCTTATGCCGTCACAGGAGAGCTTTAATGTCTCCCCAACGGCCATGATATTTGACGGTCGGACATGCCCGTGTACGAATCCATGCTCCTGGATATAGGCGAGGGCGTCTAACGTTGGCTCGAGCATTTCCCGTGCCTCCTCCGGCGTCAGTGGTCTCGCGGGCAGGAGTGAAGATAGGTTTTCGTCCGCATATTCCATCACCACGTAGAGCAGGCGCTTATGCCCCAAAGAACATTCTCCGGACTCAAAGAGACGGATGACATGCGGGTGCGACAGATTCTTGATTGAGTCCCAACGGGAAAGTTGGAGCTTCGCGTTTCCCCCATCCCAAGCCACCAACTTTATCGCGACTTTCTGCGACTTCGCCGGATCGAGAGTTGTGAGAAATACCGCGCTGTCTTGGGATGCGCCAAGATACTCTTGCAGTTCGAATCTATCGTTAATTGTCTGGCCTTGCCAGCAATTCCATTCCTGAGGCATTTGTTCACAGATATCACAATTGCTGTGATTTGAGTATCGGGTT
>CAAGKR010147034.1_pt1 | contig 16601 bp, 10 predicted proteins | sample 2556971 | NCBI WGS metagenome assembly CAAGKR01 (sample SAMEA5207829, study PRJEB30636) | soil metagenome | biome: forest; feature: boreal; material: soil | place: USA | collected 2011-09 | depth 1 m | reverse complement strand
TTTTACGTCATCGAAGGGGCGCGGCTCGCGGCGTAGTCTTCCATCGACGTTGTCAGCAAGATTGTCCCGAGCACCAGCACTCCTGCGATCACGAACGGAAAGCCAAGCCCGAGATGATCCATGGCGACACCAGCCGCGAGCGGAAATACCACGCGGGAGACGCCTCCGAACGTGTGCTGCACTCCCATGTACAGCCCCCGGTTCCGGCCAGGGACGACGCGCGAAAGCATCGCCGTCACGCACGGGAGGACGAACGCGGTCCCGAGCGGCATGAGCGTGAGGGACACGAGCAGCGTGAGGTAGGAGTGCACCGCGGCGATGAGCGCGAGCCCGGCCGCGAGGAGAACGAGGCCCAATCGTGTCAGTCGGGTTTCGCCGAGCCACTCGATCATGCGGCCGAGGATGCCCGCCCTCACGAATACACCCATGCCGCCGAGGTACATGACGAAGTAACCAACGTTGGCCTCGGTGATGGGCAGACGATGAGCGAGGATGAGGGGAAGTGTGGGCACGGTACCGTAAAATGCTCCGATCGCGATCGCGTAGATCCAGATCAGTCGCTGCGCGGGTTCTTTCTTGCTGAGGCGCCGAGCTTCGTCGCGTAGAATGGAAGGAGGGGGATGATCATCGCCAGTCCCAGCATGTCCACGAACACCGTGATCATGAGGACCGTGAGTTTCCCCTTCATGCTCTATCTCCGAGTAACCAGCGCCGTGGCGACATCTCCAACGGTGGCGAGGGACTTCGCGGAAATCTTGTCCATCGTGTCTTGCGGCGTGTGGTGCGGCGGGTACGTGAGGTCGATCACGTCGATCACGCGGAGTCCCGCTTTAAGCAGCGGTATGTGATCGTCGATTATCTCCCCTCCGCTTTCCTGGACGAAGACATCGGCGTGGCCGAGGTCCGAAGCAGTCTGCCAGACGCGCGAGACGACTTCGGGAGCCTGCTGGAAGGAGTTCATCTCGTACGGAATGCGGAGGTCCTTGTCTCCGATCATGTCCCAGAGAACTCCGTAGAGGGGCTTGTAATCCGGCGACGGCAGGTGGGTCGCGAAATATTTGGCTCCAATGAGGACGTCGACCTCGGGCGGTCCAAATTGTCCATAGTCCTCGCCGTCGGTGAAAAGGAGGTCGACACCCACGTTCGGCTTCGTCTTTTTCAGAACGTCGCCGAGCGCGACGAACATTCCGACGCCGGAAGCGCCGTCGTTCGCGCCGGGCACGGGCATCTTTCTCTCGGCTTCCGTGGCCGCGGACTCGGAGATTGGTCGTGAATCCCAGTGGGTAAGGTAGAGAACGCGCTCTTTCAGGTCCGGCCGAAAGCGCGCGAGAATGTTGCGCAGCGGAAGCTTCTTGCCGTCGGCCGTCGTGTGCGTGAAGCTCTGGACAATCACGGTGTCCGCTCTCGCGCGCATCTGCCTGATGATCCAGTCGCCGGCCTGTTTGGCCGCGGGAGATCCTGGAACACGGGAACCGAAATCGACCTGTGCTTTCGCGTAGTTGTACGCCGCGGCACCATTGAAGCCCGTAGATGTCGCGGTGTTGCTATCTGCCCTCTGGGCAGCGCTTCCCTTCTGAGCATCGCCGCCACAGGCAATGATCAGAGACGCCAGCCCGACAACGAGCATTGTTCTCACTTGAATTCCCCGGCGTAGAACTGCAGGTGCATCACCGCGCTGAGCACGGTCTGCGTGAAGCGGCGGTTAAGGTTACGGTCGAAGCTCTCGACGCGCGAGATCACGAAGCTCGACGACAGGTTCTCGGCGACGTCCGTGTCGGCGCTCATGCTGAACGCGCGGCGTCCGTTGTCGGTGAGCCGGCTCTCGCCGCTAAGCGCGAGCGGATTGATCACGAAATTCTGGCCCTGGCTCTTCTGATAGCTGATTCGGGTGCGGAGATCGCTGCGCGGACTCCAGTCAGCGGGAAGCTTCCATGGCTTCGCGACGTCGATGCTGAAGTCCGAGTTGTCGCCGTTGCTGGTCAGGCCCGGATTGGAATCGAGACGCTTTGACAGCGAGAACCCGACGGTGCTCGAGATGGGGCGAGCGCCGGCGAAGACTATCGACCCGCTCATCGGATAGCTCCGGACGCGGAGCTGGGCACGATCGTCAGTGACCTCCCCGAGGAGCGGCTCCGTCCCGTTGACCTGCCTCGTCTCGAGCACGCGAGCGTTGGCGCCAACCGTCGAGATGATGGAGCTGAGCCCCGCGGGTCTGCCGGCCCAGCGGAGCGAGACGTCCGGAAAAACAATCTGGGTGCCGTCGACGACCTCCTGGCCCGCGTCGAGTCTGCGGGTCCAGTTGCGGGTGTTGATTCGCTGATACCTGCTCGCGAGGCTCGCTCCGAGGGGGAGGTTGAGTGACTGGTTCAGGGAAAGTTGCGTGACTACACCGACACTAGTGGCCAGCTGGCCGCCGAGCTCCCGGAAGGAGTTGATACCCCCGACCGCGAACTGATACCCGAGCGTCGCCGGAACCGCGCTCCCATCATACACCGAAAGCACGCTGCGGTTGAAGTTGATGTCGACGGGCTGCAAGCCACCGAGAAATCCGCGGAGGAAGCTGGTGCTGTCGGTGTAGATCTTGATCGCGCGCGGAAGGTCGAGTGTGAGCCCGGCGGTAGTCGTCTGGGAGTTGCCAAGCCGCCGCGGGATGCGAAGATTGCCAGTGCTGTCGCCCGCGCGCGCGAAGCTCAGGGTGTTTGGGTCGCGCAGCATGTTGTACGATGTTCCGAAATCCAGCCTCGGCCTGAACCACGCGGAAATCGGCGGCGATATGTTGATTCCCGCCTGCATGGCGCGCTCGCGCTCCAGGCCGGTGTCCGTCCCGAGGACGTGGTCTTGGTCACTCGTAGCGACGATTCCGAGTGGAGAATCCGTCCCGTATCCACGCAGATCACGAACCGAGGTGAGGTCCCACCTGACCGATGCCGCCTTGAACGGGTGAAAGACGAGACTGCTTCCGTTGCGCCAGGTGCGGGTAATTCCTCTGACGGGGCGCGCGGTATCATCGAGCGCGACCGCGGGCTTGAGGAACGACACGCGGTCGTCGCGTCCGTTGGTGTAAGCGCTGGTGATGTGCAGCTCGGTTGGGGACCACCGCGAGATTTCCGGAGCGAGCGCGCGCGACAGATTGAAGTCGAGACCGACGACGAAATTCTTCGCGTTGCCGTCCTCGTATTCGCTCCGCGACACGCCGGTCGTGTAGGACGAGTTGAGCGCGAGGTTATTGATGATCGGCGACCACGCTGACCCTGTCGATTGTTTTGTTCGCCGAAGACTGAAGGTCACCGATGTCGCGGCAGATCGTGGAGTACGCAAACCCTGCACGGCATCGGCCTCGATGTCGGTCTGCGAGACATAGAACGGCTGCTCGGACGCCGATGTGTAGTTGACGGTGAACGGCATCGAGAGCCCGAGCGATGCCGGGAACAGCTTCTCCAGGTGGAATGCGGAGCTGATGTCCCAGCTGTTGTCCGTGAGGAACGTAGGCTGCTCGGCCAGTTGCCTGAAGTTGGGATCGCGCCGGCTGGCGTTGATGCGGATGTCGGCGAAGTCGCTCGCAATTATGGTAAGGCCCGTCTGACCGGCAAATCCCGTCGCATTGACGGCGCCCGCCAATCTGATGTCGTCCACCCACATCTCGAGCGTATCCGTGGGGATGATCGGGTTTGCTCCGGAAGACGTCGGGAGGCGCAGCATCCCTACTGCCAGCTCCTGCACCGCGGCGAGATTGGGCGGGCTCACTCCCGGGTCGAGCGTGTAAGCGATGTAGCCGCTGTCGCACGCGGCGTAGCGGGAGGCTGCCGTTACGCCCGCCGGCAGCGGCGTGTTCGCAATCAGAGTAGAGTCGAGGCCAGTGCAGGTGTTCCGCTGCTTGCCCTGCAGATAGGCGTTCTGGATTTGCGCACGCAACGCGAACAATCGATTGAAATCCACCCTGATCTCGGGCAGCCAGGCCTGTTGGCCCGGCCCGAAGTTGAGCGGAGTCCGGTACATGTAAAAATTGTTCCCGTCGCGCGCGATCTTGATGTAGAACTGAAGCTCGCCGTCGGCACCCCAGCCGCTGCTTACGCCGCGCGCCCATAGCCGGAGCTCCTTGTAGCTCATGAAATTCTTTTCGCCTTCCGGGAACCGGAAATAGGCTTCTGCACGATCCAGCGGCGCGACGTCCGTAGCAGTCAGTCTCAGCGAGCGCTCGTTGATCTGCACTCTGCCGGGTTGGAATGCCACAGTCTTGCTGCTCGGCGCGTCGGTGACGCCAGGCGGGGATTCATAGGAGATGCCTGGGCGCACGTTCTGGTCCTGCGTGCCGATAACTCCCGATTGAACGGAGCCCAGCGTGGTTTGATCGCCCGCGATTCCGTGCAGCGTCCTTTCGCTCACTTTGAGCCAGGGAGCACCGGTGAGTCTCAGTCGCGCGAGTGGGACCGTGCTGAATTCATCATCGCCCAGACCATCGCCAGAAATCATCGTGATTCGCAGCGCCCTGGCTCTTCTCAGCAAAGGCTTGCCGAGCGAGTCATCGGGGGGGCGGAAGGGGATCCGAAAGAGCACCCAGCAGACATTCTCGCGAGGGCCGCGCGGCTGGCCAGCGAGTTGAGGCGGCTGACTGCACACCCCAATACGCGTCTGTTTGGCGGGATCCGCGAGGTTGACGACGTACCGGAAGAACTGCTCCTGATCCCGTTCCGCTGTGGTGAGATTCAGGACGTTGTCGGCATCGATGTCCTCTTCATCGAGCCGATTGTTGCTGATCGTGCAATCGGTTTTGGAGTCACCGAGCACCTGCCGAAGCGTAAAACCTCCCTGGCAGGTTTTCGCCGAGAACACGGTCTCGATCTTTGGCACTCCGCCTGGAACCGTGTCATGGACCACGACCAGTGTGTCAACGACGTCGCCCGGCAACCCGTTGTCATTCGTGGCGACGTTGAAGGCGCGCGAGAACGGATCGCGCTCGCTGTCGAGTCTGTCGAGGCCCTGAATTTTCTTCCCGCGATACGTGGTATCACGCGAGCCGGGCGTGGCCCCTCCGCGAACGACGAATAGCGTGTCGGGGCCGAAAGAAACCGAGTTCTCGGAGATTATATCTCCAAAGTCGAAGACGAGCGTGGGATTTTTCGAGATGGAAGGGCCGACGGGAATCTGCGCCCAGAATTCCAGATTTTCCGCGTGTGAGATGTCCGTCCCCGCCGGCCCGAGCACAGTCCGGACCGACCGCCAGCGGCGTCCAGCGGGAGTGTTCGGGACGCTCCACCGAAAATCGTTGGTGTTGTTGTCGAGCTGGCCGCCGACTGAAAGTGGATACAGCGTGAGCCATAGCAGCTGTTCCGGACCGGCGATGCCTGTTCCGGCCTGCGAGACAAGCGAATCGATTTGGTCGATCCGATAGCGAACCGCTTTTCCGTCGGCGTCGACGCCATTGCTTTGCCAGGCCAGCGTAGTGGCGCGATTCAAATCGAAAACCGCAGGACCGAACCGCGCGGGAATTGCAGTACCGAGCGCGGGCTGGCTACTGAAATACCACTGTGGGTCGGTGAGAGAAATCGTGAGGCCGCCTTCGCCCTCGAACGACTCGAGGTATGCCTGCTGTGACGCGCTCGTCTGCGGTTTGCTGGCCGCGATCTCGGCGGAGAATCCGATGCGAGAAGGAACCGTCGTCGTCCCGTATGGAAGCTTCGAAACCAGACTGGTAAGCGGCTCCGCATCGAAGCTGAATAACGCGCTGACCCCCGCGACCAGCGACGCGGCCGGCTCGAACCCGAGCGGCGGGCGGGTGAAGTTCGTGCGCTGGCTCTGGGAGATCGCGGTGAAGTTGATCTGCCCGTTGTCCAGTGGAAATTCCGCCGTCGCGCCGAAAATGGAAGTCGGAGTCTCCTCGAACACGGGGTTCTCCTCGTACTGAACCGTCACCTGTCTCGGTCGCGGGAATAGCGTGTCGGGCCGGTTGAACGAGACACGACCGAGATCGTAGTCGACGGAGTAGTCGGTGCCGCGCGTGAGCGGGATGCCATCGACGAGCAGTCGTTCCGAATTCGGCCGCACCTGAACGGTGCCGAGCATGAGGGTTCCGCCTTCCCCGCTCCCCTCGGCCTGGTAGCGCGCACGGATGTGGTACACGGCTTCGGGTCGCTGTGGCGAGCGGACGTATTCCGGCGGCGTAGTGTAGATCGTGTCGTTGGTCGGATTTCCCGAAGTAGCGAGCCCATTCCGCGCAAACGGCTTGGCGGACGGGAATATCAGGAACTGGTCGCGAATCGTGCGTGAGCCCGGCGACCCCAGGCTCAGCTCGAAGTTCGGGTCGCTCGGCCGGGGCCAGATGCGATTCTCGAGATCGAAGCTCGAGCTGTTGGTCGACTGCGCGAGTCCGAAAAGCTTGAGATAGGTGTCGGCGCCCCCGGCGGCCGGCTTCTCCTGATCCTCGCTGCTGCCGGTGACGATCTTGAGGCTGACGCTCTGTCTCCGCAGATCCGAGCCGCCGAGCCGGTAGACGCTTCTGATCTCGCGATCGAAGGTGGGATCGCCGGGCTGCACATTCGGATCCCAGATCAGATTTGCGAACTGGTCGCGGTTCGGCGCAAAAGACAGATCGGGCGTCCCGCCGGTCGCCGTGTAGACGGTATCGCGGCCGTTGATCCGGACTCGATATGCAACGACGAGGCGCTCGTTGTTGAGCGCCAGAGGCCTCACCAGCGCGATCCAGAGCAACGAAGGATCCGCGTAGTAGTCGACGCCTTCGCGCAGATACTCGTAGACCTGGCCACGCCGCGAGCGTGGATCGCCGATCAGGCGGAATTGCGGACCACTGGGATTGGGCGGCTGTCCGCCGATCAGCAAACGGTACAGAAATATTTTCGTGGGTCGCAGCGTGTCCGGAAGTGACGCGGAGAGCGTGGCCATGCGGCGGGTATCGAGAATGTCTACGTTCGGATAGGCGCTTCCGAACACCCGCGGGTCAACCGTGAAGAAGAAGCGGCGCGGCTCGAACTGATAGTCTTCGATCTTTCTGTCGATCGCCTGGAGCGTCCTGTCGCCAACTGTGAAGACGTGATCACGAACGATGTTTCCCTTCTGCTGGGCGAGAATGGTCTTGAGGCGCATCGACCCCAGCTTCAGGACGCTCTGGATTCCGTAATTGCCGCTCGGTATTCCGGCGGTGATGTAGCGCGAGGCGGGCGGCTGGAAGGTGACGTTTCCGACCTCGAGACGCTGCACCACTTCGCTTCCCTTTCCTTCGTAATAGATCGAGATGTTGTTGGACGCGTCGAACTCGCGCTGCGTGTCGTAGTCGAGATTCACGTGAACCCTGTCGGCGACGGTTCCCCCCGACTTGGCGGCGAACTGGAAGTCGACAAGCGGCTCGAACGCGCTCCGGCAGTTGGCGCTCGGATCGAAGAACAGGGTCGACGAGCACAGCGCGCTCTGATTTCTTTCGGCGCGGAATTCCAGACGTCCGTCGAGCTGGAGTCCGAGATCAGCGTACTCGCCGAGGATGGGGACCGGTTTGGGCGTGACAGTCGGCTTGGGCTTGGGCGGCAGGTCGCCGGGATACGATGGCGCCTGGGCAGAGGTAGCGAAGTTGCTGGTGGCAACCTGGCCCCAGACAGCCTCGAGAATCGTTCGCATGTTCTGTTGAAACGCGGTGGCGCGCGCCGCCTCGATCTGCGCCTGTGCCTTGCGGAATGCTTCCCTGTCGCCCGTCGAGAGCACTGACGGCAAAGTGAGGGGGAGCGTGTCGCGGCCGAGTCGGAGACGAATGCCAGGCGCGCCGGGCGTGCCGGTCGGCGGCGTGATGGGCTGAGCCGGTGTGATCTTGCGCGTGGTGTCGCGGGGATCCTGCGCGCGCGCGGCAGAGCTCACGGCACAGAGCGACAGGAGCGCCGCAATCACGAGTGTGAAAATCGGTGCGCCGTGCCCCGTCGAGTGCGTGGAACTCGTTGTCTGCGTGTCGCTTACCCAAGAGCGCACGGTATATTTCACTCTGTGAAGATACTGCACCGTTACGTTCTAAAGGAACATCTAGGGCCGCTCACGTTTGCCCTCACGGCGCTTACTTCGATTCTGCTGTTGCAGTACATCGGCAAGCATTTCGGGGAGTTGGTCGGCAAGGGCTTGCCGACCCTGGTCATCGCGGAGTTCTTCGGACTATCGGTCCCGCTGACTGTCGCGCTCACTCTTCCAATGGCGGTGCTGGTGGCGACGTTGTACGCGTTCAGCAGGCTTGCGGCCGAGAACGAGATCACCGCGCTCAAGGCGAGCGGGGTGAGTCTGGTCAGCGTGCTCAAGCCGGTACTGTGGGCGGCGCTTGGCGTCACTATCGTAATGGTCGGCTTCAACGACCAGGTCCTCCCGAGATCCAACCACCGGCTCGCGACGCTGCAGCGTGACATCGCGCAGAAGAAGCCGACATTCGGGTTGCGCGAGCAGGTGATCAACGAAGTGAGCCCCGGAAAATTCTACCTGCGCGCGGGTCACCTCGACGAGGCATCGAATCTGATGCGCGAGGTGACGATCTACGACATGTCCGACCCGACGCGGCGGCGCACCATCTACGCGGACAGCGGCAACATGGGGATGAGCAAAGGGCTGACCGACCTCGAGCTCACGCTCTACAATGGCAACACGCAGGATGTACCGACGAACAACCCAGACGAGCTGCAGCGGTTGTACTTCAACGTCGATCTCATTCGGGTTCGTGGGGTGGGCAACCAGTTTCAGAAAACCACGGCCGACTCGTACAAGAGCGATCGTGAGATGACAGTTTGCGAGATGCAGACAGCTCAGGACAAGGCGCGGGTGGATCACGAGTTGACCCAGAGGGATTACGAAAAAACGCTCGCGTCGCTCAAGAAGTCGAAGGTGAAGTTGAGCAAGGCCGTGCTGGATGAGAATCCGAACCCGCCGTGGGACATCGGGCTGGGCCGTCTCTACTGCAAGGCGGTTGCGCTGCTCCTGCCCAAGGCCGCGCATGCACAGGCTCCGCCGGCACAGGGATCACCGACCAAGGGATCGCCGATATATCGCGGGCCTCCGCCGGACACTTCGTCGGCCCGCATCAGGCTCGAAGCTTTGCGCGCCAGGCTCGACGACAGCTCGCAACTCATGAATGCGTACGGCGTCGAGATACACAAGAAATTCGCGCTGGCTGTCGCGTGCTTCGTTTTCGTGCTCCTCGGCGCGCCGATCGCGCTGCGATTCCCGCGCGGCGGGGTGGGGCTCACGATCGGAGTCAGTCTGTTCGTGTTCGCGCTCTACTACGTGTGCCTCATCGCCGGCGAGTCGATCGCCAAGCGCGGGCTGATGCCGGCGGTAGTCTCGATGTGGATGGCAAACGTGATCTTCGCGTCGATCGCGCTTGTGCTGCTGGCGAAGATGGGCAAGGAGGGGAGCACGGCTCGGGGCGGTGACATGAAGGAAATGTTCGACTCGATTCGCGGATGGGCGCGATCCAAGGTCGGCCGCAAGAAACCTGTAGTCCAGCCTGAGAGAGCCGCGGCTTGAGCCGAATGGTGCGGGCGCTGGACCGCTACGTGTTTACGGAGTTCTGGAAGATCTTCGTCACGACCGCGCTGGGGTTTCCAATTCTCGTCAACATCATCGACCTCACGGACAATCTCGACAGGTACCTCGGCCAGAATCTGAGCGCGGGTCGAATCGCTCTCAGCTATCTGTACTGGCTGCCCGACTCGATGTTCATGGTCCTTCCGGCGGCGGTCCTGTTCGCGACGGTATTCTCGATTGGCTCACTTACCCGCCACTCGGAGATTACAGCCGCGAAGGCATCGGGGATCAGCTTCTACCGATTCATCGCGCCGATTTTTGCCGGAGCCATCATCGCGACCGTGCTGGGGCTCATTCTCGGCGAGCTGGCTCCGCTGACCAACAAGAAGCGTCTGGATATCCTTCAGGGCAACAACGCCAATGTCAGCTCCGACCGGTACAATTTCGCCTATGCGGCCGATCGCGGACGCGTGTACAAGATCGGCGCGCTGCATCTCGTCGAGCCGACGATTGAAGGAATGGAGATCGAGCGCAAGGGCAATGGACCCGACTATCCATCCTATGTGATCAATGCGAGCACTGCCAAGTATCGGACGGGCAAGGGATGGCTATTGCAGAAGGGAGCGATGCATCTTCTGACCGACTCAATGCAAAACATCACGTTCAGCTTCGACTCTCTGGTCGATCGGCATTTTTCCGAGCCGCCCAAACAGCTCACTCTCTCGCAGAAGGCTCCGACGGACATGGGCTTCCGCGAGCTCGGGAGGTTCATCACGTCGATGGAAAGGTCGGGCGCCGAAGTGAATGAGCTTCGGGTCGAGCGGATGCTCAAGATCGCGATCCCGGTCACGTGCATCGTGATTCTGCTTTTCGGAGCTCCGCTGGCGACGAGCACGCAGCGCGGCGGCGCGGCGTATGGAGTGGGACTCAGCCTGGCGACGACGGTGATCTTTCTGATGCTGATTCAGCTGACGAAGGGCATCGGCGGCAAGGGAATGATCCCGGCAGACCTGGCAGCGTGGCTGCCGAGCATCATATTCGGCGTGGTGGGAGTCATCCTCTTCGCGCGCGTAAGAACTTGAGCCTGGACCCACTCGGCCCTTTCCGAAGGATCGGCCAGCGCGTGTACTTCATGCGCGACATCGGTCGCGCGCTCAGAGATGCGAAAACATACGGACCGGAAACGATCCGGCAGATGCGGAACATCGGTGTGGACTCGGTTCCGCTCGCGGTGATCGTCGCGGCGTTCATCGGCGCGGTGACGGCCTTTCAGACGCGATACCAGCTATTTGGAGGTGTGCAGTTGTCGGTCGTCGGGCTGATCTCGCGCCAGTCGATCATTCTCGAGCTGGGACCACTGCTCACCGGCCTGGTCCTGACCGGCCGAGTAGGGGCGCGCATTACGGCGGAGATCGGAACGATGCGCGTAACGGAGCAGATCGATGCTCTCGAGACGCTGGCTTACGATCCGGTCGCGTACCTTGTGGTGCCGCGACTGCTCGCCGCACTGGTGATGCTGCCGGTGCTCACGATCCTCGCCGATGCGGTTGGAGTCGGGACCGCGATGTTCACCGCGATTACCGCCACGGATGTGACGAGCGCCGATTTCTCGGCAGGGCTCAGGCTGTCGTTCACGCCTTTCCAGATAGTGTATAGCATCATCAAGGCGACTATATTCGGGGGCGCGATAGCTTTCTTCTGCTCCTACGAGGGCTACACCGCGAATGTCGGCGCCGAGGGCGTCGGACGCAGCACCGCAAACGCAGTGGTTGTGACGTCGGTGGCGATACTCGTGCTGGACGCGCTCACCGCTCTCCTCCTGGCCCCGTACCTCCAGGCATGAAGACAAGAGACGAAGTACTGGTTGGGCTGCTCGTGTCAGTGGCGGTAATCGTGACGGTCCTCGGCTCGCTCTGGCTGGCGCGCGGCGGATTGTCGAAAGGCTATCCCTTGTACGCGAAGTTTCCGTGGGGTGCCGGGCTCAAGCAGGGGCAGCCGGTGCTCCTCGTGGGCGTTAACGTCGGCTACGTGGATCAGGTCGATCTGCACCAGGACGGAATTCTGATAACGACGCTCCGGATCGCCAAGAATTACAAGGTGCCGATTACGAGCAAAGCCGCGGTCGTTCCGAATGGCATCTTCGGCGATCAGGCAGTGGCGCTGACTCCGTCGAGACCCGACCCGCGCTCGTTCAAACCGGACGACACGATTCCGGTAGGGCCGTCGACGCCGGGGATCGCGGAGCTGACGAGCAAGGCCGATTCGATCACCCGGTCGGTGAATGCGATCACGTCGGCATTGGAGCATGAAATGGTGGCGGCTGGCGGGATCCACGATCTGCGTAATGCGATCGGCGCGACGAATCGCCTCGTGACGGAATTCGCGGCGGTCGCGGAGGAGCAGTCACGGCAATTGACGGCGACGATGACGTCGCTGCGGCGGGCGACGGGAGCGATCGACCCGGCAAAAGTGGATTCGACTATCAAGAATCTCCGCACGGCAAGCGCGAACATGGCGGAGATGAGCACTCAGCTGAAGGAGACTTCGGGCAAGCTCGACGTGATCATCGCGAAAGTGGATAGCGGCAATGGCAGCGCAGCGAAGTTGCTCAACGATCCGGGCGCCTACAACGATGTGCGGATGCTGCTGCAGCGGATGGACTCGCTGGTCGCGGACATCAAGAAAAACCCGAAGCGTTACATCAACGTAAAGATTTTCTAGCAACGGCCGGCTTCGGCCGGTGCACGCGCGCCGGCGGCTGCCGCAGCTGCCAACGTACTCTGAGCGCCGCGGCCACAATCACGAGCAGCATGCACAGCTCGACGTAGACTTTCTCGCCGTCGAGAAAGTCGATGGGCGCATCCTTGAGGTTGGGATCGGTAAGGATCCCGTGCACGTAAAAGAGCGCCGCGGTTCCGTAGGCCGTGAAGTGCAGCGCCTTCCACTTCTTTCGCCCCAGCTCGAGCCGGAAGTATGACGTGATCACGACGAAGCAGAGAGCATAGAGCGCGAGCGCTCCCAGGACGTTGATCCACGGCTGCTTCGGTGCATTCACCGGGTAGAGAATGTCGAGGAGCGTGAACTTCGCGGTGGAAGAGAAGAGGATGATCACCGGGTGGATCGATGCAACGGACAGCGCGATGTAGGCTGTCCAGTTGTGGATCTTGAACGTGTTGATGCGCCGGTGCGGCCACCTCCTGACCGGGTTGTACTTCATGGACATCACCAGTCCAATCAGGATGTTGAGCGTAAGCAGCGTCATTGCTGCGAGGCCGAAGTAGCTGGAGAGCTCGATTGCCGTCATGAGTTTGTGAATAATAAGAAACCGGCGCGGAACTATCGTTCCGCGCCGGTTTCGCGCTGCGACTATCAGCTCTTTGTTAGAACTTGTACTTCAACTGGGCCTGCAACGCGTAATTGGACTGCGCATTCGCTGTGGTGAACTGCTGGAATGGGCTAAAGTTGAACATCGCCTGCGCGCCGTTCGCCATCTTGAGCGGCTGACCAGGCAAGCCCACGAACGACCCGCGGCGAACCAGCAGCGACTGGCTGTTGATGCTACCGAGATCCTGAGCGCCCCAGTTCTTGTTCAGCAGATTGAAGAAGTTGAAGACGTCTAGCTGGAAGATCATGTCGTGACCGTGGAGCGTCGGCAGCGACTGGCGCGCCGAAATGTTCATGAACTTGGTCCACGGCGTGCGGCAGGAGTTGCGCGTCATGATCTTCCCGCGCTGGTCTCTCAGGCAGCTGTGCGAGCTGATGAACGCCTCGAGCAAATCTGCCTGATTGGCCGGGGTCAGATTGCCATTCTGGGTGAACAGAATCTCGTTGGGGTCGTGCGCATTCTTGGGAACGTAGACGAGATCGTTCGCCGTCGAATTGTCGCCGTTCATATCGCTTCCATACGTATAGTCGTACGGTACGCCTGATTCGGCAGCGAAGGTGAATGAGAGATCCGTCTTGGTCGGAAAGGAATACGTGCCCCCCGCGATGAACCGGTGCGGCACATCAAACTTTGATGGATAGAGGGTTTGCGCATCCTGGCGTCCCGAGTAATCGCGACCGAAGGACCAGTTGGAGAACGCGACGGATGAAGTGAGGTCCCACACGTTGTACGACCGCCCGTTGGTGTACGCGAAATTGCCTTCGAACCTGTCGGTGAAGCGCTTCTGAAGCTGGGCGGTCCAGCTATAGGCATAATCATGGGTTCGCCCATTCGACAGATCGATCACGTCGCCAAGAACTCGTGCCGGCGTCGTTCCCGGAATTGGTCTGCGGGTCGGTGTAGGATTGCTGGTCGCGGTCGCGATGTCGCCGTACAACGCGCGTCCGTTGCGGTCGAAGCCGATCGGGGTAGCAACCAAGCCAATGTTCTGATAATAGAAGTTCGCCACGGAGCGTGTATACATGGCTTCGAACGTTCCGATCACACCACCACCGAGACGGCGGTCGTATCCGAGCGAGGAGCGCCACACCGATGGGAAGCTGAGGTCTGACTGAACCGTGTTGACGGTAATGGCCGGATTGAGCGTCTGCCCCCTGCAATTGGTGGGCGCGGCAAGGCCGGCGTTCTGCATCGATGGAGCGAGGTTGAAGTTATTGCAGACCAGATTGCCGTAACCATTCACGCCCGAGTTGCCGAACAGATTGCTGAGCCAAACGAACGCCGGACGGCCGACAAAAACGCCCGAGCCTCCGCGAAGCTGGTTGGCCAGATCACCCGTAATATCCCAGTTGAAGCCGAACCGCGGCGACCACTGCATGATGTTCTTGGGGACGTCGGTCGTGCGGATATTGAGGGCTGACACGATGTCAGGGTTCAAACCGGGCGTGGATTCGAGGCCGGGCATGTCGAGACGAAGACCGAACGTGGTACTGAACCTTTCCGTGGGCTGCCACTCGTCTTCGGCGTAGAAGCCCAGGGTCCGGGCCTTGAAGCGGGCCGCGCCGTCGGTGCCGTCAGGAAGCTTGATGCCGAGCGTGACGGACGTGGGAGTGTTGTTGACAAGCGAGTCCAGCGTGGCGAAGGTGAAATTACCGAACGAGTTCTGGGCAAAGAGATTTCGAACCTTGAACCATTCGTTCTTGGTGCCGATCGTGAAACGATGATTTCCTACCGGCATCGTAAAGTTGTCCGTCAGCTCGGTGATGTCCTGGTCGAGCTCGTTTCCTTGTGACGAGTTCTCCGTGCCAGCGGACATCTGCCCGGTACCGCCGCCGGGGTTCGTGGTGCGCGAGATAACTACAAACGGAGCGAAGATCGGCGTGATGCGCTTGTCGCGGATCGTCGTACGTCCGACGAGGAATTCGTTGTTGCTGCCGTTGTCCAGGCTGGAGAACAGCTGGGCTAGGTAGCTCTTGGTGATCGAGCTGAAATTGTAGCCGTTGTTTGAGAGACCGAGGCGCGTGGGGCTCCGGCTGAAGATGTCCTGCTGAGCGTTGACATAATTGTAGCGAGCAACAAGACGGCTGGCGGCCGGGAGGTTTATTAGATCGAGCCGTCCAAAGAAGTTCGCGAGCGGATTCTGGTTCTTGACCTGCCCTCCGTTCCCCGGATCCGCGAACCCGTATTTCGTTTGGAGGATGTTTCTCAGACTGTCGACGCCTGCCTGAGTGGCCGGCGGTAATGGAGTCAGGCTCGCAGGCTGGCCGATGTATGGGCCCGCCGCCGGAGTATTCTGCTGCTGCCACTCGGGAGCGACCGAGAAGAGAAGGTGGTCTTTAATGACCGGGCCGCCCAGCCAGAAACCCTCCTGACTCCGAGTGAACGGCACGTTGCGGAGGTAAGGTACGTTTCGCTCCATCTTCTCGTTGCGGGTCGAGTACGTCGCTGAGCCGTGGAGCTGGTTGGAACCGGTCTTCGTGACGGCATTGATGAGGGCGCCCGTGAAATTGCCCTGGCGGACGTCGAATGGCGAAAGAAGGATCTGGTATTCCTTTACGGCCTCGAGGGATATCTGCTTTGCGTCGGCCTGGCCGCCCGGCTGCCCAGTGGAACCGAGGCCGAACAGGTCGTTGGCGACGGAGCCATCGATCTGGATTCCGTTGAACCGATTGTTCTGGCCGCCTCCGGAATTACCCGGGCCTTTTGTCGAGATCTGCGGCGACATTGCAATGAAATCAATGAAGTTGCGATTGAGCGTGGGAAGGCGTGAAATCGCGGAGTCGGTTATGGTCGTAGCGATGCCTTTGTGGGCACTCCCCATGACCGTGTTGGCCGTACCGACCACCTGGACGCCCGAGAGCTGAGTGGCCTGAGTGCTGAGCGTGAGATCGACGCGAGCATTCTGACCGAGCAAGATGTAGACGTTACCGCTATCGCGCGGTGTGAAGCCGAGACGACGCACGGTCAACAAGTAGGGGCCGCCGACCTCCAGACCCTGGATGTAAAAGCGTCCATCGCTCCGTGAAACTGCTCCGGATCGGGATCCGGTGGTTTGGTTTACAACCCCGATTTGCGCGGACTCGATACCCTGGGCCTGCTCGTTGGTAATCGTCCCGCTAATTGCGCCAGTCGTAACACCCTGGCCGAGGAGAGGACTCGCGGACAGACCAAAAAGCGTCAACGCGACGCCACCGAGAAGGGATAGACGTTTCTTGAGCATAGTTTGTTCGTTGAGGGAGGAGCGATAACCTATGCTTCACTGGCACGTTCGGTCAAGCAAGAAAAATCACGATCGAGTCACGGTTCCGCGTTCGCCACGGACGGCCAGGAAAAAAATCGGAATCCCGAGGAGGATCACGCCGAGAACGCCCAAGGTCGGCCAACGACTGGTCGGGTCGATGATGGCGTTTCCGAGGAGGAGCACCGTCGCAACTATGAAGATGACGGGCACTACGGGATAGCCCGGTACCCTGAACGGCGGCTGGTACCCGGGCCGCCGGCGAAGGACGAAGATCGCGGCCACGGCGAGCGCATAGAAAGGCACGATGGCGGTGACGAAGGTGTCGGCAAGCTGCTCGAAGGTGCCGAGAAGTACGAACACCACCCCCAAGACGGCCCCGAGGGCGATCGCAACACCGGGAGTCTGGAATCTCTTGTCGACGCTCGCGATCGGCTTGAAGAGCAGCCCGTCGGCTGCCATCGCGAAGAGGATCCGCGA